>Ga0075163_10002020_pt1 | contig 27284 bp, 19 predicted proteins | sample JI1023141ADNA_FD_71478 | JGI IMG/M metagenome (GOLD analysis project Ga0075163, IMG submission 71478) | Wastewater effluent complex algal communities from Wisconsin, to seasonally profile nutrient transformation and Carbon sequestration -... | ecosystem: Engineered > WWTP > Effluent > Algae...
GGTCGGTGACAACGCCCTGACCGTCTACTACAAGACCGCCGACGGCAAGCTGCTGGAGCGGATGCTGTTCCGCACCGACGAGGCCAAGCTGTCGCTGGCTGAGTCAGGACGCCCCTGGGCCTTCGATGCGCCGGGCGAGGAGTTCAAGCTCGCGGCCGAGGCCTACCGGATCAACCTGGCCCACCTCTTTGATCCGATGATGGCGGTGCACACGTCGAACGTGGAGCCGCTGCCGCACCAGATCACGGCCGTCTACGAGTCGATGTTGCCGCGCCAGCCGCTGCGCTACGTGCTGGCAGACGACCCCGGCGCCGGCAAGACCATCATGGCCGGCCTGTTCATCCGCGAACTGCTGATGCGCGCCGATGCCAAGCGCGTGCTGATCGTCGCCCCCGGCAGCCTGGTCGAGCAGTGGCAGGACGAAATGTTCGAGAAGTTCGGCCTGACGTTCTCGCTGTTCTCGCGGGAGCAGGTCGAGCAGTCCCGCAGCGGCAATCCCTTTGACGATATCGACCTGATGGTCGCCCGCGTCGACCAACTTTCCCGAGCCGAAGACCTGCAGGAAAAGCTGCGCCTATCTCACTGGGATCTGGTGGTCGTCGACGAAGCGCACAAGCTGTCGGCCAGCTACTTCGGCAACAAGATCACCAAGACCAAGCGCTTCCAGCTCGGCGAGTTGTTGGGCTCGATCACGCGGCACTTCCTGCTGATGACGGCCACGCCGCACAACGGCAAGGAAGAAGACTTCCAGCTCTTCATGTCGCTGCTGGACGCCGACCGCTTCTACGGCAAGTTCCGCGACGGCGCGCATAAGGTGGACGTCTCCGATCTCATGCGCCGCATGGTCAAAGAGGACCTGCTCAAGTTCGACGGCACCCCGCTGTTCCCGGAGCGCCGCGCCTACACCTGCAACTACGCGCTGTCCGATCTCGAAGCAGCGCTCTACGCCGCCGTGACGGACTACGTGAAGACCGAGTTCGCCCGGGCGGATCAACTGGCGGACGGCGGCCGCAAAGGTACCGTTGGCTTCGCCCTGACTTCGCTGCAGCGCCGGCTCGCGTCCAGCCCCGAGGCCATCTACCAGTCGCTCAAGCGTCGCCGTAACAAGCTCAAGCGCCGGGTCGAGGAAGAGAAGCTGGGCCAGCGCGGCAGGTCGCTTGCCGAGACGCTCGTCGGCACGGGCACCAACGGTGTGCCCGATGACATTTGGGAGTCGGCCGATGCCCTGTCGCCTGACGACTACGAGAACTTCGAAGAAGCCGTTGTCGACCAGGCCACGGCCGCCCAGACCATCCAGGAGCTCGAGGCCGAAATCATCATCCTCGAAGACTTGGAAGAGCAGGCACGCAAGGTCGTGCACTCCGGCCAAGACCGCAAGTGGGACGAGCTGTCGCGCCTGCTGCAAGACACACCCGAAATGCACGATTCCGTGGGTCGCCAGCGCAAGCTGATCATCTTCACCGAGCACCGTGACACGCTGAACTACCTGGTCACCAAGATCCGTGGCCTGATCGGCAGTGAGGAAGCCGTGGTGATGATCCACGGTGGTGTGAAGCGCGAAGAACGCCGCAAGGTGCAGGAGTTGTTCCGCAACGACCCGACCGCGCGCGTGCTCGTCGCCACTGACGCGGCCGGCGAAGGCGTGAACCTGCAGAACGCCAACCTGATGGTCAACTACGACCTGCCCTGGAACCCCAACCGCCTGGAGCAGCGCTTTGGCCGCATCCACCGTATCGGCCAGACAGAGATCTGCCACCTGTGGAACATGGTGGCTTCCGAGACGCGTGAGGGCGACGTCTTCCAGCGGCTGTTCGAGAAGCTGGAGATCCAGCGTGAGGCGCTGGGCGGCCGTGTCTTCGACGTCTTGGGCGAGGTGTTCGAAGATCGCAGCCTCAAAGACCTGCTGATCGAGGCCATCCGCTACGGCGCCGACCCCGAAGTCCGTGCCCGTCTGCTGCGCAAGGTCGAGGGCGCGCTGGACACACGCCACCTCGAAGACATCATCAAGCGCAACGCCTTGTGCGAAGAGGTGATGGACGAGAAGCGCCTCTTCGCTGTGAAGGAGGAAATGGAGAAGGCCGAGGCCCGCAAGCTGCAGCCCTTCTTCATTCGCTCGTTCTTCACCCAGGCCTTCCAGCAGCTGGGGGGCGAGCTGCGCCCGCGTGAACCGGGCCGCTACGAAATCACCAATGTCCCGGCCATCATCCGCGAGCGCGACCGCCAGATCACCGGGCGCGACCGCCGCAACGCCGACCCCGTACTGCGCCGCTACGAGCGCGTCTGCTTCGAGAAGCAGTACGTCCGCGTGCTTGACCGCGTGGGCGCGCCGATGGCCAGCCTGCTGCACCCAGCCCACCCGCTGATGCAGTCGGTGACCGACCTGGTGCTCGAAGCCCACCGCAACAAGCTCAAGCAAGGCGCCGTGCTGGTGGACCCGGCCGACATGGGCCTGACCCCGAAGGTGATGTTCATCATCGACCACTCGGTCAAGGAAGGCGCCGACTCGACGCACGTGGTGTCACGCCGCATGCAGTTCGTCGAGATCGACCCCAAGGGCAACGCAATCAACGCCGGCTGGGCACCTCACTTGGACCTGGAACCACTGGCGCCGGCCGACATGGCGCTGATCGAGGATGTGCTGGCCGCGCCCTGGATCGCCAAGGATCTGGAGCAGGTCGCGCTGGCCCACGCCTCCACGCACCTCGTGCCCGAGCACTTCGACGAGGTCCGTGCCCGCCGCGAGAAGACCGTGGACAAGACGCTGGCCGCCGTCCACGAGCGCCTGGTCAGGGAAATCAGCTTCTGGTCCGACCGCTACATCAAGCTGCAGGACGACATCGCCGCGGGCAAGGATGTGCGCCTGACGCTGGAGAACGTCCGCCGCACCATCGATGACCTCACCGCCCGCCGCGAGTCGCGCGAGAAGGAACTGCTGGCTATGCGCCACGTCATCTCCGCTACGCCGGTGATCCTGGGCGGCTCGCTGGTCATCCCCGCCGGCCTGTTGCTGCAGCGCAAGGGCCAACCCGGATGGACGGCCGACGCCGCCGCTCGGGCCCGCGTCGAGCAGATCGCGATGCGCGCCGTGATGAACGCCGAGCGCGCGCTGGGCCACGACGTCATCGACGTGTCGGCCGAGAAGTGCGGGTGGGACGTCACCAGCCTACCCAAGGCGCTGGACGGCAAGCTGCCGCAGTCGCGCCACATCGAGGTCAAGGGCCGCGCCAAGGGCCAGACCACGATCACGGTCACGCGCAACGAGATCCTCTACGGGCTCAACCAGACCGACAAGTTCATCCTGGCCGTCGTGATGGTGGACGGTGAACAGCATGAAGGGCCGTTCTATGTGCGGCAGCCCTTCACCCAGGAGCCCGATTGGGCGGTGACCAGCATCAACCTCGATCTCGATCAGTTGCTCGCCCGTGCGCAGCAGCCTGCATAAAGGAAAACAACTCATGGCGACCATCAAGGCACCCAAGAAGCTCATCGAGGTCGCGCTGCCGCTCGATGCCATCAACGTCGCCGCTGCGCGCGAGAAGTCGATTCGACATGGGCATCCGTCAACGCTGCACCTGTGGTGGGCGCGCCGGCCGCTTGCGGCAGCGCGAGCGGTGCTGTTCGCTCAGATGGTCAACGACCCGGGCTATCAGCAGGGTGGCGGCTTTCGCTACGGCGTCAACAAGGAGAAGGCAGCCCTGGAGCGGGAGCGCCTGTTCAAGATCATCGAGGACCTCGTTCAGTGGGAAAACACCAACAACGAAGAAGTGCTGGAGCGCGCCCGCGCGGAGATCCGTCGTTCGTGGCGGGAGACCTGCGAACTCAACAAGAACCATCCTCAGGCGGCCGATCTGTTCAACCCAGAGAAGCTACCTGGTTTCCACGACCCATTCGCCGGCGGCGGCGCAATCCCATTGGAGGCACAACGCCTGGGGCTGGAGAGCTACGCGTCGGACCTGAATCCGGTAGCGGTGACGATCAACAAAGCGATGATCGAGATCCCGCCGCGCTTCGCAGGGCAACCGCCGTTGGGACCGATTTCTCCTGCCGAGAAGCAGGCCCGTTTGCACGAAGACTGGCGCGGCGCGCGTGGCTTGGCCGAAGACGTGCGCCGCTATGGCGCCTGGATGCGTGCCGAGGCAGAGAAGCGTATTGGTCACCTCTATCCGAACGTCGCTGTCACACCAGAGATGGTGGCCGAGCGACCAGAACTGAAGCCGCTGCAAGGGCAGGCGCTGAAGGTGGTTGCCTGGTTGTGGGCGCGCACTGTGAGAAGTCCGAATCCGGCATTCAGCGATGTTGAGGTGCCGCTGGCATCCACGTTTGTTCTATCCAGCAAGGAGGGCAAGCAGTCCTATGTCAAGCCGGTAGTGGAAGGGGGCAGTTACAGGTTCACCGTGAAGGAAGGAACGCCACCCGACGAGGCCGCGGAGGGGACAGCAGCAGGGAAGCGAGGCGGCTTCTATTGCCTTCTTTCGCACTCCCCCATCGACTACAAGTACATCCGCAGCGAAGGTACAGCGGGTCGCATGGGCGCCCGGCTGATGGCCATAGTGGTCGAGGGCACGCGAGGTCGCATCTATTTGACGCCGACAGCAGAGCACGAAGCGATTGCCCTCAAAGCCAAACCTGAGTGGACGCCTGAGGTAAAGCTACACGGCAAGTGCCGGGTCAACGTTAGCAACTACGGCCTCGATACATACGGCGACCTCTTCGCCCCCCGCCAACTGGTTGCGCTCGGCACTCTCTCCGACCTTGTTCAAGATGCAATTGCTCGCTGTCGGAAGGATGCCGTGGCCGCCGGCATGGCCGACGACGATCTTGCTCTAGACGCGGGCGGTCGCGGGGCAACGGCGTACTCACAAGCGGTAGGCGTGTATCTGGCACTGGCAGTAAGCAAGATGAGCGACGCCCAGTCGTCTCTATGCCGATGGAAGATCACGATGGACCAGTCGATTGCCACCTTCGGACGGCAGGCTCTACCAATGGTGTGGGACTACTCCGAGGCCAATGCTTTCGGCGGCATGGCGGGTGATTTCTCCGTCTCGCTGCGCAACATGATGCGCGTACTGGACGAACTGCCCTACGGAACGCCGGCCCATGTATCGCAAGCAGACGCGCAAAGCCAGAGCATTAGTGGCGGCAAGCTGGTCTCGACCGACCCACCGTATTACGACAACATCGGCTACGCCGATCTCTCGGACTTCTTCTACGTTTGGCTGCGCAAGAGCCTAAAGCCCATCTTTCCTGGTCTGTACGCCACGCTGGCCGTGCCCAAGGCCGAGGAGTTGGTCGCGACGCCCTACCGTCATGGCACTAAGGAGAAGGCCGAAGCGTTCTTCCTGGACGGCATGACGCGGGCCATGCACAGTCTGGCTGTGCAGGCGCACCCCGCCTTCCCGGTCACCATCTACTACGCGTTCAAGCAGAGCGAGACGAAGGGCGAGGCGGGAACCTCCAGCACCGGCTGGGAAACGTTCCTGGAGGCGGTGATCCAGGCTGGATTCGCGCTGACTGGCACGTGGCCGATGCGCACGGAGCTGGGCAACCGAATGATCGGCTCTGGAACCAATGCGCTGGCCTCCAGCATCATCCTCGTTTGCCGCAAACGGACCGCCGACGCCGCCACCGTCAGCCGGCGCGAATTCATACGGGAACTCAACGCTGCGCTTCCCGATGCCCTGGACGAGATGACCCGCGGCGGCGTGAACTCACCCGTTGCTCCAGTCGACCTATCTCAGGCCATCATTGGCCCTGGCATGGCTATCTTCAGCCAGTACGCTGCAGTGTTGGAAGCCGACGGCACTCCGATGCGCGTCAAGACCGCGCTGCAACTGATCAACCGCTTCCTGGCCGAAGACGACTTCGACCATGACACCCAGTTCTGCCTTCACTGGTTCGAGCAGCAGGGCTGGGCGACCGGCCGCTTCGGCGAGGCTGACGTGCTTGCCCGCGCCAAGGGCACCAGCGTCGGTGGCCTGCAGGCAACAGGCGTGGTCGCTTCCGGAAAGGGTGATCTGCGCCTGCTGCGCTCGACGGAGCTGCCGCGCGACTGGTCACCCGAAACAGATGCTCGGCTGCCGGTTTGGGAGGCGCTGCACCACCTGATCCGCGCGCTGAATCAGGACGGCGAATCGGCAGCGGGTGCATTGCTGGCCCGCATGCCAGCCCGGGCGGAGCCGATTCGTGCCTTGGCCTACCGCCTTTACACGCTGTGCGAGCGTAAGGGTTGGACGGACGACGCCCGCGCCTACAACGAACTGGTCACTGCCTGGAGCGGCATCGAACAAGCGGCCGGCGAAGCCGGCGTGCTCGGCTCGCAGGCGCAACTTGATATCTGATCGGGGAACAAAAAATGGCTCTGAAACCCTGGCGCGAAGTCGCCGTACCGCACGAAGACGTACTCAAGGGCACGTTTCAGCAGGCTGAGTTTGCGGCCGACTTGTCGCGAGTGCACGCGGGCACAGCGACGGCCGAGTACCAGAATCCGGCGCTCTTCTTCCAGCGCACCTTCATCACCGAGGGCATGCGTCTGCTGCTCGACTCGGTGGTGAAGCGGCTGTCAGGCAAGGGTGGCGACCCGGTCATCCAGCTGCAGACGGCCTTCGGTGGCGGCAAGACGCACACCATGCTGGCGGTCTATCACTTGGCCAAGGGTGAGGTGCCGGCGAGCGACCTGCAAGGCGTGGCGGCTATCCTGGACTCGGCGCAGATCACCGAACTGCCCCGCGCTCGCGTCGCGGTGCTCGACGGCATCAAGTCGTCACCCAACCAACCCATCAAGCGCGAGGGTCAGGTGGTGCGCACGCTGTGGGGCGACCTGGCATGGCAGCTGGGCGGTGCAGAAGGTTATGCGCTCGTGGCGGATGCCGACACGTCGGGCACCTCGCCCGGCAAGGCGGTGCTGGAGACTCTGCTGGCGCGGTGCGCGCCTTGCGTGATCCTCATCGACGAGTTGGTGGCCTATGTGCGCCAGTTCGAAGAAGGCAAGGCCCTCACCGGGGGCACCTTCGACTCCAACCTGTCGTTCGTCCAGGCGCTGACCGAGGCGCTGAAGGCCGTGCCGACGGCGGTGCTGCTGGCGTCCCTGCCCGAGTCGGACAAGGAGGCTGGCAGCCAGCGCGGCGTGAAGGCACTGGAGGCGCTGGCGCACTACTTCGGCCGCGTGCAGGCACTGTGGAAGCCGGTGGCGACCGAGGAGGCCTTCGAGATCGTGCGGCGGCGCCTGTTCGCGTCGATCAACGACAAGCTGGCGATGGAGTCGGTGTGCCGCGCCTTCGCGGACTTCTACACCGCCAACCGCGACGATTTCCCGCAGGAGACGCAGGAGAGCCGCTACTTCGAGCGCCTGGTCCACGCCTACCCTATCCACCCCGAAGTGTTCGACCGGCTCTACGAGGACTGGTCCACGCTGGACAACTTCCAGCGCACCCGCGGTGTGCTGAAGATGATGGCCAAGGTGATCCACCGCCTGTGGAAGGACGGCAACAACGACCCGCTGATCATGCCGGGCAGCCTGCCGCTGTACGACGCCGATGTCCGCAACGAGGTCATCTACTACCTGCCCCAAGGCTGGGACCCGGTGCTCGAACGCGACGTGGACGGTGAGCGCGCCGAGACCACCGAGATCGAGAACAAGGACACCCGCTTCGGCAGCGTGCAGGCTTGTCGCCGTGCGGCGCGTTCGGTGTTCCTGGGCAGCGCGCCCAGCACCACGAACCAGCTGGTGCGCGGTCTGGAGCTCGAACGCGTGATGCTCGGCATCGTTCAGCCCGGCCAGCAGATCGGGCTGTTCAAGGACGCACTTCGGCGGCTCGGTGACCGGCTGCATTACCTGAACCACGCCAACAACCGTTTCTGGCTCGACACGCGGCCCAACTTGCGACGCGAGATGGAAGAGCGCAAGCGCCGCTTCCAGGACAAGGAGGACGTATTCCCAACTGTCCGCGAGCGCGTGCAGCGCGGCTTTGCCAGCGGCGTGTTCGGTGGCATCCACGTCTTCACCGACAGCGGCGATGTGCCCGACGACTGGGCGCTGCGACTGGTGGTGCTGCCGCCCGACGCGGCATTTAGCAAGAGCGGCCAGAGCCTGGCCATCGACCGTGCGGCCGAGATCCTGAAGAAGCGCGGCGACCAGCCCCGCTTCAAACAGAACCGGCTGATCTTCCTCGCGGCCGACTACGACAGCGTCAGTCGCCTGAAAGACCATGTCCGTTCGTTCCTGGCCTGGCGCAGCATCGTTGCCGACTACAAGGACAACCGCATCGTCCTGGACAACCTGATGGCCAAGCAGGCAAGCGCCAGCCTGGAGCAGGCCGAGGACACCGTACGCCGCATGATCCGCGAGACTTACAAGTGGATCGTGGCGCCGATGCAGGAAGCCCGGCCCGGCAAGGGACTGTCCGAGCTGCGGTGGGAGCACTTCCAGGTCAACCCCGGCGCGCAGAACTGGGCGCAAGAGGTCGAGCGCGTGCTCAAGGAAAACGAGCTGCTCATCAACGAGTGGGCGCCGATCCACCTGGCCAAGGTGCTGAAGGACTGGTTCTGGAAGGATGACGCCAAGGAGACCAGTGCCTTGAACGTCTGGCAGCAGAGCTGCCAGCAGCTGTACCTGCCCCGCCTGAAGGACGACACGGTCTTCCAGCTGACGATGGCCGCGGGCGCCGACAGCCGCGACTTCTTCGGCTTCGCGCAGGGCAAGGAAGATGGTCGCTACGTCGGGTTCAGCTACGGCAAGCGCACGTCGCTGATCATGGACTCCTCGTTGCTGCTGATCGAGCCGTTCGCCGCGGCGGCCTACATGGAGGCACTGCGTGCGGCAGAGGAAGCGTCGCGCGCCAAAGCCGCTGACACCGGCGGGGGCGCATCCACCACGACCGTGACCACCGGCGGTGGTGGCGACACACCGCGCGTCGAAGACTCGGGCAAGGGCGGATACCCGTCAGGAACGGGCGCCGCCGGCCAGGCCTTGAAGAAGCAGTTCTACGGCAGCATCGAACTCGACCCGATTCTGGCGAAGAAGCAGTTCGCCGACCTGGTCGACGAGGTCGTCCAGCAGTTCACCATGCGCACAGGTGTGAAGGTCAAGATCGCCATCGAGATCCAGGCCGAATCGGCCACCGGCTTCGACGACGGGCTGCAGCGCGCGGTGAAGGAGAACTGCAACGTGCTGAAGTTCAAGAACGCCGAGTTCGAGTCGGGGGACTGATGGCACAAGACGACGATGCCCAGAGTAGCGGCCAGGGTTCACCGAAACGCAAGACGCTGAACCTTGATCTTCTCTTCGGGCCCGTCAAGAGCGTACCAACGACGGTCGGCACCGTGTACCTCTATGGCCTGCGCGCATCCGACTACGAGGTACTACAGAAGCTGACCGAGGCCGAGCCCTCTGCGCGGTTTCGGGCTCTACTGCCCTGTATCGCCAGCCTCGTGGAGAACAAGACCTTCAACGAAGAGCGACAGCCCATACCGCCCGAGGAGGTGGATCGGCTCACCGATTCAGACCTGGATGCGTTGGCCGACGCCTACGCCGCAACAGTGCAGCGCCGTGTTCGCGCTGACGGCGACGTACAGCAAGGTCCGCCGCAACGTGACCCTGGCGAGCCGTCAACGGCCTACGTGGATCGCGTGCTGAACCACGAAGTCAAGGCGCAGCTCGATGAGCTTCGCAAGATGCGCGAAAAGATTCTGGCATCTACCAGCAGCAGCATCTTCGATCAGGTGCGCAAGAGTTCCTCCGCCCTTGGTTCAACCCTATCCGCTTTCGACCAGCTGACGAAGAGAGCAGCACCGGTCGAGATCCGTGCCCCGAGCATGGATCACTTTCACGCCATGAATGAGCAGTTCGCTCGGCAGGCCCGTGAGCGTGCCGAAGAGCTGGAGATGGTTCGGCTGACAGGGAAGATGACGGCCGAGTCGGCAAAGACGCTAAAGGACCTCGCAGAGGCGGCGACGGTCCTGCTGGAACAACTCGACGAGCGTGACAAGAAAGCCGACAAGTCAACGCGCAAACAGATCACCATTGCCGTGTGGTCGGTAGGCGTTTCAGCAGTGCTGGCTATGTTTGCATTGATCTTCTCGGGCCTGGCCTACTTCCAGGACAAGGCCAACAATGCGGCCGGAGACAAGTGGCAGTCTGCGCTGATTACTGCCGTCCAGAACGGCAGCCAGCAGCGCGATGCCGCTGAGAAAGAGGCTCAGCGTCTGCGGGATCAGGTTGCCGCTCTTGAAGCCAAGATCGCGCGTATCGAGACAGCTCAGACTGCCGCATCGCCCGGCAGTAGCGCAGCTTCAGCTGCCCGCCGCGCGACCAGTCCTGGCAGCACCTTGCCGGCGCCGTAGACCCATCGGCGCAGTTCGGTGGCGGCGCCTGACCAGTCCCGCTGATTGACCCGCCGCCGCAACGTCGATGTCTGCAGCCGCCCGGCGCCGAGGTTGAACGTGAAGTCCACGATGGCCGCAAGCCGCCCCTCGGGCTCGGTAGCCAGCACCGGGCAGTAGCGCAGCGTCGCGCTCAGCGCCGTCTTGAGGTCGGCGGCCAGGTAGCCCTCGGCTTCTGCCTCTGTAATCGGCGGGTGCTTCGGATCGCAGAGGTGTCCGTAGCCGATGGTCCAGTAACCAGCCGGGCAGACGTAGGGATGCGCGCGGCCGGGATCGGCCCTCGGTACCCGATGGAACCCCTCGAAGCGCTTGGCGAGATCGATGGCCGCCTGCGGCACTGCGATCACGGCCGCACCCGGTCGAACACGCGCCCCAGGAACCAGAAGTTCAGCACCCCGGCCCACAGCGCTTGATCGGCCTCGGTCCACGCGTGCAGGATCGCAGCGCCCCAATCGGCGCCGCCCGACATCGCCCCGACGAACGCCGCCGTCTTCGCCGCGCAGTACAGCGCCATGAACCAGTAGGTGATCACCGGACGGACGCTGATGGACAGCGCATCGGCCCAGCGCACTCGGGACCGCTGGCCCTGCGCGGCGACCGCCTCGCGCAGCGTCTCGATGGCGCCGACGTTCCAAGCGGCATCAGCGCCAGCACCGATCTCCGTCATGCGCTGGGCGCCGCGCAGCTTCTCGAACTCCAGCGCCTTGTCCTGCATGGCCAGCTCGTGGCCGCGCTCGCCCTTGCGGTCCAGCCACTTCAGAACCTCGGGCGCCAGACGGAAGGCCCCGCCAAGGAGGCCGCCGAGCAGGGTCTCGATCATTGGCCGCCCCCCATCAGCTTGAGCTTGATGGCCGCACCCACCAGGAGCGCCGCCAGGATGCCGGTCGTGATGACCTTGATGACGGTCTGCCAGGCGGTGCGCCGGGCATCGCGCCAGGCTTCCAACAGATCGCGCAGTTCGTGGATGTCGCGCGCGGCGTGGCTGCTCTCCAGCCCCAGGTGCGACAGCGCGCGCTCGGCACCGCGCTCGGCGGCGCGGTCGAGCAGATCATCGAAGTCCTCTTTGCGCATCAGGAGCATGTTCTCGACCAGGGTCGGTTGTTCAGGTTCGGTCATGGAAGCCTCCAGAAAAACGAAGCCCGCCCAGCGCGTATGCAACTGGGCGGGCCTCAAGGGATGAATCAGCGGTGGGTCAGATCTCGATGAGTTCGAGCGGCAGGCTGGGAGCGACGGCTTCGACGGTGCCGTCACGGACAAACACCTTCTGGCCGAGACCAGCGGCACCACGCGCCTTCACGACGCCGCCACCGGGCAGTTGAACGGTGACGACGCCGGCGCCGATCTCGGTCACCGTCCCGGCCTGCAGCGGCGCGTCGGGCAGCAGTTGGCGAAACTGCTCGTAGACGTTATGCATAGGCCTGCACCCCCAGCGTCTGCCAGACCTCGGGGAAGACGGCCTGCACCTGGGTGGCGCGCACCAGCCCGAGCCGGGTCACGCTGCCATCCTGGTACTCGACGAAGGCGCCCGGCTCGATGATTCCGGTCTCCGCCAGCACGGGCAGGCGCAGGCTCACTTCGATCTGCCGGCCGGTGTCGGCGAGCACCGCGATGCCGCGCTGGCGCGCTGCGGCCGCCTCAGTGACCAGCGCGTCCACGACCATCGGCGCCAGCACGTCGCCTGCGGTGCCGGCGCGCGTGACCTGGCCGAGCACGCCGACCTCCTGGCCCGACACGAACACGCGGTTGTAGGCCGGCCTCTCCAGCCAGCGAACGGACTCGCGGGCTACCGCGTCGACGGGCAGCACGAAGTCCGGGGTGACGGAGCCCCACTCCCACGGCGCCACCGGGTAGCGATGTCGGACCCGCAAGCTCTGCGCGGTCGGATGGGGCATCAGGTAGCCGCCAGCGGCTCCCGCGATGGCGGCCAGGGCCTCGATCCACGTCCCCTGGTGGGCAAACGCGCCGGCCGGGACGGTCCAGTCGGTCAGGCCCCAATCGACAGACCACCCGAGCGGCACACCGTTGACGGTCAGCACGTCATCCATCAGTTGCCGGGCGGTGCGGCCCTCGGCGTTCGAGAAGGTCATCACCGGCGCGTAGGGTGCCGCCAGCACGGCGTTGCGCCCCCGGCCCGAGATGCGGATACTGGCGTCGCCGAAGACGCGCTCGCGGCTGATGTTCTCGGCCAGCACCCGGAAGGCCGTGCCGTTCACGCTGGCCAGCAACTCCACTGGCCCGGACGCCGCCCCAGGGTCGACCAAGGACTCGGCACTCGCCGGTAGCGACGCCTCGAAGCCCCAGGTCCAGGACGCTGCATCCAGCGACAGCGACAGGTCGAACACCGGCACCTCCGCGCCATCCGGCACGCGGTGCAGGGTCACGTTGTTGATCACGAAGTACAGCCTCCGGATGGGGACGACCACCGGCTCCTCGTTGGGAGGCTGGTTGTCGTGGTTCTCACAGATGAACAGCAGATGGCCATCGGTCGCGGCCAGTGCGGCGAACAGGAGCGCTGCCGACGGCGTGTAGCAAGGCTCTGGCGTCGGCGGGATCACCGGATCGGTCGGATGCCTGCCTGGCGGTGGCACAACGGCCACCTGCCACCGAACCCCAAGCCACCGCCGCAAGACCGTCGCGCTTTGGATCGGCTCGAATTGCCTCCTGCCTGCGTGGCGACGGGCATCCGAGAACGCCGACGCTGTCTGTCGGCGCCGATCTCGCAGCGCGTCTTGGTAACGCGCTTCACGGCGCATCCACTCGGCCCGAACCGCCTCCTGGTAGGCCGATGTCCGCGCATGCCGCAGCCTGATCGAGTCGCCGTAGCCGTCCGCGACTTCGCCAGGCGAGGCGCGCACCGCCTCTTGGTGGCCAAGTCGGCTACGCACCGGCAGGCGGATCAACTGGCCAGCACTGCGATCCTCAAACCCACCGTGACACGCAGCGCCCATCTGCCACCGTGTGCGGCTCAGCGTCCGATCTCGCTCGGTGGCCTCTCGCCTGTCCTCGATCCCGGCCTTGAACTCCGTCGAACGCTGCCAGTTCGTAGCGGCGGCGCCGACCGTGGGGCGCACGGCGTAGGACTGGTAACCACCTTCGGCGATCAACTCCAGCGCCGGCAACGGCGCCACCAAGCCGAGGTCTGCATTCGGAATCGCCTTCGCGTGGAACGTGAGCGCAGGCAGGCTGGCGACCAGCGTGGCTTCGACAGTCGGCGTCGCGCCGGCCTGGTCGCCGCCGAACAGCAGATCGGCACTCCCCGGCGCCTGCGCGAACCGCAGATCGACGTCTGCCATGTCGCGCTACCCGAGCAAGCCCGAGACGATGCGCGTGTAGCCCCCAGCGTAGAGCGTGGTCGACGGCAGGCGCAGCTCGCCGGTGCCGTTGAGATCCGACACGTCGCAGTCCCAGGCCAGCGCAGCATTGCCGTTCACGATGCGCGCCCAGGTGGCCTGACCGGTGTTGCCGATCATCACTTCGTTGGTCGGGGTTATGGTCAGCAGGCCGTTCTCCACGGTCCCGATGGGTTCCATCAAGACGATGGACGCCAGCAGATTTCCGACTGGCTCGCCACCGAGCGCAGGCCGCGCGCCGTCGTAGATGTGGGCCCGGGCGTTCTCGGCACCGCCCGACAGGAACGCGATCACCCCGTTCAGCCGGTACTCGTTCAGCTCGGTCGAGATCTGAATCACGGCATCGGCTCCGCGGTCAGGTTGTCGGCAACAGCGGCGCGGAAGTTCTGCTTGTAGTCGTAGGAGATGACGAGGTAGCGGACGGCAGGGTTGATGTACTCGAACAAGTACGCGCCGGTCACCGCGTCGCTCCAGGTCTCACGAACGACAAAGTTGGCGCGCTCGTCGAGCAGCAACACGCGCCGGGATACCGGGAGGTCCACAGCCACCCCCTTCTCCTTGACCGTGCCGGTGAGCCGGTGCCTGCCGTGGTAGTAGTGATTGCGCGTCCCGGCCAGGAAACGCAGGCCCCGGTGGTTGAACCGCAGCGCCGCTGCGTGATCGGCCACCAGGACGCGTTTGGCGATGGCGATGGGGATCAAGCGCTGCGCCAGGGCTGGAGCATCACCCAGTGCACTGGGCGTGCCGCCCGCCGCGCGGTGCAGTCGCAACGTGGTGCCGTGGCCGAAGACGCAGGGCAAGAAGGTCGAGTACCAGCGCTTGGTCTCCCTCCACACCACCGCGCCGTCAACCGAGAGTTGGTAGTGCCAAAGACCCGCCGCGCTGCGCCTGACGTCCAAACGGATGGTCCTGCGGCCACCGACGCCGGCCCACGCTGCGTTGACCGCATAGATCTGCTCGACCTCCGATCCGCCCGAGCTCCAGAAGGAGTGGTACCAGTTGCCATTGATGACGGCGATCCGGTGACCCTCGTAGCTGCCGACACCCGTCCACAGCCAGATCCCGAAGTACGGGCTGGCCGTGGCGGCAACGACCTCCACGTCCATCTCGAACCAGAAGTCGCTGGCCTGCTCGGCGGCCGTGATCCTCCAGAAGTTCTGGGCCTGGGTGAACACGAGATCCACCGCTTCGGCGGTCGAGTTCCACGTGGCCGTGATGCCGCCCCCGCCGCCGTTGGCTCCGAAGCCAGCGGGAATCCCTGACGCGAAGGTCTCGTCGAACGGATACGGCACGGCTCACGGCCTCCACGGCCCGGTCACGTCGAACGCGAAGCCACTGGTGTTGCCCTCGCTGGCGTAGTCCATCGTGACGATCAGGAACTTCTTGCCCGTGTAGCCGATGACGTTGTCGATGAAGGACAGGTGCGCATAGGGCTGGTTCTGGTGAATCCAGAACATGCCGGGCAAGGTCCCGCGCAGATGCCCGCCGACCGCCGACTCGCGCAGGTAGATCGGATGCAGGATCAGGCTGTAGTCCGGGCCGTTCGGGAACGGGATGGCGCCGGATCGGTTGGAGATGTTCTGGTTGTTGCCGTCGTTGAGCGACAGCATGCCGAGTCGGCAGTGATCGCCGATCTGTGTGTAGTTGCGGATGGCGACCTTGCCGGTGGTGTCCTGGGCATAGGCCGAATAGGCGTCCTGCGAGGGGTAGCTGTAAGCCGTGTCACTGACCTGCCGATAACGCTCGGACGCAATCAGGTAGGAAGCGTAGTTGTCGCCCGCCTTGTAGCTGTCGAAGTCGGTAAAGGCGTGGAGGATGCGCTTGTCGCCGCCCCAGCCCGACGAGTTGGTCAGGAAGAAGCCGCGGTCGTCGCCGATTAGCACCCAGCTGCGGCTCCACGCGCCGTTGTCGCCCGACGACTCGTTGTAGCTGTTGCGGGCGTAGTACCACTTGAACCAGCCCGAGTACATCGAGGTCCCGCTGCCGCTGGGCACCTCGTTCTTCGTCGGACTCGCCGGGTCGTACGGCGCGCGGCCACCGACGAAGGTGTCGATGTCCGACATGTCCTCGGCGATGGTCACCCGGGCGAACTTGGCCCAGGTCGTCGTGTAGCCGGTCGGCAGGCTGTCGTCTACGCGCAGGAAGTGCCGGTTCGACAGCGGGTTCGGGCTGCGATAGACGCGCTTGTTCGTGCCGGTGAAGACGATCTCGAACCCCAGCGGCGCGACCTTCATCGTGATCGAGGCAGCGGTGGTCGCCGGCGACACCGGTTCACCCGCGACGGTGAAGCTGACCGTGTTCGACGTGATCGCGGTGACGGTGAACTCGCCGTTGTATTCGGCCTGATCGCAGCCGGCGATCAGCACGACCTGGTCGACGACGAAGCCGTGGCCCGACGTCAATGTCGCCGTGGCGGTGGAGCCGTCGCGCGTGAAGGACGTGACCGACTGCAGGTTGAAGCCGTTGACCAGGCACGCGTCGAGCAGCGCGGTCATGCTGCCCCAGTTGTTGGTGAGGACCGGGGCGCCGGTCATCCCCTGGTACATCCACTTGACTTTGTTGGTCATGGTCGGTGCTCTTGGGTGTCAGGGCCTGTCCACGTCGCCGCGAACAAGCAAGGTGAAGGAGTCGTTGGTGACCGTCTCCGGCCCCTGTTGGATCGTGCGCACCACCCAGACGGGAAACAGCGCGCCGATGGTGTTGAAGCGCAGCACGTTGCCCGCCGCCCAGCCCGATCCCCAGCCGATGGCGGGCAGCGTGAAGTACGGCTTACCGGTCGCCGGGTTGGTGGGGGCGGTCTCGGTGCCGGTGGTGCCGGTAGCGATGACGCCGACGTGCTCGCCGATAACGTTGAACGAGGTGCTGTTGGTGAACTGGATCGCCCAGCGCTCGGTCACCGTCCCGGCGTTGGTCACCGCAATCGGTGCCAGCACGTCGTTGTAGGTGGCGGTCGCGGCACTTCCGGTGATCGAGTCGGAGAAGGTGCCGTTCCAGGTGGCCTGGTCGAACAGCTTTGAGACATAGGCGCGCAAGTCGCCGGCCACCAGCGCCGAGGACACATAGGACCCGACCGGGTAGTCATGCGTGATCTGCCGCGTGAAGGTCAGGCGCCCGGAGATCTGCACGTCGGACACCTGCGCCATGTCCTCGATGCGGTGTTCGATGGTCACCGGCTGGGCATAGCCGCTGACGTCGGTGAACGTCACCGTCCCGGCCTCGAGGTCGGTCGTGTAGCCCGCCGTGATGACGACGTTGTTGGCGTCCAGCGCCCGCACGCGGGACAGGCGCACCCGAGCGCAGTTGATGACCTGCCCGTTGCTGACCGTGATGGGACCGACGACGCCGGTGTGCCCGACCACGGCGAAGTCACCCGCCCGGAAGATCGGCACCCGCCCATCCTGGGGCAAGCGCACCGGGTCCAGGCCGATGATGTCCGCGTCCAGCGGTAGGTACGAATAGGCGACCGCGTTGTACTTGATCGTGTCCGCGAAGACGGGGATGGGCTTGAAGATCTGGCCCACGCCGTCGATGGTCACGACCGCATCTGCGTCGTACCAGATCTGGCTCTCGTTGCCGGCTGCTGCCACCCAGCTGCCGAAGCGCACCCGAACGACCCCGGTCTCGTAGTCGACGGTCCCGGTGATCCCGGTGCCGGAGATGTTCCCGTTGTTGTCCGCCGAGACGTTGATCGTGCCGCCGGTCAGGCGAGTGGCCAGGATCTGCAGGCTGGACGGGCGGACCGGCGACGCCGGCACCCTGAAGGTCGCCTCGTCGACCGGCGTTCCATCGAGCGTGGTCAGCAGGGAACGCAGCGCTACCAAGTTCGATGCGGCCGGCACCCAGGCTGTGACGCTGGCGTCGCCGGTCGAGTAGTTGATCGCCCCGGCCAGCGTCGCAGCACCCGTCACCGGGTTGAGGTCGTAGTAGAGGCTGCCGAGGCGGTCGAAGTAGGTCTTGCCTCCCAGCGTGAAGTTGATGCTGCCCGGAACGATGTTCTCGGCGAAGGTCGGCGTCAGGTCGATGCGCAGGCTGCTGGCGGTGAAGCCCTCGCTCACCGCGTTGGAGGTGCCCGCAGCGCGGTAACGCACCTTCGCCCAGCCCGTTTCGTCAATGGGCATCGACGCACCGGCTGGCACGTACTCCCAGTGCGAGAAGACGTTGCGATAGACCGCGACGATCCGGCCATCGCTGTTGCGCGTCCAGCCGATCTGCGTCACCAGGTAGCGCGCGACCGGGATGCTGACCGTGGTGTCGGACAGGAAGTGGACGACGCCAGTTGCGTAGTTGACCGTCCCGTAGGCGGCGCCCTGGGGATCGCGCAGCGTCCCGGTGCCATCGTCGCGCACGATCTTGATCGGGTCCACCGGCCTGACCAACTGCAACTCGGCCGGCGTGGTCGAGATGTAGTCGTAGGTCTCGATCAGCAGGTTCCACTCGAGCTCGACCGTGCCGGGGATGAGGCCATCGAAGTCCATCTCCAGATCGATGGTCCCGTCACCGTTGCGCAGCGGCGAGTGAAACTCCTCCTCGGTCGGCGGGCCCCAGGTGTAGGCCGCCGAGTAGGTCTGGCCGCCCGCGGGCAGAACGCCGGGGGTCATCTCGACGATGCCCGTCTGGTAGTTGATCTTTCCGGTGGCGTCGCCGGTGATCAGTCCCTGCCCGTTGTCGGTCGCCGTGCGGGCCGTGCCATCGTTCCAGGTGATAGTCACCGAGGCGGGCGTGACGCCTGCGTTCGAGAGCTGCAGCGCCACCGTTGGCGCTGCGATGGCCGTTGCCGCCCGGTTGAAGTAGTTGGCCTTGCCACCCCAGGCGTAGACGATCTCGCTGCCCACGTCGGGCAGCGCGCCCAGGGTCACGGCAACCGTCCCGGTGGTGAAGCTCACCGTGCCGACACCGTACTCGGGGCTGGAGCCCTTCAAGACGCCAGCGCCGTTGTCGCGCAAGTCGTACCACTTTCCCTGCGCGCGGTAGCTGACCATCAGCGTGCCGGGCGCCGGGCTCGGGACGATGGACAGGATGTAGTTGTACGAGCGGCTCTCGATGTCGACGCGAATGCCTGCCGTGTCGGCGACCCGGATCGGCGCCGCCCCCGGGCGGAAGCTGATCGTCTTGCTGCCCGAATACGTCGGCGCGCTGGTGGCGAAGCTCACCTCGCCCCGGCCGTAGTTGACGGTGCCGACCACGGTGGCACCGTCCATCAGGTTGCCGCCGTTGTCGACCAGTGTGGTGCCGCTGACAGTGATCGTCAGCGTCCCGGGCTGGATGGCGTTGCCAACCGACAGGATCGTGGACGCATTGAACGCCGCCGAGGTTGTGTACGACGCGGTGCCCGAGGCACCCGCCTGGGCCGAGTCGAGCAGCGATTGCGACACGCCGCCGGCGGTGAGATCGAGCAGCGGCGTCTCGGTCTGGGCAGACGGCACCAACTGCGTGAACACGCTGCTGACGTCGGCCGCGACGTCGCCGATGGTGATGGCCTGCGTGGTCCTGACCACGCCGGAATACTTGGCGGCATCGGCCACCACGGTGTCCCGGGTCTTGGACTTGCCCGTCTCCATCGTGAACAGGCGGTTCGGCGCCGAGCCCGCGAAGTCGTAGCGCAAGGCGTCCGACAGATCGCAGGTGACGACCACGGCCTTGTAGTCGATGACGCTGCCGCCGGAGTTGTAGCTGAAGGTGCGCGTCTCCGAGGTCACGCGCGTGATCCGGATGTACTGCGCGTACTCGCTCGACAGACCCTCGTTGGCCACGAGGTACAGCGTCTTGCCGATGGCTGGCAACTCGGCACCCTCGCGCTGGAAGAGCTGGATAGAGCGCTGGCCCGCGATGTGGTTCTCCAGCAGGTAGCCGTTCCACATCGAGCCCTTGTTCAGGTACGCCTCGATGCGGTCGCGTGCATCGGTGCGCCGGTCGAACACGGCCTCAGTCGAGAAGATCGTGACCGCCACGCGCGGATCGTCGGGCGGGTCCGACACGATGACGTTGCCGCCCAGGTAGGTGTCGGTGGTGTCGGTTTGGATGCTGGCGAAGACCTTTCGCAGGTTTACGCGACCGCCCGCACGATCCAGCTCGGAGATGTCGTTGAACAGCGAGTTGCTAGTGCCGTCTTGAATGACGGTGGAGGTCGGGGCTCCGCCGCCTTCCTCCACATCGTTCATGACTTGGCTGGCGACGAGCTTCACGTCGCCGGTCAGGATGGGCATGGATAAGGACTCCAGGGGTTCAGATTTCCATCAGCCGCAGCGTCAGGCGGTAGAAGTCGTTGTCGGATCGGGCAGGAAACCCAGCGACGGGCTCGGCCTCGACGGGCGTCTCGCCGTGCCGAAAGGCCACCGCGAACACGCGGCTGTCGGCCAGCGTCAATTCGAAGCGGCCGCTGCTCCCGCCCAGCGGGACGGCGGCCCACTCGTAGAGCGTTGAAACCGTGGCCCGGGTCACCCAGGCCATGTCGATGGCGCCCGCCAGCGTGATCGGCCGGCCGGCTTGCCGGACGGCGGACTGCACCAGCAGCGCGCCGGTCACGAGGTAGGACACCGAGGCCACGGCCGGCGTCCAGGCGTGCTCGTCGGTCCACAGCAAGTCGTCGGGCAATGGCAGAGCCACCCCGGTCGCGAGGTTCTTCAGTTGCATGGGAATGGGACTCAGACCGCCCGGGCCCGGGCGACTTCCAGCAGTTGCAGCAGGCGCGACTCGTCGCGCGCATCGACAGTGGCGGTGACCTTGCGGTCGCCTGCCGCCAGTTCAACCCGGACGGTCCGGGACGGTGTGCCGTCGGCAGGCAGTACCGGGCGGGCCGGTGCAGAGCCCCCGGGCCGAACGAGGCCACCCGTGGCGAAGCCCTGGACACGCTGCGCAAGCGCCCTGGCCGGCACTGACAGGTTGTTGACTGCCTCGAAGAAGCCCGAGCCGTATCGCGCCACCGCGTCCTTGTTCACCACGTACTCACCCGGCGTGAGCATGGCCGGCACGCTGTCGGACTTCGCCATGCCGCCGCGCCGGAAGAACTCGCCCTGGCTCTGCTCCATGTAGTCGATCAGGTCGCGCTCCAGGTCCTTGCCCCAGAGCAGCGGCTGCGCCATGGCTTGTCGCCAGTTCTGCTTGATGCGCTCCAGGGTCTGGCGCTCGTTCCCGGTGAGCGTCTTGCGGCCGATGAACCCATCGAGCGCGCGCCGGTCATCGCGCGCCATCGTGCCCCAGTACTCCATCGTCTTGCGACGCATGTCCAGGCTCACCGAGGCGCCGTGGTTCCACTGCAGCCAGCCGGTGTACTGGTCCATGCCCTGGAGACCGAGCTCGATCATCTTCAGCGCCTCGACCGCCTCGCGGTTCTTCTTCAGCGGGCTGGGCTGTTCGCCGCCAGCCGGTGAACGGCCGCCTCCGAACACTCGCACCGGGCCGCCGACCGCGAAGCGCGCTACGCCGCTGGCTAGCCGTGCCAGGGCCCCGCCGCCGTACTTCTGCACCGCTGCCTTGCGAATCACGAAGGCGCCAGCTTCCAAGGTGCGCGGCACCGTGTCGTGGTGACCCGAGCCGGGGACGGAGCCGCCGCTCATCCTCGGGAACGCCGCCGACACTGCGCCACCATCGGCAAAGTGGCGTACGCCGCGTCCCACCAGTCCACCGGTGGCATTCGTCTCGACCTTGCGCACGTAGATCGTGTGCGTGCTCGACGTGTTCATGCCGTTGAGGCTCTGGATCTCAGCGCGGGCAGCATCGGCGTTCGAGTTGACCTGGTGGCGCGACTCGGTCTGGATACGGTCCAGCGCCAGGATCTGCCGCTCGACATTGCCGATGGCCGCCTGAGCCTTCTCGGTTGCCACCTTCAGTTCGAACTGCGAGTTCCGGTCGGCGTAGACCTTGAGCTTGTCGAGCGCTTCCTTCGCCTTCGAGACGTCGGCATCGACCGGCAGCGTCTTGCCTTCCTTGAGGAGCTGTTCGTACTCCTTGAGCTTCTTCTCGGCCTCCTGCAGGTCGGCCTGGATCGCCAGCAGGTACTGCTTCTCGGCGATGGCCTTGTCGAGGTCGGCAATCGCCTTGTCGAAGCGCGAGGTGTCGGCGTCCAGCGTGACCTTGAGCCCTTCGGCGAGCTTGGCAGTGATCTGGTCGATCTGGTTCGACGTCTCAGTCAGCGTGCGCTGGATCTCATCGCGTGCCGAGAGCGCCGACTGCGCCGCGCGCTGGTGCGCCTTGGCCTCCGCATCCAGGGTCTGGTTGAGGATCTCCTCGGACTCGCGGATGCGCTGGATGGCCTGGTTGACGCCGTCCTTGCCCTGCACGATCTGCGCATCGGCCTCTTTGGTCTTCTGGGCCAGTTCGGCGCGCAGTGCGTCGGCCTGCCGCATCAGGGCCTCGGCCTGCGCGTACTCCTGTTTGCGGTAGGCCTCGCGCGATTGCGCCTCGAGCTGGGTAACCTGGGTCACCGCCTGCTCGGAGGCCTTGCGCGCATCCTCGCCGCGCTTGGCCTCGCTGGTCTGCGCACTGGCCACCTGCGAGGCGAGGTCCATCGCCTTCTGCGCGAGTTGCCGGGCCTGCTCGAACTCGCCGTTGGCCAGCGCCGTGCGCGCCTTCTCCTGGTACTCGGCAACCTGGCGCTTGCGGTCCTCGGTCGCCTCGAACTCTGTCATGCCCTGACGGCGGATGTCGCGGATGCGCTCTTCCGTCGTCATCGAGAGCTAGCGCTTCTCCTCCTCGATGCGCTTGATCTCGGCCAGGTGCCGGTTGGCCTCGGCGTTGAGGGCATCGATGTGCTGTCGGTACTCGGCCAGCGCCTGCGTCATCGTCTGGCGCTTGGTCGCCAGGATCTCGTTCTCGACGCGCTGGACGTTGGCGCGGCGCTCCTCCTCGGTCTGCCCCTGCCGGCGCGCGGCCTCGATGCGGGCCCGCGACTCGTCGTCGATCAGCTTGAGCGTATCGGTCGTCGCCTGCCGGCGCAGCGTCGTCTGCTGAGTCAACGCGTCGGTGAGCAGCTGCGTCGCCTTGGTGATCAGCGCCGCCTCGGACTGCTTGGTGGTCTCCAGCGCCGACTGCTCCTGCTGGTAGCGCGCCTTGACCGCCTCGATCTGCCGCAGCAGGTTGGCCTCAACGATGGAGGTCAGGCCCTTGTACGCGTCGGCCATCTTGGCGGTGGCGTCGTTGACCGTCTGGTTGGCCTTGCCGACAGCCTGCTCGACCTCGCCGAGCCGGGTCTTCAGGCGCTCCAGCGCGGTGTGCACCGCCTCGATGCCGCGGCCGACAGCCTCCTGCGTACCCTGGCGCACGGCCTCCAGCCGCTTGGCGATCTCCTCAGCGGTGGTCGCGGCAGTGTTCATCGCGCCCTTGGCCGCTTCCGCCCCGCGAGAGGCGTCGGCATACATCTGCGCGAAGATCTGGTTCATCTCCGCGAGCCGAGCCTCGTGGCGCTTCGTGGCCTCGGCAATCGTGTCCGAGGTGAAGATGGCGGCGAAGACCTCCCAGCGGTAACGCAGTTGCTCGATGCCCTTGACCAGCATCTCCACCATGAAGATGCCGGCCTTGCGGACGATCTCGAACTTCTCGGACAACCAGGTGCCGATCTCCCAGCCGACGAGGAAGGCGCCCAGGACCGCGAACGCAGTCTTGAGCAGGCCGACGCTGGCCACCGCCGCCGACACCGACAGGTTCGCGGTTGCCCACGCAGCCGACGTGGCGGTGGCCGCCGTGACCGCCGCCGCTCCCGCTGTCTGCCAGGCGGTGATCAGGGCTGGGATCAGGCGGTAGATCAGTACCGCCAGCCCGACTTCGGCGATGCGCTTCAGCCACTGCATCACCGTGTCGAGGTTCTCGGCCAGGAAGGTCAGCGCCTCGGCCAGCTTCTTGGTGAAGCCGGTGGACTCGTCGACCTTGCTCACCCACTGAGCGAAGGCATTGCGCAGGCGCTCGAAGCTCTGGCTGACCGTCTGCGGCAACTGCGCGTACTCGGAGGCCAGCTTGTCCTTCTGGCTCATCAGCGCATTGACCACCACGTCGGCGGTCAGGCGGCCTTCCTCGGCGAGCTTGCGCAGCCGCCCGATGGGGACGTTCAGGCCATCGGCCAAGGCCTGCGCCAGGCGCGGGCTGTTCTCGACGACGGAGTTGAACTCTTCGCCGCGCAGCACACCCGAGGCCAACGCCTGGCCGAACTGCAGCAGCGAAGACTGGGCTTCGGTGGCGGACGCGCCTGACAAGCGCAGGGCCTGCGAGATGCTCTCGGTGATGGAGAGCGCGTCCTGCTGTTCGCCACCGAGCATGCGGACGGCCTGCTGCAGCTTGCCGTACAGCGTGGCCGTCTCCTGGATCGGCACGCCGATGCGCTGCGCGATGGCGAAGAGTTCCTTCTGAGCGGTGACGTACTCGCGCTGCCCGGCCGTGGCCAGCTTCAGGCGCGCGGACATCATGTTCCACGCGTCGGCGATCTGCACGATCTCCTGGACCTTGCCGCTGGCCCAGTTGATGGTCAGGAAAGCCAGCAGCTGGGTCTTGGCGCGGTTGACCTGCTCGCCGAAGGCGGACATGCCCGCGCGCACTTCGGCGATGCCCGACGCGGCCTTGGCGCCGCTGGTCTTGGCCGTGTTGGACAGTTCGCCGAGGCTGCGCTCGGCCGACGTGATGGCGCGCTTGAGCCCTTCGTCGGCACCTTCGAGCGCGACGAGGATGCTGATGCGCTTGCTAGACATCGCGGGTAGATTCCAAGTAACTGATGAGCGAAAGGATGGGTTGTGTTCTCACCGGCAACCGTTGAAGCGATCGGGTCCTATGTCTATGCCCTTGCAGACTTGGACGACCGGATCTTTTACGTGGGCAAGGGCCAAGGAAATCGGGTCTTCGATCACGTCGAAGATGTGCGTCGACTACTGACCGACGATCCAATGCGCCTGCTCGAAACTCCGGAAGATGAGGACGTCGACACAGATGGCCTGTCGCCGAAGCGGCAGCGCATTGCGGCCCTGCTGCGAGCGGGCTCCGATCCGTCCATGTACATCGTCCGGGAAGGGCTGACCCCCGAGCAGGCGCTGCTGATTGAGGCCGCCCTCATCAGCGTTCTTGACTGGCAGCTAGGAGGCGCTCTGACGAATCAGGTCTCTGGTCATGGCACGACTCACTTCGGCTTGAAGACGGTGCAAGACCTGGAAGCGACGAAAGGCGAACCTTTCCGAATTGCAGATCTACCGGGCCTCGCCGAGTCGGAGGAAGTCGTCGCGATCAACATCAATCGGCGGTGGGCTGAAGTCGTTGCACAGAAGTCCACGCTGCTCGACGTCTCCAAGGGCCGCTGGAAGCTCAGCAAGCAGCGCGCTTCGCGATGCCGCTACGCGATCATTCACGCCAACGGCATCGTCCGTGGTGTCTTCGAGGTCAAGGAGTGGCAAGGCCCAGATTCAGAGGGCCGATTCACTTTCGTGCCTCTTCACGAAGCCCCACTGACGGGGGCGAGCTTCAGTCAGAAGAACGCCTCGTCCCTATTCGGCACTGCTGGCAGTGGATCGCAGAACCCCATTCGCTACGTGCGTGTTCCGCGATAGTGGTCACACGATTTGATTCAGGCTCTGCTCCACCGCGGCCGACAGGCGTGGAATCCGACCCGCGACCAGGCGCTCGACGTTCAGACGCTTCTTGAGCACCACCTTGGGCACGAGCACGGCGATGGGGATGTCGGCGCCGCGCTTGAGGCGCTTGACGCCCTCGGCCTTGCGGTAGCGGCGCTTGAAGCCCGACAGCGGCCGGTCGTGCTCCTTGATGTTCTCGGCCATCAGGACGATGTTCCCCTTGGCGTTCTTGATGAAGTAGGCGTTGCCGCCGCGCATGAGTTCGGCCACTTGCGCCTTGAAGCGCTTGCGTCCGACCCGTCCGTGCAAGGGGATCAGCATCCGCCCGGCGATCTGTCCACCGGTCTCGTGCATGGCCGACCACGGAATCCGTGAGCCCACGTAGAGCGCCGGCAGCCGTTTCGGGTCCTTGGCCAACACCTTCGCTGTGAAGCCCTTGATGAAGGACTTCCTGACCACCGACATCTGACCGGCCACGTGGCCGCGCACGTCGTCCTTGATCTCGGTGGCCTCGGTGCGCATCGCGCGCTCCACGGCCTTCTGCACCTTGTTCCGGAACTCGCCGCCCCAGCGGCGCAACTGTGCGTTGCCGGCGGCGCTATCGATGCGGATCGAGATGCGCATGGTCACGGGCTTGGTCGTTCAAGCGGTCGAGGGTCTTGTCGAGCTGGCGCGCGTCGCCGCGCGTTCCGATGGCGAGCAGTGACAGCAGTCGCGCATCGCGCGCGGCGTCCGACCGGGTCGTGGCCGCCATGAAGCCGCGCAACTGCGCCAGCGTGTAGCCGAGGATGTCGGGCAATCGGTGGCCGTGCTCGATCAGGTGCTGGATGGCGTCGAACCACCCTTCGCTGCCGGCACCTTCAGGCCCGCCGCGAGCACCCCGTCGAGTCTCGGCATCACCGTCCGGGTAAAAAAATCGGCATTGACCTCGATCACCTGGGCCGCCAGCAGGATCGCCTCGTCGGCGGCCAGCTCGTCGACCCAGGCCCGGGGCTTGCCGACCGCGATGGCGATGGCCGACAGCAGGTCATCGCCGCGCTCGCCAAACAGCGCCAGCCAGTCGATCTCGGTGGACGAGATCTGCTGCATCACCGGCGAGATGGCGCGCAGAAAGCCGGGCAACTGCCCGACCTTCAGCGGCTTGATCACCAGGGGCTCGCCGTCGATGACGAGTTCGATTCCTTGCGGAACGAGGGTGTCCAGATCATTCATGGCTCACCCACGCTTCAGAGCTGCACGATGCGGCCGAACTGGCCGAGCACCGCGTCGAAGGGCTTGGTGCTGTCGGCCAGCAGCGAGCCTTCCAGCTCGAACTTGTTGTACTCGTCGGAGATGAAGGAGATCTCCTTGAGCGGGTCGAAGGCCACGCGGTAGAGCTCGACCAGCACCTTGGCGTTGCCCTGGGCGGTGTTGACCCCTTCGAGCCGCAGGTAACGCTCAGGCAGCGCCTGCGTGAAGATGCCGATCTCGGTGGCCACGCCGTAGCCGTAGCTTGCCTTGAACGGCGCGGTGAAGCCGGTGGTATCCAGAAACTGGAGGGCACCGAAGTCCAGGTCGGCGGTGTAGTGGGTGCCGGCCGTCAGGGTGGCCGGCGTGCCAGCGGAATCGACGACCACCAGCGAGGACACCTTGGGGTGGGCGAAGAAGTAGCGGTCGCCCACCGTCGGCGTGGCGCCACCGATGGGTTCGTCCGTCACGGTGCCCGGCGTGCCGACCACGTGCGTGCCGTACAGCGCGAGCGCCAGGTTCTCCTTGGTGAACTCCTCGATGGTGAGGTTCACCGTGGCCGACTTCTGCTTGACCATGCGGTGGTCGAGCGAGCGCTGGCCGGTCTGGCTCTCGTAGTGCTCCAGGACGTCGGTCTTGAGGGAGAGCTTCAGCTCGGCGACGTTGCCGGGCGAGCGCACTTCGATGGGAAGGCCGTCGGTGTCGCGCTTGCCGAGGAAGACGCGGCCTTGAAAACTGGCATAGGTGCTCATTGCTTGGGTTCCTTGCGTTGGAGGGGTTTGGGTTCGGG
>Ga0075163_10002021_pt1 | contig 27275 bp, 21 predicted proteins | sample JI1023141ADNA_FD_71478 | JGI IMG/M metagenome (GOLD analysis project Ga0075163, IMG submission 71478) | Wastewater effluent complex algal communities from Wisconsin, to seasonally profile nutrient transformation and Carbon sequestration -... | ecosystem: Engineered > WWTP > Effluent > Algae...
CTTGCGCGCATCGGTGGTGTGGCTCTGCGCTTCGTCGAGGGTGGCGCGGAGCCCCTCGGTCGCCTCGTGCTGGCTCACCAGCGATCCGATGATGGCGGCGGCAGCCAAGAAGAACTCGACGTGTGCATCCTGCACGAACTTCGAACGGTCGCGCACGTCGACGTAGAGCACCGCGCGCCTCCCGACGCTGCCGGGAAGGGTCACCGCCAGCGCCGAGACGATGCCCAGCGAGGCGATGCTCGCGGTGGAGCCCAAGGTGGCGTTCCAGGCGGCGCAGCCCTGGGTTTCCAGCGCCTCGCGTACCAGCGTGCGGCTGATCTCCTCGCGCTCCTCCGGCGCCAGGCTCTTGCCTTTGCCGCGTGCGTTCAGCGCCAGGGTGCTGCCGTTCTCCAGCACCACCAACACGAGGCCGCGATCGGCGCCCAGGAGCTCCACCACCACGTCGAGGCACTCGTCGAGCACCGCTTCGCGGGCCTCGAGCGCACGGAACACGCGCTGGACGAGCTCTTGAAGCGCCGACCAGAGCATCGCCTGGGTCGGTCGCGGCGCCGACGACAATGCCACCTGCATACCGTCGACCCTACGTCATCGAGGCCGCGTCGTCGATCGCTCATCGATGAGAAATCGCCGGTAATTTACCGGCGATCGTGGGCACAACGAAACCCGAGACGCAGGTCTCCCGTGGCCGGATTGGTGGCGAATCCGGAGACCGATTTCGTGCTGATGAGGGCGAAGCTTCCGCCCCTCGCGACCCGGAGTGGATCCTCGCGCGCGCTCCGTGCGGGGCACTGCGGCGCTTCGTAGAAGCCGGGCTGCTTGCATCGACCGGTCGTCGCGGCGGCGGGCTCCGCGGCGTCGTCGGTCCACTCCGCGACGTTGCCGGCGATGTCGACCACGTCGCCACCCACGAGGGCGAGGCGATCGCGTCGTCCGGAGCCCGGGGGTGCAGCGCCCACGCCGAGCGACGCGCAGCCGCTGGCCGGGCTCTCCGTGGGAGCGCTGGGCGGCCCGCGGTAGCGCGCGAACACCGCGTCCTCGCAGGCGGGCGCCGCTTCGCCCCACACGTATCCGCGGGAGCGTCGCCCTCCCGCGAGGTACTCGATCTCGGCGCTGGTGGGCAGGCGATCGCCGCGCGCTGCGCAGTACGCCGCCGCGCGGTCCCAGCTGACGCAGGTGACCGGCAAGCCCTCGCCTCCGCCGCTGGCTTCGGTGTACGTGCAATCTGCAGCGGTTCCTTGCCCGCGCCTGGGGTCGCTGGCGGTGGCCACACCGGCGGCGCGAAACTGGCCCACCGTCACCTCGTGCGCGTCCACGTAAAACGCGCGGAGCAGCACCGCGCGCTCCGGCAGATCGCGCCCGAGCGCGTCGACCGCTACCAGCGCGTTGTCCATCCAGTAGGTGCCGCCCGGTGCGCACACCATCCCTTCGCGTGCGGCGGCGCCGTTGCAGTCTTTGGCCTCCCGGGTGCCGATGGGCGCGCGCGGGGAAGGCCGCCCTGGCACCAGCGGAACGGCAGCGCCGTCGTCCGGGATGGCCAAACGCGCGGTGGGCAGAAAGGCGGTCCACTCGCTCACGCCCTCGGCGCCCAGCGCCGGCAGCGCGAACGTCGCCGACACCGTCGAGGCGGGCGGCGGCTCACCGCCGCGCATCCGCGCCCGGCGGAACATGCGGAGTCGAACCCGCAGCGGCACCCCCTCGCGCGGCACCACGCCGATGGAGAGTCGCCCCGCCTGCAAGCTCTCGCGGTCGATGCTGAAGTCGCGGATGCAGTCATCACAGGCGACCTTGCCGTTCTCGTCGAGAACGTCGGCGCGCAGGCCGTCGAAGAGTGGGGCCGGCTCGTCGAAGGCCGTGTCGGTGCCCGGGCTGGGCGCCAGTGGCGCGTCGGTGTCGAGGTAGATGAGGGCCTGCCCACGGGGCGGCAGGGTGCTCGAGCAGCCGCCCCACCCGAGCGGTAGCGGAAGTGTACAGAGGAGGGCCAGGGTGCGCCTCATGGTCCGCTCCATCGGCGCGCGGGTGGTGCAAGGTACACGCATCGAAAGCCGGTGGCGCGTTGGCGGACGCTCGGGGTGGCCAGGCCGCGCAACGCCCCGCGCGCGAAGGCCAGCGGCGTGAGCCACGAGCCTCCTCGTGCGAGGCGGTACGGCTCGCCGGGGTCGACGCACTCGGGGTTCGTCACCAGCGTCGACTGCCAGCACGGGGCGTCGTAGCGCGCCGCCGCGTCACGCACGAGCTCGGCCACGCTGCCGCCCATGCCTTCGATGCCGAGCGGCGTGACGTCGCCGCGGACACCCAGATCCTCCACCGAGGTGGGGCCGATGCCTGGGCACACCCCGGCGAGCGATCGCGTGCGCTGCGCCACTACGCGCGCGCATCCGGGGTCTTCCTCGCCCCACGGAAAGCGCGTGCGAGCCGGGCGGCCTGCGGCGGTGGCCGCGTACTCCCACTGGGCCTCCGAGGGCAAGTCGCCGCCGTAGTAGTTGCACAGCCTGCGCGCGTAGGTCCACGACACCATCTCGAGCGGGTATGCCTCACGGCCGCGCGGGCGCTTGCTGTAGGTGGCGGCGGTGGTGGCGGAGGTCTTGTCGTTGGGGCCTTCACCCATCACCTCGGAGTCGTTCGCCGCGATGTCCACCGCGTCGGTGATGTCGGTGCCGTCCGGGTCGAGGCTCGGCGGCAGCCCTTCGGCCCGGGCCTGGCGGTAGCGACCCACGGTCACCTCCCGGCGATCCATGTAAAAGCGCGTGAGCCCGACGATGCGGCTGGGCAGCGTGTCGAGGAGGGCGATCGGCTGCACGCCGGCCAGCGCGGGATCGCCCATGACGAACGCGCCGCCGGGGACGCACACCACCTGATCGTCGGAGTCGGCGTCGCCGCAGGGCTCGTTCAGGTACCTGCCGGCCGCGCTCGCGCGACCATCGTCGAGGGGTCGGGTTTGCAGCGGCGGCACGAGCACCTTGCCGGTGTCGCTGCACGACGTGCTCGCTTCCGTCCGCAGGCGATGCTGTTCGTCGAACACCAGGTGGGCCTCGGTTCCGGCGCACGCGCCGTGGAGCGTGAAGCGCAGCTTCTCGTATTGTCCCGGCACGAGCTTCACGCGCACCAGCTGGTCCACAGTGGCCGAAGGCAGTGGCTCGGTGCTGGGGGTGATGTCGACGCCGCCGCGAATCAGACGGGGGCCCGGCACGTCGCCGCTCTCCGCCGCCGGGAGAGCGCCCTCCGCCGGCGCGGGCACGAAGCGGTCCTCGCGGTCCCATTGCAACGTGAGATCCGCCGGCTGATTCGGCAGCGTTCCGCCGGTGAGCAGCGCATACGACCCGGGCTCCAGGTCGAGCACCAGTCGCGAGAGAAAGTTGCCCTTCGCCGCATCGATGTCGTCGGCGCACCCGAGCTCGCTCTCGTACCGCGCGCAGTCGCGACGCAGAAAGAGCGTGGTGTCGACGCCGCCCAACAGGTCCGGCGTGGCCCGTACCACCTCGAACCGGTACCGGCCGGCTTCGGTGATCTCCACACGGGCGCCTATCGCGCCGGTGCGGGTCGTGGCCTGGTCATCGCACTTGTCGTCCGTGAGCGCCTGGGCGCCGCGCCGCTGGGTGAGGGCTTGGCCCGGCGGGAGCAGCGGCAGTCCCGCACAGACCTGCGAGAGCTTGGTCGGCGTCGCCGTCGGCGAGAACGTCGGCGGCGCCGTGTACCGAGGCCCGCGGTAGTCGCGCACGGCACCCTCGGAGTACGCGCGTAGCCGCAGCGTCAGGGTCTTCGGCCGGAGCTCGTCGGCGGTGAACACCGAGAACGTGGCGGGCCAATCTTCCGGTCTCAGGCGGGGGTAGTCGCGGGTCTCGATCCACACGCCGGCCTCGTCGTAGATGTCGACCCGAAGGCGCTCCACCGCCCGCGGCACGGGCAAGTCCGTGTCCACGGCGATGCGCGCGCCGGGATACGGCGCGAGCTCACCCTGACAGGCCACCGCGAGCACGAGCGCCAACGCCGCTGCGGTTCCTGCGCCCAGATTCGCTTCTCTCTTCACGACGACTTCCCCCGAGACTCGCGCGAATTCGCAGGCAGTTCCATGTGACATTCCTTTGCACGACCCGGTTCCGGGCCTCTCCGTCGCTCCGGAGGCGCGAGCCTCTCCGTCGCAAGCCGCGAGCCAGGCACTGCGGTCGCAGAAACCGCTGCGAAGTGGCGACGGCGGAGACCCTCGTGACGAAGCGTCGTCGACGCCGCGCCGAAGGCTCGTCGCGTACGATTGGCGCGTTTCGAGGTGGAAGGGCCGCGGCGCAGCGGCGTAGGAACGGCCATCATCCGGAGCCAGACCCATGACTTTCCCCGCGCTGTTTTCGAGCTCGATGTTCACGGCCGCAGATGCCTCCCGCGTCCTCGACGCGCCGTCGCTCGATGGCCGCAAGGTGCTCGACGCGGTGCGCGGTGAGTCGCAAGAACGCTTTCTGGAAGCGCTGGGCGCACTCTTCGCCCGGGTGAGCTGGAACGAGCTCGAAGCCGCTCAGCCGCTCCTCGACCTCGCTCCGCTCGATCACCTCACTGCCGAGGATCTGCGGGCGATGCTGGGCGCGATCGACGCTCCCGATGCCGCGGTCGCCCTCGATGTCGTGCGCGCCGTGGAGCTCGACGAACCGGCCGCAGCGGCGCGGGTCGCGGAGCGCATCGCCGACAAGAAGGTTCCGGAGGGGCTCACCCTGCTCCCGAAGGTGCGCTTCACGCCGCCGGACGAGCCCACCGGCGCGCTCCGGGCGGTGGCGATGGTGCGCGGACTGCTCGGCAACACCGCCGAAGAGCAGCTCCGCGAGGCTGCGGCGTCGGCGGGCTTTCGTGGTCGCTTCGGGGCGTCGCTGGCGGCCCTCGTCGCGCAGGATCGCGGCTGGGTGCTGCCGGAGGAACTACCGCGCGAGAACGACACCAAGCGTCTCGGGTGCCGCCTGATGTCGTGGGTCGCGCAGCGAATCTCTCCGGAGCTCGCCCAGGAGATGCTCGTGCTTCTCCTCGCCCAGGAGTGGGATCGCGGCGATCTCGAAGCGTACGCCCTCGAGTGGACCCGGGAGGTCGAGCGGCTCGCGATCCCGAAGCTCGTCGTCACGCGACAGCTGGGCGCCACGGTGTTCAAGGCCAGCGCGCCGTTCGAGTCCTTCGCCGGTCCTCCACCGAAGAAGGTGGCAACCTGGAAGATCAGCGCGAAGACCACGGACCCCAAGAAGGCGGGGATCGAGCTCGACAAGGCAGCCGCCGCGGGCGAAGCGCCCACTTGGAGGCAAGCCGATCTCGATGCTCGCCTCTACCTGCGAGCGACCTCCGAACGCGAGCGCGTCGCCGAGCTCTTGCGTCGCGGCGCCTCCCCCGGTGGCGCCTTCGATGCCGATCCGTACTTCGCGGGGCACACAGTCCTGCACAAAGCGGCGGGCGGACAGGACGGCGCCGACGTGACCCGGAGGCTCCTTGCCGCGGGCGCCGATGCCCACGCCACGTGGAAGGGCAAGACCGCCATCGATTGCTGGTCGGGTCGCGGTGGGCTCGCAGCGCGGGCCGTGTCCGAGGCCGCCGTCGCGCATCTGGCGGCTGCCGGATGCAAGAGCACGCACACCGACAACCTCTTCGAGGCGGCGCGCCTCGGCTACCATCGCTTCGCGGCGGCGCTCGTGCGTGCCGGCGCCGACCTGGAAGCGAAGGTGGAGGGCAAGACCGCGCGTGAGGTGGCGCTGGAGCACCACCATCTACGCACGGCGATGGCCCTCGGTCACCGGCTCTGAGGATCGACCGGCAGGCCCCGCACGAGGTGCGGCTTCAGCAGGTAGCCGAAGCCGGCATTGGCGATCCGCTTCAGGAGCTCGGTCTTGCTCGCAGCGCCGAGCAGCACCATCGCGCGGTCGAGGTCCCACTCGGCCTCCGCCAACTTCTCGAGCAGGTAGGCGCGGCGCACCTGGGCGTGCGAGAGGCGGAAGGTCTTCATGTACTCCACCGTCCCGTCGCGCCGGAGGATCTGCTCGCCGATGTGACACTCCTCCCGGGGATCGAAGTCCGGGTAGAAGCGCTGCAGCGTGAAGGCGCCGAGATCGCGCACCGTCTCCGTGTGCGCCGGGCGCCCGAAGAGACCCTGCGCCAACAGCTCGGTGTAGTGCCGAAAGTCGGTGCGCACGCGGTCCATCTCCCGGGCCAGGTGATCGAGGTCGGTCACCGCGCGCGGATCGATGCGGCTCTCGGCCCGCGGCGACTCCGGATAGAGGAGCGCGTAGGTGTAGAGCAGCTCGCCGAAGAAGTCCTCCAGCAGCGACAGGTGCAGCTTGCGGTAGTCGTCCGGGTGCGAGACCACGAACACCGTGGCCAGCGCGTCGGCCACGAAGACCAGGACGCCCACCTGGTGCTCGTGGATCTCGAAGAGGCGAACCGCGTCTTCGAATCCCGCGAGCCACGCGCCGCGCACGGAGGTTTCGCTGCGCGGATCGAGCCCCCGCCGCGCGGCCTGATCGGAGTATTCCTGCCACAAGATGTCCGGGCCGCGGAAGTGGAGCGCGAGGAAGCCCTCCATGGCCAGGTGCAGCGGCAACATGCGAAAGCGCGCGCTTCCGTCATCCGCGGTGCGGGCCTTCACCATGCGGTGGTGCAGCTTCACCCGGCGCGGCTTGCCTTCGGAGCCACGGAAAATGCTCGCGCCGAGGGTGGCCTCGGCGCCGTCCTGGGTGTGGGCGATCACCAGGCCGTGCGGCACGTACGACACGTACGAGAGACCCGGCTCCTCCGGCAGGCCGTCCAGGCGCACGACGCCGTAAGCGTCGTAGGCCTCCTTGCCGATGCGCAAGTCGCCCGGCGCGCTCTCGCGAAGGAGAGGCACGATGCGAAACGCGCCCATGACCTGGGGCGAGCCCGCGCGCAGGCCGGGAAGCGCCGTGAGCGCCGCGCTCACGACGCACCGTCCAGGAATGCGCGCACGCGTGCATCGAGCTCCCGCGAGAGCTCCGCCATGGTGCCGCTCTCGGCCGCGAAACGCGCGATGGAGACGAGCGTGGGCACGTCTTCGGCGTCGCGCAGGCCGAGCGTGGGCACCGCCGGGGAGAGCGCCTTGGGGGCGAAGGACTCGCTGTCGTAGACCGGGTTGAGATGAAGCATGAAGCACCGCGGAAGGAGGCGCGCGCCGGCTTCCAGAACTTGGCCAGCGAGGCCTTGGGGATCGTTGTCGAAGCCGTCGGACACCACCACGAGCAGATCGGGCTCGTGCCGGAGCGCGGCGAGGATGGGCGTCGCCAGATCGGTCGCGCCACGGGGCGTGACCATGAGCTCGCCGCCGGGCGAAACGGGATGCGTCCAGAGCCCGATGAAAGAGTCGGAAGCCGCCCGAAGGAACTGCGCCACCGCCAGCGCCACCGCCAGCGGTCGCCGCCGCTTCTCGCTGGAGCCATAGCTCGAGAAGCTGCGATCGAGCACGCACGCCACCCGGCCGAAGCGTGCGGCGGTGCTACGGATGGCGCGCGCCGCAGAAGCTTCGAAGGCCCCGGCGAGCTCCGCCGTGCGCTCGTCGCGCTGGGCGAGCGAGAGGGAGAGCACGTAGCTGGCGATGCGTACCAGCGGCTGACGCGACCAGTCCACGTCGGCGGCGATGCCCGCGGCCTCGCGAGCCTCCGAGAGACGCAGGCGCTCGTGGTGGGTGAGCTTGGGACCGATGCGCTCCAGGAAGACCTCACGGCGCACCCCGTGCTTCTGCGCCAACCCTTCGGCCACCGTGAACGGCAGATCGTAGATGGCCGAGGCCGCGAAGTGCCCCTGACGAAACGACTCGAAGAGCGGCGTGGTGAAGCGCCGCTCCTTCCAGCCGCGGAGCAGGAACGGGCCGAGCTCGCCGGTGAACGGCGCGTGCGCGTGCACGGCGGCCCGACGAAACGAGCGGCGATACTTCACCGCGCGAAAGTCGCGGCTGCGCGCGTCGGCGAGGTAGCGCTGGGTGAGGGCCCGGGTGCGACGGTTGTTCACGCCGCGCTTGGCCAGGTCTTCCAGCAGATGCATGGCTCGGTGCGTAGGAAGCGTGTGCAATGCACGCGTCACCAGCGCGTTCTCGCGCGCACGGTGGGCCGCCGGCGTGTCGCGCCCGGTGGCCAGCAGGTTCTTCACGATGAGCGCTTGGTTCATGTGGTTCACGCCCAGCGCCAGCACCTGCGCGTAGAGCGCCCGGTAGTTCCCGAGGATGTACCGGTGCAAGAAGTCGAGCGACACGCGTTGCCCGTGGCCGTCGCCGTAGAACTCACGCTGTCCGGTGCACGCGAAGCACGCGTTCACGAAGAGCAGCAGGTCTTCCTGGGCGACGCGGTCTTGCCGGAGGCGCGAAGCATGAATGGCGGAGAGCGTCATGGGAGAGCGCTGCCCGGGGAGAAGAGGCGCGACATGCTAGGACAGCAACAAAAGCTGGGTTCGGAAGTCGCGCCGAAGTCCCACGGGCAGCTACCCGAGCGTAGAGCAAGCGCGGTGCCAGGCGGTGACTTCGCGAATTCGCGGGAATGTCCTCGGGCCTGGCTGCTTGTCTATCTCGTCGGCGATAACACGATACGGTAGGATAGATTACGGCTTCTGCCGGATGGCAGCCACCAGGAGCGTGGTCACGCCCGCGCCGTAGCGGTCGATGTTGGCGGCGAAGCGCGGGTCGCCCTCGTACAGGTCTGCCAGGTTCCGGTGCATGGCGGCGTCGCACGGGTAGAACCATCGGTCGATGACCTGCCGGTGTCGCTCGGCCAGCGCCGCCACCCGTGCGTCCCCGGCGCTCCACCCGGCCGCAAGCGCCGCAGCGAGGTCGGTGTACACCGCCGCTTGCTCGGCCTTGACGACCTTCCAGTCTGCCTCGGTGTACTTGGCGGTCCTGGCCTTGGCGATGGCGAAGGCCTCGGTGCTTCCCCAGCGCTGCTCGGCTTCTTCTTCGTGCGCCGACGGATCGAAGCCGTCGAACAGTTTCTGCATGTCGGTCGTGCTCATGGTGGCACCTCGTTGGCTTTGCCCTTCGAGAACCGAGAGGGCGGAGTCGATGGCCTGCAGCATGGTCCGGGTACGCTCCGCTCGGCGCTCGAGCTCGCGCCGTTGGGCGAGGAGCGCAGCCTTGGGATCGTAGCCGGGGTCGTCGAGCGAGCTACGAATCTCCTCCAAGGGAAAGCCGAGCTCGCGCCGGATGACGATCTGCTGCAGGCGCAAGAGATCGGCTTCCGAGTAGATGCGGTAGCCGGCGGCGCTGCGCCCGTGGGGCGTGAGCAGGCCGACCTGGTCGTAGTAGTGGAGCGTGCGCACCGAGACGCCGGCGAGCCGGGCCACGTCTTTCACGCGATAGGTGCGTCGCCCGCGCATGGCGCCTTCATGGATACGCGGGGTCGAGGGAGAGAGCGAGCATGGGGTGTTCCTTTCCGGCCTCGAAAGTGGGCCGAGGGAGAACGTGCGGCCTCACGTCGCGTGAGGGTCAAGGGCTGGTCGCCGATTTTTCTCGCGTGATGGCTGGCGAGCCGTGCGAACGTAATGCGTCCCGTGACCCTCGCGCCTCGGATGACGGCCTACCTGGCCCAGCTGCCGGCCGGCGTCGACTCCTACCCCGACGTCCTGGAGAAGGCGTCGGTGTATCGCGAGTATCTGGTGGGCGTCGATTGCGAGGCGCTGCGCAGGGTGCTGCCGCCGCCGCTGCTCCCGATGATCGACGCGCCGCCTCCCAGGTCCGCCTGGGTGTCGGAGGTCCACGTGGCCGCATTGTTCCTCGCGCTCTCGGACACGCTGGGTGAAGAGGCGGCCTTCCTCGAGCTCGCGTATCGGGCCAATCGCCGGCTCCTGGGCGGCCCCATGTACCGCCTCCTGTTCAGTCTGCTCGGTCCCCGCACCATCCTCAAGGGAGCGCAGTCGCGCTGGGGGCACTTTCATCGGGGCGTGACCATGCACGTGGCGTTCGCCGACGACGAGCGCAGCGCCACGGTGCGGCTCACTTTTCCCCCGAAGCTCCTGGTGCCGCTCCTGTTTCGCTCCTACGGCGAAGCCTTTCGCGCCGCCGCCGAAGTGGCCGGCGCCAAGGACGCGTCGGTCCGCATCGAGGCCCATGGCGACGGCTACGTGCGCTTCGCCATCGACTGGGCGTGACGCATCGCCGATCCACCCCGTGAGTGCCCGGCGACCGTGCCACACGGCGGGGAAGGTCCCGGCCCCACCTACAGTTTTACCGCGCGAATGGCGGGATCGCGCGGGCGTGTAGCGCGGCGCGTGGAACCACGGGAATCGTCCGCCACCGCTGCGGCGTCAGGTCGCGGTGCTCGGGGGTACACGCCTTGCTTGGTCTTCGAAGGCACGGATCCGCGCCGTGCATCGAGGCGTAGTCATGATGATCCGAACCGGCTTTCTCGCCGTCCTGCTCGCTTCCTGGGCATGTGTAACCTACACCGAAGCGCCGCCGCCACCCTCGGCCTCGCTGGGTAGCGGTGCGTCCTCCGGCGGTTCGTCGCACAGCCCCGAGAAGTCGCCGCCACCGGTCGACGCCTCCACGCCGCCAACGCCGGTGCCCGACGCAGGAACGCCCGACGTCGCCGTCGACGCGGTGGCTTTGACCGGGTGCGAAGGCAAGACGGGCAGATCCTGCCAGGTGTGCTGCGAAGACGCCGCGCCCACCGCCGTCACCGATCTCATGTACCAGGCCTTCGGCGAGTGCGCCTGCGAGTCACCGGGCTTGTGCGGTGCCGTTTGCGCTTCGAGCTACTGCTCCGGAAACGCGCCGACCGCCGCCTGCGCCGCGTGCCTCGACGCTGCCTCGGCCTGTGACACCGCCGCCGAGCGCGCATGCACGATGCCCGCTTGCGGGCCGTTCCTCACCTGCGTCTCGAAGTGCCCTTGAGGCGGTAGCGGCCTCAGATGGTGGCGCCGAAGCGCTCGTGATACGCCCGCGCCAGCTCCTCGCGATGGTCCGGCGCGGCGATGCCGATGAGCAGCTTGGCGCGTTCCTGCAGCGCCTTGCCGTACAGGTTCACCACCCCGTGCTCGGTCACGACCCACTGCACGTGACCGCGGGTGGTCACCACGCCGGCGCCGGGGTTGAGCATGGGTACGATGCGCGAGATGCCCTTTCGGGTGGCCGACGGCATGGCGATGATGGGCTTGCCGCCCTCGGAGAGCGCGGCCCCGCGCATGAAGTCCATCTGTCCGCCGATGCCGGAGAACTGGTAGGTGCCGATGGAGTCGGCGCACACCTGGCCGGTGAGGTCGATCTGCAGGGCGCTGTTGATGGCCACTACCTTGGGGTTCTTGCGAATCACCGAGGTGTCGTTGACCCAGCTCACGTCGCGAAACGACACGAACGGGTTGTCGTCCACGAAGTCGTAGACCTTGCGGCTGCCGAGCACGAAGGTGGTCACCAGCTTGCCGCGCTCGACCTTCTTCGCCTCGTTGGTGATGACGCCCTTCTCCACCAGCGGGATGACGCCGTCGCTGAACATCTCGGTGTGGATGCCCAGGTTCTTGTGCGAGCCGAGAAAGCGCAGAACGGCGTCGGGAATGGCGCCGATGCCCATCTGCAGGGTCGCGCCGTCTTCCACCAGCGCTGCCACCAGGCTCCCGATGCGCTCGCTCGCAGCGTCGGCTTCCTTGTCGTAGTGCACCTCCGGCAGCTCGGCCGTCTCCTCGATGCACCCGTAGATGCGCGACACGTGGATGTGGCTGTCGCCCAGCGTTCGCGGCATGCGCGGGTTGATGTGGGCGATGATGAGCTTGGCCTGCTGCGACGCTGCCAGAGCGGCGTCCACCGACGTGCCCAGGCTGCAGTAGCCGTGCGCGTCGGGGGGTGACACGTGAAGCAGCGCCACGTCGATGGGCAACGCGCCGCTGCGGAACAGCGCCGGGATCTCGCTGAGGAACACCGGCACGTAGTCGCCACCGTGAGAGGCCACCCATCCGCGCACGTTCTCGGAGACGAAGAGGGAGTTCAGGAAGAAGTGCTGGTGCACCGCCGGGCGGTCCCAGTCGAGGGCGCCGAAGGTGCTGATGGCCACCAGCTCGACTTTGGTGATCTCGCCGGCGCGATCGAGGAGCGCCCGGAAGAGGGCGCCGGGGGTGGCGGCGCTCCCGTGAACGAATACCCGGTTGCCGCTCTGCACGCTGCGCACGGCTTCCGCCGCGGTCTTGAACCGAATCATGGTGCGCCGCACTCTACCACCGCAAGCCGGGCGGGCGTGGCGATGGCGATTGAGGTCGCGCGGGTGAACGACTACGATGCGCTACCCATGGCCTTCGATTTTCCGTCCCCCGAGTGGACCGCCGCCTACAAAGACGCGATCAACCAGAACGAGAGCTACAAAAAGTCCGGCAAGGACTGGACCCACGGCGTGGTGGCCTACGTGGTCAAGGCCGAGCCCGACCTGGGAATCCCCGAAGACACGGCCATGCTCATGGACCTGCACGGCGGCGAGTGCCGCGAGGCCAAGCTGGTGACCGGCGCCGAGGCCCAGAGCGCGCCCTTCGTCATCGTTGCCAGCTACGCCCAGTGGAAGCAGGTCATCAAACGCGAGATCGACCCCACCAAGGCGCTGATGCAGGGCAAACTGAAGCTCACCAAGGGGCACATGCCCACGATGGTGAAGTACGTCCACGCGTCCAAGGACCTGGTGGAGTCCACCGCCAAGGTTCCCACCAAGTTCCGCGGCGAGTGATCACAACTGGCGCTTGACCATCTGCGCCATTTCCAAGAGAGTTCCGCTCATGGCTTCCTCGAATCCGCTCGTGCTCGTGGCCGACGACGAACCGGCGATGAATGAACTCGTGGCGCGCCACCTGCGCTCGCTGACGAACCCGAAGGTCGACGTCATCCAGGCCAACGACGGCGCCGAAGCCTGGCGTCTTGCACGCCAGCACCTGCCGGATCTGGTGGTGCTCGACGTCATGATGCCGGAGATGAGCGGCTGGGAAGTGTGCCGCAAGATTCGCGAGGACGTGGCCTTCGCCCACACCGGCGTGGTCATGCTCACCGGCATCGGGGAGACCTTGAACTCCCTCACCAGCCCGCTTTACGGCGCCGATGCCTACATCGACAAGCCGTTCCAGGCGGAGGAGCTCCACGAGAAGGTGCGCGACACGCTGAGCGCCCGGGCGTCCCAGCGCGAGGGCGTCGATCGTCCTTCGTCGGCCACCAACCTCGACGAGATCTTGCGGGCCAAGCCGCTCGCCAAGACCTCGGGCAAGAAGCCCGCAAAGCCCGCGAAAAAGGCGGCACCCGCGAAGAAGGCGGCAACCAAGAAGGCCCCGGCGAAGCCGGTGAAGAAGGCGGCGGCCAAGAAGGCCCCGGCGAAGCCGGTGAAGAAGGCGGCGGCCAAGAAGGCGCCCGCGAAGAAGCCGGCACCCAAGAAGGCGCCCGCGAAGAAGGCGGCGGCCAAGAAGGCGCCCGCGAAGAAGCCGGTAGCCAAGAAGGCGCCCGCGAAGAAGCCGGCCAAGAAGGCGACGAAGAAGAAGCGCTGACCCTCCGGTCAGCCGAGCGCGCAAATCGAGGAGCCGGGTGTCGAACCCCGCTCCTCGATGCGCTTTTGTGACGTCGAGCTCAGTGGCCGCCGTCGTGATTCATGAGGTCGGCATGGCCGCCGTCGTGATTCGTGAAGTCGGCGTGGCCGCCGTCGTGATTGGCGAAGTCGGCGTGGCCGCCGTCGTGATTCATGAAGTCGGCATGGCCGCCGTCGTGATTGGCGAAGTCGGCGTGGCCGCCGTCGTGGTTGGTGAAGAGGACGTCGCCGTGGGTAGCGGCGACACTCACACCGGCCATAGCGAGCACGAAACACACGATCGAAGCGGAAATGACCTTCATGGAGAACTCCAGCGCAAATGGGTGAAGTGCGTGGAACCCTCCCCGCACCCCCAAGGTGAACGGAGCTTGAGCAGGCGCCTTGACCGGAAAGAAGCCATCCTGCGTCAAAACGACCCGGGCTCATTCGCAATCAAGTTGCATATGAACTTCGACTACGAAAGGGACACGGCGCGGCGTTCTTGGTAGGAGCCCTCGCAACGCTATGGCCACGAAGAAGAAGAAGAAGAGCGCGCTCGCGGAGGCCGCCTCCCGGCGCCTGGTCACGATCGGCATGCCCAAGATGACTCCGCAAGACGTGGCCCACGCCATGTACCACGCCGAAGAGCGTGGCGACGTCGAGCGCGTCCCCACCGAAGACGGCTGGGCCTGGCTGCTGCCGGCGCAGGGTGGCAAGGAGCGTCAGCTCCTCAAGCCCACGCAAGAGATGCTCGACCACCTGGGCGAGCTGGCCCAGGGTCGCGGCCACAACCACTGAAGGTCGCCCGCTACATCGCGCAGGTCGTGGTCTTGCTCGACGGGATCCACAGCTTGCCGTGATCGCTCGCGAGCACGTCGGCGGTGGGGAACGCCACGCCGCGCCAGCCGTTCTGGTCGGGCCCCAGCTGGAACGCCTTGTTGGCGCGGATGGTTCCGACCGTCTGCCGCTTGCCGTCGACCTCCGCCACCAGCGGTAGCTCTTCCGTGCACTTCGCGTTCTTCCAGGTGCCGACGCTCGTGTCGCGGGCGCCGAGGACCGCCGGAGGCGCGGGCTTCGACCATTCGCCGGCGGTGAGCGGCTCCGGCTGATCCGGGGCGCTCAGTGCGGGAATCCATCCGAACACCAGGGCCTCGCCCACCGGCCAGGCCACGCGCTTCTGCGAGCCCGAGGTGGCGAGCACGTAGGCGTAGGGCGATTTTTCGTCGGCGGTCAGCGTGGCGAAGACGCCGCCGCTCAGCTCCTTCTTCAGGTCGATCTTTCCGGTCTTGAGCCCGGCGCGCTTGCGCGGCTCGTTGCCGGTGATCTTCAAGGGGTCGAAGTCCTTGGGCGTGAGCGAGAAGAACGAGCACGGGCGGCTCTCGGCGAAGTCCTTGTCGGCGGGCACCACGCGGCTGCCGTCGAGCTCCACGTCGAAGGTGAGCGAATCGGGCTCTCCCTTGGTCCAGCGCAAGGCGGCGCCGGGCCGCGGGGCCACGAAGCCCTTCAGCGCGGTACCCAGCGACGGGTAGAGCTTCAGGTCGGCGTCTTTCGCCTGGGCCTTGAGCACCACGGTGCCGGCGTCGACCTCCACGAAGTAGCCCTGGCTGCTGGGCCCTGCCGGCACCGTCACCTTCACGCTCGCCACCTTTCCCACCGAAGCGAAGGCCTCGCCGGAAGCGTCGAACCGGAGCCTGAGTGTGCTTTGCACCCAATTGGCGGCCGTCAGGCTGCATGCGACCCGGGCCGGGGCCGGGAGTGCTGCCGGGATCTCCACCGCGGCCGGGAGCGCAGGCGCCGGCGTCGACGTCTCCGGGGGCGCGGGGGCGGGCCGGGTCGCGGTGGCGGTGGTGGCTTGGTCCGGGGTCTTCGGCGGCGGCTCGTCGCCTCCACAGGCGAAGCCCGCGGTGGCGGAGAGCACGGGAAGGAGCAGGACGACCAGCGAGCTCGGTGCGCGGTGCATACAACGGCGATACACGACGATTCCGCTACACGTCAAACGTCGGTCGGCTCTTTGCGCCCGATGCTTTGGTCTTGGCGCCGCTCTCCCGGAGGTCTAGACTTCGCGCCATGATCCGCCGTTTTGCAGCCCTCGCGTTCCTCGGTGTCGGACTGACCTATTTCGCCGCCGCCTGCGGCGGGGGCGCCGCCCCGAAGACCGCCCAGGTCACGGCGGGCGAGATGCCCGAAGGCGAGAGCTGGACCGGCGTCTACTTCCACCCGCTCTTCGGCTACCTCCACCTGGTCGAAGAGGGCGAGACCGTGGCAGGCCGCTGGAAGCGCGCCGACGGCAGCGCCTGGGGCGAGCTCACCGGCACCAAGTCCGGCAACCTCTACCACTACACCTGGACCGAGCACAAAGTCGGCCTGGTGGGCCCTTCCGCCAACTCCACCGGCAAGGGCTACTTCGTCTACAAGCCCGGCAAAGAGAAGGGCGTCGCCGAGCTCGACGGTCAGTACGGCCTCAACGGCGACGAGGTCGGCAGCGACTGGCACTGCATCAAGCAGCAGCGCATGCAGGCCGACCCCAAGTCCATCAACGGCGACACCGGCGGCATGGCGCCCCCCGCAGCCAACACCTGGCAGTGACCCAGGGACGCTAGAGCCACCTCACCTCACCCCAACCCCTCTCCCTGAAGGGAGAGGGGCTTTGCCTGCTTTTCCGGGCTCCCCTCTCCCTTCAGGGAGAGGGGCAGGGGGTGAGGTGAAGAGGGAGGAACGGGCGACGCGAGCCTGTTCTAAATGCCATGGTCCGGGGTTGGGTTTCGTCCTAGAACCTGGGCTATGGCTGTTTCTTTGGTTCATCCCGATCGGTTCGTTTCTCGTCACGTGGGTCCTGGTGAAGCCGAGCAGAGCAAGATGCTCGAGGTGGTGGGGGCCAAGAGCGTCGCGGAGCTCATCGACCAGACGGTGCCCGCGTCGATTCGCCTCGCGCGCCCTCTCGACTTGCCCGCCCCCAAGAGCGAGGCCGAGCTGCTCGCGCTCGCCGATCAGCTGGGGCGCACCAACCGCGTCGCGCGGTCGTACCTGGGCATGGGTTTCTCCGACTGCGTGACGCCGCCGGTGATCCTCCGCAACGTCATCCAGAACCCCGGTTGGTACACGCAGTACACGCCCTACCAGGCGGAGATCTCCCAGGGTCGCCTGGAGGCGCTGCTGAACTTCCAGACCATGATCACCGATCTCACCGGCTTCGAGATCGCCAACGCGTCGCTCCTCGACGAGGCCACCGCCGCCGCCGAGGCCATGGCCCTCGCGCACGCCTTCAAGGGCAGTGCCGAGAAGAACGTGTTCCTCGTCTCCGACGACTGTCACCTGCAGAACATCGAGGTGGTGCAGACCCGCGCCGAGGCCCTCGGCTACGTGGTCAAGGTCGGCCCCCTCGCGACGCTTCTGCAAGAAGAAGGCGCCAGCAACGTGTTCGGCGCGCTGGTGCAGTACCCGGACACGCAGGGCACCATCCACGATCTGCGGGCGCTCGCCGACGCGGTGCACGCGAAAGACGCTCTCTTCATCGTGGCCGCCGACATCCTCTCGCTGGCGGTGCTCACGCCCCCGGCGGAGCTCGGCGCCGACGTGGCGGTGGGCAACACCCAGCGTTTCGGCGTGCCGCTCGGCTACGGCGGCCCCCACGCCGCCTACTTCGCAACGAAGAACGACTTCGTGCGGCGCCTCCCCGGTCGCATCATCGGCGTCTCGGAAGATGCCAACGGCAAGCGCGCCATCCGCATGGCCCTGCAGACCCGCGAGCAGCACATTCGCCGGGAGCGCGCCACGAGCAACATCTGCACCGCGCAGGCGCTGCTCGCCGTGGTGGCCAGCATGTACGCCGTGTACCACGGCCCCGAAGGCATTCGAAAGATTGCCGAGAAGGTGCACGCATCTGCGGTGGTCTTCGCCGACGGCGTGAAGAAGCTGGGCTTCGGCGTCTCCAAGGACTTCTTCGACACCGTGGCCGTCACCGCCAAGGCCGACGGCGACGCGCAAGCCATCGTGGCCCGCGGCGCGGCCATGGGCATCAACGTGCGGCACCTCCGCGGCAACGTCATCACGGTGGCCGTCGACGAGACCACCTCGGCCGACGATCTCCGGAACCTCTTCAAGCTGTTCGGCGGCGACGAGGGCGCCAAGCTCTCGGTGGAGAACCTGGCCGCCGCCGGGTCGTCGGCGCTCCCGACCGGCCTGCGCCGCACCAGCAAGTACCTGCAGCATGCAGTCTTCAGCGCGTACCACTCGGAGACCGAGATGCTGCGCTACCTGCGCAAGCTCGAGGGCCGCGATCTCTCGCTGGCGCACTCGATGATCCCCCTCGGATCGTGCACCATGAAGCTCAACGCGACGGCCGAGATGATGCCCATCACCGACGCCCACTGGAATCGCCTGCACCCGTTCGCGCCGCGCGATCAGGCCAAGGGCTACACCCAGGTGTTCACCGAGCTCGAGGGCGCGCTGGCGGAGATCACGGGCTTCCCCGGCATCTCGCTGCAGCCCAACGCCGGCTCCCAGGGCGAGTACGCGGGCCTCCTGGTCATTCGCAAGTACCAGCAAGCCCAGGGCCAGAAGGACCGCGTGGTGTGCCTCATTCCGTCGTCGGCCCACGGCACCAATCCGGCCTCGGCGGTCATGGCCGGCATGGAAGTGGTGGTGGTGGCGTGCGACGAGTCCGGCAACGTCGACGTGGCCGACCTCGAGGCCAAGGCCAAGCAGCACGCGGCGCGCTTGTGTGCGCTGATGATCACCTACCCCTCCACCCACGGCGTCTTCGAAGAAGACGTGAAGCGCATCTGCGAGATCGTCCACCAGCACGGCGGACAGGTCTACATGGATGGCGCCAACATGAACGCCCAGGTGGGCCTGTGCCGCCCCGGCGACATCGGCGCCGACGTCTGCCACCTCAACCTGCACAAGACCTTCTGCATCCCCCACGGCGGCGGCGGTCCGGGCATGGGCCCCATCGGCGTGGCCAAGCACCTGGTGCCGTACCTTCCGCAGCTCCCGGTGCTCGGCGGTGGCGGCAAAGACGCGGTGGGCGCGGTCTCGGCCGCACCCTGGGGCAGCGCCAGCATCCTCCTCATCAGCTGGGCCTACATCCACATGATGGGCGCCGAGGGGCTCACCGAGGCCACCAAGGTCGCCATCCTCAACGCCAACTACATCGCGGCCCGGCTCTCGCCGCACTTCGACGTGGTGTACCGCGGCAAGCAAGGCCGCGTGGCGCACGAGTGCATCCTCGACATGCGCGGCTTCAAGAAGACCGCCGGCATCGAGGTCGACGACATCGCCAAGCGCCTCATGGACTACGGCTTCCACGCCCCGACCATGTCGTTCCCCATCCCGGGCACGCTCATGATCGAGCCCACCGAGAGCGAGTCCAAGGCCGAGCTCGACCGCTTCTGCGACGCCATGATCTCCATCCGCGAGGAGATTCGCGCCATCGAAGACGGCCGCCTCACCCGCGAGGACAACCCGCTCAAGCACGCGCCGCACACCATCGAGGCGGTGACGCAGAACGAGTGGAAGCACGCGTACTCCCGGGAGCTCGCGGCCTTCCCGGCGCCCTGGACCCGCGACCGCAAGTTCTTCCCGGCGGTGGGGCGCCTCAACAACGCCCTCGGCGATCGCAAGCTCATCTGCACCTGTCCGCCGATGGAAGCCTACGCTTGACGTCGTTCCGCCTCGACAAGTGGTACCTGGACGTCCTCACCGAGGACGGCACGGCGTACATGGGCTACTCGGCCGAGCTCGAGTGGCGTGTGGCGCGTCTCGGGTATGGCCACTTGTTGCGGCAGGACGCGAAGAAGAAATCGCACACCCGCACCAGTCTCCGCGCCTCCGAGGTGGAGACCGGTGAGGTGCTGGCGTGGCGGTCGCCCAACCTCCAGGCCACCGCCACGCTGCAGCGGGTCGACCGCGGCGTGAAGAAGGAGCTGCTGCGCAACGACGATGGCGCGGTGGTGTGGGACTGCATGCACCCGCGGAGCGAAGCGCTCCTCGAGGTGGAGCCCGACGACGACATGCCGGGCCCCGCGCGCATCACCGGCATCGGCTACGCGGAGCGCCTCACGCTCACCATGGCCCCGTGGAAGCTGCCCATCAAGCGCCTGCGTTGGGGCCGCTTCACCGGGAAAACCAAGGGTCTGGTGTGGCTCGACTGGCAAGGGCCGCACAACGTCTCGGTGTTCATCGAAGACGGCCTCGAGGTCCGAGGCCGGGTCGACGACCTGACCACCTTCACGGTGGGCGGTAGTCGCGTGGAGCTCACCGAGCGCCGCGTACTGCGCGAAGGCCCACTGGGGACCACCGCGCTCGCCGCGCTGGGCGGCGCCCTCGACTTCGTGCCGTTGCGCTTTCTCGGCACCGTGGAGCACAAGTGGTTCGCCCACGGCGTCGCGGTCGACGAGGATGGCATGCGTCACGAGGGCCTCGTCATCGACGAGATCGTCGAGTTTCCCTGAGTGCTGCGGTGATCGGCAAGGTTGCCTACGGCGCGCTCTTCGTCGTGGTGCTACCGCTCCTGCTCGTGGCCTGGGCCCACGCCACCGCTTCGGTGGTTCATCTGCCGGTACCCGCCGGCCCCTTCGCGAATCCGGTCGCGTTCGCCGTGCTGGGGCTCGGTCTCTTCCTGATCCTGGCCGGCATGGCGGCGCTCTGGTTTCGCGGTGGTGGTCTGCCGATGAACGCGTTCCCGCCGGCGCGCAAGGTGACCAGCAGCGTCTACGCGGTGGTCCGCCATCCGATCTACGTGGGCTTCGTGCTCGTCTGCGGCGCGTGTGCGGTGCTCGCGCGGTCCTCGAGCGGCCTCTACCTGGTGACGCCGGTGACCGCCCTCGCGGCCATGGCCTTGGTGCTCGGTTACGAGGGGCACGATCTGCGGGCGCGTTTCGGACCACCCTATCCGACGCTGCTCTCGTGGCCGGAGCCGAGCGACGCCCGGCCGACCTTCCGCGATCGCGCGGCGGTGCTGCTCACGGTGCTAGTGCCCTGGGGCCTGGTGTACGAGGCCATCGCGTTCGTGGGCAGGGCGCCCGACGCGTTCGCCCTGGCGATGCCCTTCGAGGCGCGCTTGCCGGTGCTCCCGGCCTTCGAGGTGCCCTACGCGAGCATCTATCCGCTGGCGCTCCTGGCGCCGTTCGTTTTGCCCACCCAGGCATCGCTGCGGCGGCTGGCGGTGCGCGGGACGCTCACGTCGCTCTTCGGCTTCGGCACGTATCTGCTGTTGCCGGTGGTTGCGCCGCCGCGACCGTTCGTGCCCGATTCGGCGCTCGGCTACTTGCTCCAGGAAGAGCGACGCCTCGACACCGAGGTGTGCGCGTTTCCGTCGTTCCACGCCACGTGGATCATCCTGGCCATGACCGCCTTCGCGGCGCGCTTTCCCCGGCTTCGCGCGCTATTCTACGCCTACGCTGCGCTGGTGTGCGTAGCGTGCGTGGCCACGGGGATGCACAGCATCGCCGACGTGCTCGCGGGGGGCCTGCTCGCCTACGCGGCCTGCCGCGCCGAGGCCATCTGGGAGCTGCTCCGCCGCGGCACCGAGCGCATCGCCAACTCCTGGAGCGAGCTCCGCGTCGGGCGCTTGCGCATCATCAACTACGCCGGTTATGGCGCACTCTCCACCGGTGTGGGCGTCGCGCTGGCGCTCACCTTCGCGGGGCCCGAGAACGACGTCGCCATCCTGCTGTGCGGCGTCGCGGCGATCCTCGGTGCCGGCGCCTGGGCTCAGTGGATCGAGGGCTCGTCGCGCCTCTTGCGGCCGTACGGCTTCTACGGCGGGCTCCTCGGCATCATCCTGGCGTCCTTCGCGGCGCCGCTGGTGGGCGGCACCACCTGGGCGGTGCTGGGCGCCTTCGCCCTCTCCGGTCCGTACATCCAGGCCGTCGGTCGACTCCGTTGCCTGGTGCAGGGCTGCTGCCACGGATCCGCCGCGCCCCACGAGATAGGGATCCGATACACGCATCCCATGTCGCGGGTGTGCCGCTTCTCCGAGCTCGGGAATCGGCCGGTGCACCCCACGCCGCTCTATTCCATTCTCTGGAACGCGCTCACTTTCGTGGTCCTCTTCCGGCTGGCGACGCTGGCGGTTCCGCTTCGCTTCCTCGCCGGCATGTACCTGGTCGCGAATGGCCTCGGGCGCTTCGTGGAGGAGTCGTATCGCGGTGAGCCGCAGACGCCCATCGTGGCGCGGTTGCGGGCGTACCAGTGGGCCGCCCTCGCGAGCCTGCTCTGCGGCGGCCTGCTCACCGCGCTTCCCATGCTCGGCGACGCGCCCCCGCCGCCCTTCGTGCTGCGCCCCATCGTACTGGCCTACGGCCTCGGTTTCGGTCTCCTCACCGCCATGGCCTCGGGCATGGACTTTCCCGACTCCAGCCGTCGCTTCTCGCGCCTGAGCTAACTTGCTCAGCGGGATCAGCAGACCGTGTTGCGCCCCGCTGCTTTGGCCGCGTAGAGCGCGCGGTCGGCGCGCTTCACCAGATCTTCGCCCCGCGGTCGGTCGGAGTCGCGCATCTCCGCCACGCCGAGGCTGGCCGTGACCTTGAGCATGCCCGCCGGGCATACCGACACCGAGCGCTCGATCTCCGCGCGAATACGCTCGGCGGCAGCGCGTCCGCCCTCGAGGTTGCAGCCGGCCGCGATGACCGCGAATTCCTCGCCGCCGTAGCGAGCAGCGATGTCTCCGGCGCGCAGCGTTCGGCGCAAGGCATCGGCCACCGAGACCAGCACCGCGTCGCCCGCCGGGTGTCCGTGGGCATCGTTCACCCGCTTGAAGTGATCGATGTCGATGAGGATCACCGAGAAGCCGGCGACCCCGCGATCGTTCCGCGCGAGATCGCGCACCAGGGCCTCGTCGAAGGCCCGGCGGTTGGGGAGCCGGGTGAGTGCGTCGGTGGCCGCGAGCTTGGCCAGCTCCTCGTTGGCGTGCGCGAGCTGATCGGCCAGCTGCGCCTTCTCGGCCAGCAGCGTCTCGAGCCTGCGGACGATCTGCTCGTAGCCATGGTTGAGCTCCACTAGCTGTGCGCGCGCGTTGTCGGCCAGGCGCTCGAGGTCCAGCTGTTCGTCGACGTTGCGCTGGAACGTAACGGCGAGCGCCGTCACGAGCTCCGGTATCTTGGCCAGCAGCTCGGCCACTTCGGCCTCCGGATAGCCCACCGCGACAGCTGCCTTCTGCGCCTCCTCGAGGATCCGGGCGACGTCGCCGCCTTCCCATGCGGCGGCCACTCGCTCCGCGGCCCACGCGATGGAAGCCAGCGGTGCGGCCGGCTTCTCTGCTCCGTGGTGCCCTTCGATGGCCTCGATGACCATCGGCGGGAGCCGCATCGTCGTGGCGATGGCGGCGCCCTGTCGCCCGTGCTCCAGGAGCCCGAAGGCGCGCTCGACAAGCGGCCGGTGCGCGGCCGGCATGCGGGCAATCTCGGCCGCCCGCGGGAGATCTTCGCGTGCGAGCGAGAGCAAGCCGACCTCCAGAAAGAGCCCGACGGTGAAGGCTTCGTCCTTGGGGACGCCGCGCACCTTCTCCGCCAGGAGCGATGCGACAACCGCGCGTCGGAGAGAGTTCGCGAACAGCACCGTCGCATCCGGATGCACCGGCACCATGTCGCTCACCATGATGCCCAGCGCCACGTTGCGCAGGCCCCGCACCCCCAGCAGCACACATGCGGTGCGCATGTCGCGCACGTCGCGCGATGGTCCGTAGGCCGCGCTGTTGGCGATGGAGAGGACGCGCATGGCGAACGCCGCGTCCCCCGTGGCCAGCTTGGCGAGCTCGGTGATCGAAGCGTCCTCCTTCAGCGCCTCCTGCACCAGACGTGCGGCGATGACGCTGAGGGGGGCCTTCTGGGGGCTGCCTGGTTTGCGTGCGGTACGACTGCTTTGCGGTTCCACTTGCGACCCCATGTCAAAGGAAACGGGTCCGCAGGCCGCGACTTGAGTCCATCGGCAGAACCTTTTCCTGTTTCCCCTGGCGTGTTGTTCGCCCGATCCCCCGCGCGCGATACCCCTCGTATCCGTCCGGTTGGTCGCCCTTCGACCCCCACCTACAGCCCCACCGATGACGAACGGCGCCCGTAGCAGAACCGTTAGGAAGTTTCGCCGCTCAACGAATGGACGGCGGTGGTACCGAGGCGCCGCCACCCCGGAGCGAGGGTGGAACCCCTTCGTCGTGGTTGCGGCTCTTGGGCGGGACGGTGGGCGATAGGTGCGCCTTTTCCGCGAGATGGCCCACCTCGTCGACGATCTTGCTGGCGGCCGCGGCGCGCGCCTTTTGCTGCGTCAGGGTCTCGTGGTCCACCACCGCGTGACCTTCCAGGAGGTCCAGGTAGTCGAGATCGAGGGCCCCGCCGCTGGGGAGGATGAACACCCCGAACAGGTGGGCCTGGCGGCGCACTTCGGTCACCAGCGGTCGCGGCACGTGGAGCGCTGCGTGGGTGATGAGGTGGATGACCGGATCCCGCTGCTCGCGCTGCCGCAGGAGCGCGATCTCGGTGGCGAGCTGGGCGAACACCCGGGCCGGGTTGCGACCGCGCTCGCCCTTGAAGCCCAGCAAGTAGGCGGCCGGGAGCTGCCCCGGGCGGGTGCGCTGCACGTCGTAGAGGCGCGAGTCGAAGAAGCGGAGCCACACCTCTTCGCCTTGGAGCTGGAGCTTCTTGCCGAGGGCGATGGCCAGGCCGCGCGCGAACACCTGACGATCGCCGCGCATGGAGGCCGATGCATCGATGAGGATCAGGTGCAGCCGGCGCGCTTCGTCCTGTGCCTGCTCGCGTGTATAATACAGAATCTCGTTCTCGATGTAGCGCCGGGCGAACTCGGTCTCGTCCCAGGCCAGCTCCGTGAGCACCAGCGAATCGATGGACCCCTTGGTACCGAGGCCCGCGTAGCCGTGGGTGGCGTGGGTGCCGGTCGAGGTGTTGCGGCGCGTTTCGAGCACGCTGGGCAAGAGCTCCAGCGAGAAGTTCACGATGTCGTTGGCCGCCGGCGACGAGGTGGCGGCCAGGAGGTCCACGTGGGCGAGCGCGCCGGCCGCCGAGGACTCCGGTCCCAGCATGCCGAGGAGCCGCAACGTGTCGAGATCGAGCGCGTCGGCGATGGTGAGGATGTGCAGCCGCGCCCGGGAGAGCGCGTCGAGGGCCGCCAGCTCGAAGTTCCGGGGCAACAGCCCGAAGAGCTGCCCCAGCTGCGCATCGAGATCGCGCGGCAGCTCGGGATCGAGCGGGATGGTGGCGCTGTAGGGCGGCTTGATGGTCACCCGCTGCGCGAGGGAGCCCAGCACCCGCGCGAGCACCACCACCACCAGATCGTCCGAGAGGCGCATGGTGCGCGCCCGAGAGCACGCGTCGCTCTGCGCCAGCTCGGTCACCACCGCGCGATAGGCCGCCTGGAGCTCTTGCGCCCGGGGAACACGCGCCAGGATCGCCTCGGTGCCGGGGCGCGGGCCGATCTCCATCTGCTCCCGCGGCGACGAGTACAAGAGCCCCACGTCGTGCACCATGAAGAGCGGCAGGTGGATGCCCAGGCGCGCGAGATCGCGGTACCAGCGAAAGGTTCGCACCACCATCATGGGGGTCGCGGCGCGCACCGCCGAGAGCGCCAGACCGCCGAGGGGGCCGGTGACACTGGGGTCCGCGAGCATGGCCGGAGAAACGGGCATCGGATGTAGCAGGCTACACCATTTCCGGGGTCGGTGTGGGGGCGCGGCGGCCGGGTCGACGACCGACGCTGGCGCTTCCTCGCCCCCACCGACAGGGGTAGACTGAAGGTGTGGGGGCAATGTTCTTCTTCGCGTTCGCGAGTCTCTTCCTCGTCGCTATTTCGTGGCTCTGGGCGGCGCAGCGGACCCGCTGGTGGCGACTGCCGCGGCGTGCGCTGTTCGCCGCCAATCCTCGGCGCGCGAGGGCCCTCGCCCGACTCTATGCGCGCGGGAGCTCGCCCGAGCGGCGCGTTGCGCTCGCCCTGGTGGAAGCCAACGCCCTGCTCTGGGAGGGTGAGCTGGCGCGGGCCCTGGCGCTCCTCGATGGTCGCGTCGACCTCCAAAGACCGCCCACGCTCGCGTCGACCATCGTGCGGCTCCAGTGCTTGGTCTTCGACGAGCGATACGACGAGGTGCGCGCGCTCTTCGCCGCGCACGAAGGCGCTCTGCGCGCCTCCGGCTCCCCGGAGGTCGCAGCGGTTGCAGCGTTTCTCCGCTTTCACGAGGGCGATCTGGCCGGCGCCCGGGCAGCGCTCGAGGCCTTGCCGGTGCCGGCGCACCACCCGATCGGGCGAGCGGCGCACCTGTGTCTCGCGGCGATCGCGCATCGGGAGGGGCATCGCGGCGAGGCGCGCCGACATCTCACGACCGTGATCCACCAGGGCGGAGCGCTCTTCGTCGTCGCGTGGGCAGAGGGGGAGTGGCAGACCGTCTGTCCCGAGGCCACCCTGCCGTCCTCGCGTCTTCCCGCTGCGGGTCGCCGCCGGTGGTCGTGGCCCCGGACGCTCGTGCGGCTGCCGAACCACCTCTGGATGGGGATCAACGTCCTCTTCTTCCGCACCGCGGGCCTTCGATCGCGCAGCTTCAGCGGCGACGACGTCGCGGCGCTCGTCCTGTTCGACGTCCTGGTCGGCGCGGGGGCGCGCTTCGTGGACTACTCTCCCGACGCGTACTTCGACAAGGAGAGCCTCCTGGCGGCCGTCGCGCCCATCCTGTTCTTCCTGCTCACGGCGCACGCCGCCAAGCGGCGCGGGGTGGGACGCGACGTCGCGCTGCGGCTGCTCGCCGGCTTCTATGCGGCGCTGCCGCCGGTGCTGCTCGCCGCGTTCTTCACCCGTCGGATCGCCGGCCGCTTCGATCTCCTGGTGTACGCGTGGCTGGTGGCGGTGGTGGTGCGGCTCGTCGCGTCGGTGGTGCCGCGGGTGGGCATCCCGCGCATCCTCGGGTGCGCGCTGCTCTTCATCGCGACCTGGGTCGCGCCGATGCACCTCGCGGGGCGCGCGACGGTGTTCTTGGCGATGTCGGAGTCCTACGAGGAATTCGAAGCCGCCGAGCGAGCGCACGACGCGCTGGTGTTCGCGGAAGCGAGCAAAGTGCACGCCGCAGAGGCGCTGCTCGAGCCGGAGCGACCCGGCGTTGCGGACCTGTACTTCGTGGGCGCCGCCGGCTGGGCGAAGCAAGACGTCTTCGTCAACGAGGTTCGGTCCGCGCAGAAGGTCCTCGACGATCGCTTCGATACCAAGGGGCGGTCCATCGTCCTCGCGAACGAACCGTCGCCGTCTCCTCCGCTGCCGCTCGCGGCGTCGCTGACGCTTCGGCACGCCATCGGGGCGGTCGGCAAGCGCATGAACCGCGAGGAGGACGTGCTCTTTCTCTTCCTCACCAGTCACGGGTCGGCGAATGGGTTGGCCATTTGGCCCCCGCTCGGGAGTGCCTTCCGCGAGGAGACGCTCGCCCCCGAGAGCCTCCGCGGCATGCTCGACGCGTCCGGCGCGAAGTGGCGCGTGATCGTCATCGCGGGCTGCGAGTCGGGGGTCTTCATCGGGCCCCTGCGCGACGAGTTCACGCTCGTCACCACCGCCGCGTCGAGCGAACGGGTCTCGTACGGCTGCGCCATGGGCAACCCGTACACCGACTTCGGCCAGGCCATCTTCGGCGAGCAGCTCCGCCACGAGCGCTCGTTCCCCATCGCTTTCACGAACGCCGTCCGGAGCATCGGCAAGCGGGAGGAGGCGGCGAGCCTGCGCGCCTCCCAACCCCAGGTCTTCGAAGGGGCAGCCATCGGCGCGAAGCTCCGCGAGCTGGAGGCCCGGCTCGCCACGCACTCCGGCGAGTAGTGGTCAGCTACCGCAGCG
>Ga0075163_10002022_pt1 | contig 27272 bp, 68 predicted proteins | sample JI1023141ADNA_FD_71478 | JGI IMG/M metagenome (GOLD analysis project Ga0075163, IMG submission 71478) | Wastewater effluent complex algal communities from Wisconsin, to seasonally profile nutrient transformation and Carbon sequestration -... | ecosystem: Engineered > WWTP > Effluent > Algae...
TGATAATTGTCCATTTGTTCTGCAGAAAAATGGTTTATACCAAGCAACAGATGAACATGGTACAGAGACTTTAGATGAGAAAGATTCTGTTGAATATTTTCTTTCCGATGCCAAAACATTAGAAGAAAAAGCCGAACAATTCATTCAAATGAACTTGTCTTCTAAACCAATTCAAATTGATGATATACAGTTTAAAGGAACCAAAGTAAAAGAACTTATGGTTAACTTCTTTAAATATTTAAATACAAAATAATCATGAACACAGTAACACAAATAGACATTGAACCTTTAATAATTAAACCTGAGTTCTATATAGGCCAGGAATTCTGGTATATGGATAATAAACGACCTATATTAATTATCCTATGTAGCTACTTTGTTAATGTGAGTAGTGAAAAGGGAGATATGAAAGAAATTTTTAACCCAGAAAGAAGAAATTGGTTTAAAGATTTGTTCCAAAATTCTATTCTTGGTAAAAAAGCAGCTAACCAAGTTTATCAGTACAATTATGCTTATTATGGCTATTCAGAACTAAGAACAAATAATCCTGAACAAATTGTGAGATATAAAACTGGTGATTTACATGGTCTGATAAAAGAAGATGGAATATATTTTAGCCACGAAAGACATAAATGCTATAACTCCAGAGAAGAAGTGATTTTATCTTTGTAAAATAATAATATTTGTATGGTCAATTGTTTAATAATTCCAGAAAAAAATTTTGGTGAAAAATTTTTACATGGTCTTCTTTTCTATATAAATTAATTTTTTCAAATTATTAAAATTAATCTAATGGAGTTTTACGATTAACCCAGGAGTTTTACCTGTCTATAAAACCAATGGTTAGAATTTTCAGAAAAAATTTGGTGAAAAAAATTTGTGAGGGTCTGTACCCCTCCAGCCAGAGGTCTGGCTTAGGGGGCTAATTTTTGATACGAGCCTTAAATAAGGGGCTTATTCAGTGTATTTAGCTGTTTAATTAGAGGCTTAAATTAAGAGCGTATTCCAATTAAGGGGTTTATCTTTTAATCATATATCAATTACGAAACTGTGTGCATAGTTGTTACAAAGTTTTTCTTACCGATGAACGACTCCAATATAAAGTGTGCTGTCATCCCAAAAGAAATAATAGCAATACAGATATTGAGAACAAACGCTACACATATCGAAACACTTTGACCAAATGTTTTCATGAGATAGGATTCATGAGTGTATGAGAAAACTGTGATGCTTGCCATTAACATTGGAATAAATACAACAACCAAGATGGCAAGAATGATACTAAAGATTTTATTTTTCATAATTCAATTACGAATAAAGTTATCTATTTGTTACAAAATTACTTCATGAAGGCAGTTAATACTTACCAACCATTTTTTACCTGATTTCTTTTCGGTTACATTGGCTGAAAATCCTGTATGACTAATTTTGTCAATAGTCACTTCAATAGTTTTTTCACCTTCCATTAATACAACGTCACCTACTTTAAGTGCGAGTGGATTAGGTTTTATATCTGATACCTCTGCTATTTTCATGGTGTTTTGGTTTATAATCTAATTACGAAATTAAACATAAAATTGTTACAAATAAATATATGAATATAAACACCAAACCCCCGAACAATGTCGGGGGCGTAGTGAACCTTAACCAATCAAAAACCCAAAACCATATTTTTATGCTGCTATCTGGCAGTCTGTTGTTTCATAGTTATTAATATCCAACTTTTGTTTTTGCAACCTTTCAATAAGAATTCCCGCTGCAAGCAAACGTGCTTCAGACTTTACTTTGCGTTTAATTGTTTTGCCTGTTACTTTGTTATAAAGAGTGAAAACGAATGTTCTTGTTTGTTCTGCGATTGATAGTATCATGACTTTTACGTTTTGTTTTATAATATAATTACGAAATGGTTTTCTTATTTGTTACAAACTTTTATAAATTGCTTTGAAAGACGTTTAATTTTTGCATTATTGGATTTAAACTTTGCAGGGTTAGCTATTGCCAAACTCATTGTTGTTTCTTTTTCTAAACGTTCCAATTCATTAGCTAATTCCTGTCTGTTGCTCATAATATAATTACGTAAAACTCCATCTATTTGTTACAAAAAGGAGAGAGGGTTTCTGGTCGAGAATATGAGATGAGATATACACCAAACTTCAGTAGACTTGGAAAAATATTATTTTCCAAACAGATTGAAGTTTTACGTATATCTATATATAATTGTAAAACTCCAGAAACAATCAGAAATCCAAAAAGAAACAAAACAATAAACCCCACCGTTTGTACAGTGGGGAGTTACCTTAATAAATTTTTATGAAGTAAATACACCATCAGTCTTATTACAGACCACTCAAGGACGATGTTGCATATAGCTTTAGCGGTTCCTCATAGGCGGGTGAATTTAGGTGTTAGAATTTTTACCAAGATATTGTTTAGAATATAATTACGTATTTGTTTGTTGATTTGTTACAGTACTTCAACAATTTCAGATTCCTTTAATGTGTACCTTCTGAATACAGGAGTTTGAACATATAAGTCAAAACCGGATGCAGAGTATTGAGTTTTTTGAATGCGAAGCTTACGGTTAAATGTTCGCCTTGTTAAATGATTGTATTCAGGTCGAACTTTTACTTTTATGCTCTCACCATTTTGAAGTCGGGCAATCAGTTCCAGTATGTCCATAGTTTATAGTAGAGATTGAAGTGCTTTGATTTTGTTGGCGTTTTCTTCAACTGTTTCAAAAGATGATACACTTTTCTTTAATCTGCGTAAAGTTTCACGCTGATATTTCTGTGTACGAGGTTTGAACATTTTAATCCAAAACTCTACACTGCTTGTTGATTCTTTTATTTCTGTGTTCTGTTTCATAATATAATTACGAAAATATTAATAAACTTGTTACAGTAATTATAATGATAATAACAACAGAAACAACAATACATTTTTTAGCAGAAATATCATCTTCCCCAAAAACTATTCTACACGCTTCTTCATGTGAATGACCTTTTTTCTTTAGGTATTCAATTGTTGCAATGTTATATGCTGCTAATGTTGAATTTGCTCCCATAATAAAATTACGTAAAACTACTATGATTTGTTACAAGGAGGCGGAGGAGCTGGCTTCCCTGGTTACGAGCTGGGTGTTTTTTAACTTATCATGGTATACACCAAACTTCGATGAACTTGGAAAACAGGGAATTTATACCCTATCGGGTACAAAAAGACTGAATTACAATGAATTTATACCCTATCGGGTACACTTTTTATATTTTCCAAATAGAGTGAAGTTTTACGTATATCTTAATGTAAATATGACTGTAACTTTTGGCCGGAAATTTCGTTTAAATATTTGTGCTGAAAGCCAACGAAGTTGTAACAAATAAGGTAAAAGTTTCGTAATTTAGCTATGGAATTTACATATACAATCCGTGCCGACATGGGCGACCACTATGAAGATATTAAAACTGGCAGAATGTTCGGGCAAAGTAAAATTGATATTGAAAGTCAATTAAAAGAAATTTATGGCAAGGGTTCGGACTTGATATTTATAGTTAATCCTTTATAAATTATTTGTAACAAGTTTAACCTTAATTTCGTAATTTAACTATGAGCAAAGAACTAATAGAACAGGCGATTGTAGGGATACAGGATGCCTATGGTGTAAGTCGTGAGGCGGTTGAACGTCTTATTGAACTTACCAATGCAAACGGAAGGGTACGTTTTGTTTCTCTGAAGGGTTATAATTCAGATGAAAGTTTAAACACTGAAGAGGCAAATCATGTAATAAACATCAATGCCTCTTACGGTAAAACTTTGGAAAAGTCATTGATTGAATTGAACAGCGATGAAATGCTTATCAAAGCTGAATTTTTAATTTGGGCTGAGGGATGGAATTATGACAAATACAATTTGGATGGTGTATCTGTAAAAGATTACCGCAATCAGGTTGTAGAGGCTTTCCATATTGCACTCACTGAAATGAGAAACCCAAAAACAGGCAGTCGTGTATCAAATGACATCAGGTTGAACGATGCGCTGGTGTTTAACACAACAACACTTCGCCTGTCAATCATGGGCTTATCACAAAGCAAAACAGTAACACAGGAAGGTGTATTTAAAAAGGTTAAGTCAGCACCAAAAACTGTTGCAAAGGAAATCATCAACTACGTTGTAAAACCTCGTACTGATGCGATAAGAAGGTTTACAATGGATAACCTTAACGGTTTAAAGATGGACGGTGAAACCCTCGAAATCGGTGGAGGGCAAACCGTAGGAGTTGAATTGAAAGCATAAAAAGAATACCAACTAATTTTGAATGGCCTCCCAATTCGGGGGGCTTTTTTATTTTCAAAAAGGTTATCCTGCCGGTTACTGGATTGAGTTTTTCTGACTTGTATAGATATACACCAAACTTCAGTGAAGGTGGAAAATATTGTTTTCCAAATAGGTTGAAGTTTTACGTATATCTTAATGGGAATATCAATGTAACTATTTTCTGAAAATTTCGTTAAAAAGGTTGTGCTGAAAGCCAACGAAGTTGTAACAAGTTAATGTATTATTTCGTAATTTAGTTATGGAATTTACGGTCATAATTCAGACCTTGTTTTTATAATTAATCCTTTATAAAAATCAGGCAAATGAAAATAAGAAATAAAAACAGTGGAATAGTTTTATATGCTTCAATTTGTTATCGTAAAGGGGCAAAGTGTGCAAAATTTTCAGGAGTTACCATGAAAATAGAAAGCACTAATTTTAAAAAGAACTGGCAAATTTTGTAACAAGTTTAACTTTAATTTCGTAATTATACTATGAGCAAAGAACTAATGGAACAGGCAATTGTAGGGATACAGGAAGCCTATGGTGTAAGTCGTGAAGCAGTTGAAAAACTGATTAACCTTACCAATGCAAATGGAAAAGTACGTTTCGTTTCTCTGAAAGGTTATAATTCAGATGAATCTCTTAACACAGAAGAGGCAAACCATGTAATTAACATTAATGCCAATTATGGTAAAACTTTGGAAAAGTCGCTTGTGGAATTAAACAGCGATGAAATGCTTATCAAAGCTGAGTTTTTAATATGGGCTGAAACTTGGAATTATGACAAATATAACTTAGATGGTGTATCTGTTAAAGATTATCGCAGTCAGGTTGTAGAAGCGTTCCACATTGCACTCACTGAACTACGAAATCCAAAAACAGGTAGTCGTGTGTCAAACGACATCAGATTGAATGATGCACTGGTTTTTAATACAACAACACTTCGCCTTTCAATTATGGGCTTATCACAAAGTAAAACCGTTGTTCAGGAAGGGGTGTTTAAGAAAGTGAAATCAGCACCAAAAACAGTTGCAAAGGAAATCATTAACTACGTGGTAAAACCTCGCACAGATAAAATCAGAAGGTTCACAATGGATAATTTGAACGGGTTGAAAATGGACGGCGAAACACTTGAAATTGGAGGAGGTCAAACTACCGGAGTTGAATTGAAAGCACAGTAAAAAGAGTAAAAGTTAAATTTGAAAGAGCCTCCCGAAATCGGGGGGCTTTTTTATTTTCAAAATTTAAAAGAAAATTACCGGTTACGGGTTACGAGCTGGGTGTATTTTAACTTATTGAGGTATACACTAAACTTCGGTGAACTTGGATAATATTGTTTTCCAGATAGATTGAAGTTTTACGTATATCTATATGTTAATAAAACTCTCCCTTGAGAAGTGGGAAGTTGTAACAAAATACAATTTAATTTCGTAATTTTACTATATGAAAGGATTAAAAGATACAGAAGAAATATCGTATACTGAATTTTATTTAGCAGGCGATTGTATATTCAAGTGTAAAACTTCATGGTTAAATAGTGTGGAAATGATGGAGGAAAAGAAGAAAGAATTAGCAGAAGAAAATGATGTTAATGTAGATTTAATAACTACGGCTGAAATAACTATTAATTTACCATTACCTCTCCCTAATATTGATTCGCTTTTGAATGGTACTGGTGTAAAATTTCAATAAAAACTGGTAACAAATAATCTCTCCCTTTCGTAATTTGATTATGCAAATAGAAGAAGAAGTACATATATCAAGAATAAGAGTTGGTGATACTATCATGCACAATGGTGTATTAACAACAGTTTCAGGTAATAATATTAAAACCTGTTCTTTTATGGGTATCACTTTATTTGGTGATTCATACCGCTCAGGTTATAAAAAAGTAACACGTATAACTTTTGTAACAATATAACTCTCCCTTTCGTAATTTAATCATGAACAGAACAGTAACAACAAATGACGAACAACAGGTATATGTTATACCTGCCGGAAAAGATGGTTATTCATGTTTAGGTTATGATGTTTTATTGAAAAGACTAACTGCATTAGCAAATGAGTTAAACATAAGAATTAAGCCACAGGTTCGTGGTTCAATGGTGGCTTATGAATTATATCAATTTGTTGTTGGGGTTGCCAGAAAGAAATTTGAAAGCACAGGATGGCGTTCCCAGAGTGAACTATACGCTCCCTTCATAGGTCACGAAGGTAGAAGGGTTGAAGTTGAATATAATAATGGTGAAAAGGAACGCTTTTATATTGGTAAGTCAACAGGTTTTATTCCTTGTCATTTAATGATTAAACAAATTAATTCCAGTGGAGGCGGTGCAGTATTAAATGACTTTATAAAATCATGGAAGTTTATTGGTAACAAAACAAGAAGATAAATCGTAATTGAAACATGAAGCAATCACTAAATTTATTAAGACAAGGTTTTCAAAGTTCGTCACAAACAACTCCTGAATTTTTACAATTTTACAGGACGTTTAAAAAGGAATTGACAAAGGCTTTGACTGAAATCGGTTGTACAAAAGTTGAAATTGGTAAAGGACATTTTGATTGTTCAGGGTTTTTTACTTCGCCTTCAGGACAGATATATTATATTTCTGTTCCTGATGTACGTTCTTTCAGAGAGGACAATTCAACATGGGGTTCAATGATGTATCGTACAGCACAACATTATAAGGACTTTTCAGGTGGACACAATCAATGGATTCAAATCACTAATGATATGGTATCACAAATGAGAATTAAATGACAGTAAAACAACTACACAACCATTTTTGGAATAAAGGAATATATGTAAATATATTCAAATGGCTTGGCAAGTATGATATTGTATATAAAGGAAAAATGTATAATACCGATGCCCGTTCAATTAATGGAGGTGGTAAACAGGTTAGGGATTACTTTGAACATTTGATTGACCAGATTCAAAAAGGAACACTTCGCCCAGTAGAATAGTTTTGTAACAAAATCAATTGAAAATACGTAATTTAATCATGGTAATAATATCAGCACGTATAACTCCACTCCCTCGTCCCATGCCAGAAGGTATGTTTGATTCAATGCCACAGGTATTCGTTACCACAGAGAATGGAAAGGAACACTACCTGTATCAGTATTACCCTGATGAACTAACGTTTACAGAGCAGGAATTTGTGGGGTTAACGCTGGATAAGGCAAGGGGATTAAAATTTGAAAAGGATAAGACTTATTTACAGTCATAAAGATGTCAAGTTGTGGGTATAGGATACGCTATAAACCCAAGAGTGAAATAACGGGGCGTTCGTCTTAGACGAAATTGCTCCGTTGTTTTTTGTAACAAATTACCTTTTCATTTCGTAATTAAATTATGAACAGAAATTCAGCTTATCTTTTAAATGCACAGTACAATTCACATGATGAAATCTCCCCAGCAGATTCCAACAAAGGTTTTACTTGTCAGGAACTGTATGCACTAATTGGTGATGGTTGTGATATGGTTGAAGTGGTTGAACTTGCCAATGGTATGATAATGATTCTTGATGAAGAAGGTGCATTGAAGGATGATAAAATTAAAAATGAATTAGCCACCGAATTATTCAGGCAAGGTAGAACTCCATCAGAAGTTTATAAGTTAATGTTAAGAGCAGAGTGGGGTGATGCATTTTATGATATGGATGAAGGTAATGATGATGTTGAACCGGATACTATTTACGGTAATGTAGTTATTTGTCATCCTGATATGTTTAAGTAACAAATCCTATATATAAATCGTAATTTTAATATGAGAAAAACATGGACAGATGAACGGTTTATTGCTGACCAAGTTGGTAATGATGAAGTATCCTCTGATGAAGAAATGATTGAATATCTTTCTGAAAATACAGAAATTGAAAAATCAATCATCCAAAAAATCATTGAGGTTGAAAGACCGGAATCTCTAAAAAATCCTTTTCATGAAATCGACTTTGAACAATACGGATTGGTAACTCCAGTCTACGAGTAAAAACAATAAGTATCATTCTCTTTGCAGACCCCGACCTTCACTGGTTGGGGTTTGTCGTTTTCTATTGGGTCCTGGCGGAGGAGGACATGGACCAGGGTTACGAGCTGAGTGTATTTTGACTTATCAAGGTATACACCAAACTTCGATAGACTTGGATAATTGTGTTTTTCCATTTTAAGTGAAGTTTTACGTATATCTAAATGACATTGTGAGAGTTAAAATCTGCAACTTTTTCTGTGAAATTTCGTTAAATTCTTTGTAACAAATAAGAGTGAAATTTCGTAATTTAGCTATGGAAAAGAAACGGACAATACTTAATGCAATAGACTATATTATGGCCTTTGCAAAAAAAGAAGATATGGCTAATTACTATACTGCCCCAAGTAAAAACACAATAAGGAGGGCAGACTTTTCTGGAATTGGAAGGGTATGGAATGACGGGCATGGATTTTTACAACTGGCAGATTTTAATAAGGATGAAATTCTTTATTTGAATCAATGTTTGTTATCAAAATCTGAAATTAAGCAATTAGAGGAAAGACTACAAGCTGAGAAAATAGCTTATGTGATTGTGTTTTTTGGTTACCCTGACTATTACAGTAAAGGATTGACGCAAATGGAACCAATAAATAAAAAATAATATTTGTAACAAATCATTATATAATTTCGTAATTTAGTTATGGTAGCATATAAAGTTTGGCATGATACAAAACACTTCATTCATAAGGACACAACAGATGAGTTGAATGTTTTTTGGACTGAAGACATTAAGGAAGCCAAAGACTTACCAAAAGCAGAAGCCAACAAATTCTTTTTTGATACACTTGGATTTTGTGCTAATAAACGATATGATGCTTTGCGTTTAATGTAACAAATCATTGGAGTTTTACGTAATTTAACCATGAGCAAAACAACTCTTACTGTCATAACTTTTGAAGCAAAAATTTCTGTGAATCATCCTAAAGACATTAGTCAAGAGCAATTCAATAAAACCATTGAACATTTAAAAGAACAATTTGACAAAGATGGATTGTTTGACGTAAAAATCATCAGTCAAGAAATTCAGAAATAAGTAACAAATCTTAACCGAAATTCGTAATTTTAAATATGAACAAAAGCATTACATCATTCGATACTGACATTATTTCGGCTAATTTATATCATGCAATTTTTCAGTTAAACCGGAATAAAGATGTTCAGCCATTAATGGGAGTAAAATCCATATATTTTTGTGGGGCAACTTTATGTATGGATTATAAAGGTGATGTTATTATTATAAACCACAGCACTGAAGATTCCGGTTATTTATCCGGTGGATTTAGAAGACTTTTATCTATTAAGTGTATGAGGCTTTTGGAAGCATTGTTGGATATATGTGAAGTTAAACACACACAAAAATGGGTAACAAAAAGAATCGTTAATTCGTAATTGAATTATGGAAACTATTTGGTGTTTATTTTATATTGCAAATGAGTATAACCAGCCAAGAAATGATTTACAAGCATGGTGGCCAAATAAGCCTGATGAAAAAACATTAGCTTCGTATATGGACATTAATCTTGAGAAAGCCGAAGGGAAAGAAATGGTGGATAATATTTTAAAAGGACATGATGTTGGTGGTTATAGATTAGAAGAAATAAAACAAGATACACAACTCAGATAATATGCCAGGAACTACATTTACAACAGCCTCAGTATTAAAAGCAATATTATGTTTTATTGATGCTGAGAAAACCCCAAAGATTGCATATGATAATGACTCATTGTCTGCTCCCTTGATTGCAAAGGTAAAAAATGCACTTGGTGATAAGGATGGGAGTCAAGATGTTTCCATTACATTTGGAAATAGTGATGAAGATAAGGCATTGGAAGAACAATTCAGCGGGGTATGTTATAATATAAGTAGAATATTCGGTACAGTTAGTCGTTGTACTTCATAATTGTAACAATCTCTCCCTTTAATTCGTAATTTTATTATGATAAGAAGCACACTACAAGAATGTATTGACTTGTATAATTCAAACGATATGTATCGTCCTGCTGCAATTCGTGGGATGGAAGAATTGGGTGAATGGGAAACTGCTGCTAAATATTGGGATAAACACGCCTCAAATCAACTTCCTGAATACAGAGAACATTTTTCAATTCAAGCAGTAGCTTGCCAAATGATAGCAGAATCAAATGCTAAAGGCGATGCTTACAGAGCAGACACAAAACATCTTCGTGATTGGGTTGACCAAACAGTTGAAGCTGGAATAATGGAAAAAGACGAAGCTATCAGTAAGATTTATCCTGAAATGAGCAAAATTTATGACAGTCATTATTCCCGAAAGTAACAAATTTCTATTTTATTTCGTAATTTTGTTATATGAACAAACAGATATTTTATAAAGAAAGAAATGTTGAATCCACAAAGGATTGCGTTGAATTATTAAACCAATACAAGGAAGCTAAGTGGAAGCGTAAAACTAAATTCAATCTTACATATCACGAGTATGGTTTTGAAACTAAAAGTTCTCCTAATTTATCTTTAATTCAAATTAAACAAGCAGTAAGGGTTTTTACGGATGGAACAGAATTTGTAACAATTATTTCTATTAAACATGGTACTCTTGTTTGTAGAAACCTTGATTTAAGTTTACAGAAACCTCTTATTGAAAAGATTCTCTCCCTTTCAAAATACTATTATACGTTTGATTATGGTGAAATATGGTTCAATCCTTATGAATTAAAAGTGTGGATTAATGGTGGTGATGGTGGAATTTTTTATTCTGAAAAACCGATAAAAGAAGTAATTAAATTGATTAACAATGATGAGTTTAATTATAACGAACAAAGGACAGAAGATATTCTCCCTCATAAAAAATTAACAGAACTAAAAGACTCTATGTTTGAAGCTGAAGCTGACCCTGTTAATTATTGTGAAGATGATGAAGGTAGTGAAAAAAATATATATGAAAATGTATACAGTGATGGCGAAAAGACAAATACCAATAATTATATATTAATCGGGTTTGTCAATGATATTTGCAATTACCCTGATGATAGAGAGGTGGGTGGAAAAAGTAGTTACTCTTGGGATGAATTAGGTTTGTAACAAATTTTTTAAAATTTCGTAATTATACATATGAACGAACCACTATCTCCATCTGACCGAGTTAAAATGGTGTCAAGTACAGACCCTGACCCAATACCAGTTGGAACAAAAGGTATAGTTCAGAACAGTGTAGAATTTCAGGGATTAATGATTTACGGTGTAAAGTGGGATAATGGTAGAACACTTAATCTTTGCGAAGGCGAAGATGAATGGGAAAAAGTACAGTAACAAAACCAAAACTAATTTCGTAATTTAATCATGTCAAAATATCCAACAGAACAACTGCCCAATGGTGATGTAATTGAAAGGTATAATGATAATGCCTTTCGTATATTATACAACATAAACAAAGTTGTAAATATGGGTTCTCCTGTTATTTGTAATCATTGTGGAGTAGTTTATGATATTCAACAAGTGAAAAGTATACATCGTTTTACTGATTGTGATGTATTTGTCACTCCTTGTTGTAAGCGTAGGGCTGACACAAGAACCTATAAAGAATTCCCTGACTACTCTATTGTTTTGGAACAAAAGGTATAGTTCAGAAAAATATTTCTGTTTCTTCTTCTTTATCTAAACCCTGCCTATTATCGTGGCGGGGTTTGGTGTTTTATACTGTGCTTCCCAGAAGCGCGAACCTGACAGAGTTTCTTTTTGAATTTAAAAAGATATACACCAAACTTCAATATGTTTGGAAAATTTTATAAATTTGGATTTTCCAAGTTAAAAGAAGTTTTACGTATATCAAAAATAGAAAATGAAAACTCAACCCATAACCCGCAACAAGGCAAAGACAATTATAATGTTTGAATTAATGAAGGACTTATTTAAAAGTACCTGTGTAATTGGAACTATTGGATATTTTATACTTATTTTTTATAATTTCGAAATTACATTTGGAAAATGTTTTGTTGCCGTTTTTTTAATGAGGTCAATATATAATTTTATGATTTTTTATATCAAAAGGGATGAGATTGATTCAGCTATTGATAAATCACTGGAAAAGTTCAATAATAACATTGAAGAATAAACTTGTAACAATTCTTTTATCTGTTTCGTAATTATATTATAAGAAACAGAAACAAAGAATATGAAAAAACTACTCACACGCTTAGGCTTCAAAGAAAAATTCAGAATTCAAAAAATTAAAGTTGGTGTTAAAGACCGCTTTACGATTCAATCAACAATACTTGGCATTGTTTGGTCAAACGTTGTAAACAAATTAATTGTTCAACCCAGAGGCACTCCATATGAATTTAAACTTCACTCTGATGCTGAACGTACATTAAAAACATTGTCTGCTTCATAATTTTCATTCCTACTCCGAGCGAAAAAGCCCCTGTTTGTTGACGGGGGCTTCGCTATTTTATATGTAACAAATTATTATTTAATTTCGTAATTGAAATATGAAAACGATACAGGATATTAAAAAAGAAAAGCAAGATAGTGTTGATAAACTTATAACTGAAGTAGGAATGTTTTTTGCTTTTTCCAACGAACAATTTGTAAAAAATAAAACCCCATTAAGTGAAGGTGATAAGTATGTTTCAATTGGTGCTGGTGGATATATGGCTAAAAGTAAAGTTGATGATTACTTATTGGGTATTAAAGAAATAAACAAACAATATAAATTAGCACTCAAGGAAAACAAATTAAGAAAGCAGAATATTGCTTATGAACTTAACAATCATGAAGCTTTTTATACCGGTGAAATTGATGATACCTTACAACATCTCGGTGAAGATTATACAAGAGAGGAAGTTTTAGAAGTGTATCATACAGAAAGAAGAAAGCAAATTTTAAAGGAAGAAAAAACTGTGTAACAAATTATTATTTAATTTCGTAATTAGATTATGGAAATAGGAGAAATAATGCAGGTTGCTAAATTTAATGTAATGAGGCAACAACAATGGAATAAAGATTATGATGAAGCAAGTAAGAAATATTCAGGAAGTACAGCACGACCTCAATTAGCATTTTATGTATTCACTGATAAAAATGGCAATTATCTTAAAAGGGGTTTTGTGTTGAAATATGAACGTGATTCATATATGGTTTTAAAAACAAAAAAGGCGGCAATACAGGAAAGGGAAAAGAAAGTAACAAAACCCGAATTAAATTCGTAATTAGATTATGTCAAAAATAAAAACCATTACACAAGCCGTACCTGCATTATTAACATGGTTGGCAGTAGAAACGTGTTTAGAAAGAAATGGTATAACTCCAACCAAAGAACTGGTTAATGGTATTGTTGCAAGAGCTAATTATCATTTTAATACCAATGAAGTTTTTAAAAAAATGATATTAAGCAAAAAGAACAACGGTACTGCTGGAAGAGATGGATTATATGGTTTTTTAGACCATTGGATAAAAGGAAAGTATTGGGAAAGACATGAACTTTTACCTGAACAATATAAACCTTATCAGGAGGAAGTTCCTGATTATAAAAATTAAATATGAACTGGAATTATACTATATCTACATTTAATTATAAATGGTATACAACAATATACTTTTTGTAACAAATCAATTCTCTTTTTCGTAATTATATCATGGAACAGAAAGATATATTTGAAGAAATCACAGAGGAAGTATTTGCTGATATTGCACCTTCCGTTAAATTTGAAGATACTATTCCGTTATATTATGACGTTTTAAAAATAACAAATGGAGTTTTGGTTCAACATAGTGAATTAATAAGACGTTATGAGATTAAACAATTTGGTCTAACTGCTGAAAAGAAAGCTGTTGAGAGAGCTGAATTGACTGGATTTTGTAAGGTGATTGAAGTATGTGAAGGTGGTATTATTCATGAAATTGCTATAATTGCAGAGCCCAAAAATATGACTGGTTCAGTTTTGTACAAATCAGGTCATAAGAAAAAAAGAGTTAAGTCAAGATATTAAGTTGTAACAAGTTTTTTTGTAAATTCGTAATTGTATTATTGAAGCGGTTCAACCGCAATAAGTAAAAGCAAGTTTAATTCACCGGAAAATGAAAAATCTAAAGAAATATAGTTCAGGTTTTACTTAGCTACTGCATCCTTGAATAAATTAAAAGATATATATATAATTCAAGTTAATGTTCATTATTGCGTTTGGCACTCTCCGGCTTAAATAAAGTCTTCTGCACAGAAGCATATAGCATGGTTCATAAGCCCCCTGCGATAAAACAAGCCCTCATGAAAATGAGAAAGCTCTCAAAGGTGAATGGCATTAAATTAGCCCCGCAATCGAACACAGAACCGCCCCTCCCAATAAATGTGGAGGGGTTTCTGTTTTTTATAATTTCTATTTATATTTGTAACAACTAAACAATAAAATTCGTAATTATATTATGTCGATATTATTATATGAGCCACCAAAATTCATGCAAGTGTTTGCAATTTGCATTGACGATTCTCTTCCTAAATTTACACCTGATGCTTGGATTGAAAAAGACAGATGGTATAAAGTAAAACACTTTGCACATTCTCTTAACACAGATGGATTAGCAGTAACAATAACCAATAACAAAGGAGAAGAAATTAATCCATCAAATTCAATGTCCTCTTTTATTGAAAAACGTTTTATATTTGAAGAAATATGTCTGAACTAAATATGATTCTTCATAGAGAAGAAAGTTATACTTATTTACAAGTAAAAGGCTATCGTGTAATAGTCGTTCAATCAGAGTCAATGATTGAAGAAGCTAAAAAGCTTTTAATCGAACTACAAGCAAAAGAGAGAACTTATGAATGGGTGTTTATCCATGACTTAAAAAAATGTATCGACCCAACTAATTTTGATTCTGTTGAGAAGTTGATTACAAACAACAAGTTAATGCAAAGAGAACCTATTCCTATTCATCGTTTAACGCTCCCTGATATTGATTACTCTTGTTTGGTGAAGGATTCTTTTAAACTCAATGAGAACCCTCACCGTAGTCCCAAAAGTAGAAATTGTAAGATAGTACGAAGGTAAAACTCCATATTCTCCCTTTAAAAACCCCATTGCAAATTTAGCATTGGGGTTTTTTCATTTTCTCCCCATTGACCAGCCTGCGCCTGGTTACGAAATAAGCTTTTTTAACTTATCAGGATATACACCAAACTTCAGTGAACTTGGAAAAATTGCTTTTCCGAGTTAAGCGAAGTTTTACGTATATCTAAACATATTTATATAAAATGGTTATGTGAAATGATTTACTTATATTTAATTCTAATATTTCCTTTTATACGATGGATTTTTGAATTAATTAAGTTTCACAAGGATAGTAAAAGTAACAAGTTTAAGAAGTAATTCGTAATTGTTCTTATGAACAGAGAGCAAACATTTGAAGAATTTAAAAACACTTGGTTAAATAGTGAAATAACTTCTCATTTAGAGTGGACAGCACATGGTGATAATTATCAAAGGGACTTTTACGTTTTTGATGGAACACAAATAACAGTTAACACTTGCTTTCCTTATGCCTTTGGAAAACCAAATTCAGTTTATTTTTGGGTTGACTGCATAGTTGAAAAAAACAAAGATAACAAAAGACTTGTAAAAAATTACAAAGGAATATTAAATGATTGGGCTATCTATGCTGAAGAACAGAATGTAGCAATGCTGCAATTCAACAAAGAAGATGATATGATTCGTTTTATGTATGAAAATGATTATAAGTCTTTGCAGGTATCTGTAACATTATATTAATTTATTTCGTAATTAACCCATGAAAGAACATGATATAGTTTTACTTAAAGATTATTTTAATGAAACGGATGAAATAATTGAAGGAGTTATTGTTCGTATGTTTGAAAAAATTGCATGGGCTGAAGTTGAAATCGAAGCCGGTACAACACTTTCGCTCCCTCTTTCAAAGTTAACTTTAAAACCAAAAGAATAATGACAACACTCATTTGCCCAAACTGTGGAACTTCAACAACATTCAATCATTATGCAATACCACATCGTGAAGTTATCGCTCCCCAGAAAAGAAGATTCTGGAACGAAGGTAAAATTGAAGAGGCAATGATGATTGCATACGATACTACTTTTTATGAAATCACTTCTGGAAAGTATAAAGGAAATTTAGTTCACACATCTAATGTAATTGATAAATGAAAAAATTCAGACTCTACTGGAGAGATGGTAAAACCGAAATAATTGAAGGTAAAGATATTGCTGATGCAATAACAAAGGCTGGATATGGAGCAGGTGCAATGGGAGCATTGGATTTTCATGCTAAAGGTGAAAAATTGGAATACGATTGGAACCCTCAATCAAGAGAATGGGATAGAATAAAAAACAGTTTTGATTCTGATGAAAATCAAAATATCATTGATACTTTAAGAGATAAAGATTAATTTGTACATTAAACATTATAAAGACCTCTGAGTTTTCACTCAGGGGTTTTTTCGTTTATGGCGGAATCACCTGGCGTAACCTGGTTACGAAATTGAGCTTTTTGACTTATTGAGATATACACCGAACTTCAACATACTTGGATAATTTTCTTTTCCGAGTTAAGAGAAGTTTTACGTATACCATATAAGACGTTGTACCGTGACCAAAAGTTAAACTTCATAAATTTGTAACAAAGTTTTTTATAATTTCGTAATTATATTATGGATAAAGAAATACACTACGAATTAATGGATGATGGGGGTTCTAATGCAATGTACCTTCCAATTATATTACCTGTTGGTGGATTTTTACATCATGAATATGGAACGTATAAAGTTACTGAACACGTACAAAAAGGTTATAAAGGTGCTTCCAATTTTATGATATTGTGTGAAAGAACTTCAACAAATGTTCATCCTGAATTAAAATAATTGTAACAATATTGTATATTAATTCGTAATTGTGTTATGGAAATAGATATAATTCATTCTACTCGTTCAGCAACGGAATTAGAAAGATTAATTATGGAAACATATAATCAGAAAGTTCGTTATGTTGTTTTGGATAAAAACGGTGAAGAATATACAGTTCAATTTGATGTGAAAAGTTTAAAGGAATTTTGCCCAAAAAAAACCGTAAGTGAAATGCTTACAATTTGGGAAGATGGAATTAAACGTCAAATACAACTATATGAAGATTCGCTAAAAACAAAAGAACATCCATACCATACTCAAATACAATATTATTATGTTGTTGAATCAGGTCGGGTGATAGAACGATTAATGGAAATTCCTAAACAAAATATGAGAAAAGATTCACAACAATATTTTCAAAAAGAACTTGAACGTTTAAAACATAAAGACGGCAAAATGTCATTTGTATTAATATCATTGCAGTAGTTGTAACATTCACTAAATATATTTCGTAATTGAATTATGAAAACAGAAACATACAGAAATTATACAATTGAAATAGAACAATCAGAAGATGTAGAAAATCCACGCAATTGGGATAATGCAACTTTAATGATATGCTCTCACAAGAGATATAATTTAGGTGATGAAAAACACGATATTGATTTTAATAATTATTCCTCATGGGAAGAATGTAAAAAAGCAATAATTAAAAAATACAATCCGGTTGTTATTAAACCGCTTTATATGTATGACCATTCAGGAATAACAATATCAACCTCTCCCTTTGGTGATAGATGGGACTCAGGTCAAATTGGATGGGTTATTTTTACAAGAGAAAAAGCCCTTGAGGAATATGGTGGTAAAAGAATAACACCTGCTATCAAAGAAAAATGTGAAAACCTACTAAATTCAGAAGTGGAAACTTATGACAATTATTTAAGAGGTGCAGTATATGATTTTACCATTAAAGATGAAAATGGTGATGAAGTTGAAAATGGTGTGGGTCGTATGGAGTTTTACGGTTATGACCATGAAAAATCAGGACTGATGTCTGAAGCAAGAGGTAGAATTGATGCAAAAATAAAAGAAGTTGGGCAACAAATAAAAATTGAGTTGTAACAAATTTAAGTTTAATATCGTAATTATATTATGATTACCCTCCAACAAGATAACCACGAAAAAATAAGTGTTACAATTAATGAGGAAAACTTACTTCTTCAATTGAAAAAATATTTTAAATGGAGAAAAAATATTTCACTTAAAAGATTGTATTCACTGGGTTCATCTGATTATGATAAATTTATTAAATATTTGACAACACATTAAATCTATGCCAAAAAAAAAGAAACCAGATTATGATGATTGGTTTGATAAATATAAACCGATTAAAAATCATATTGATAATAATGCTTCCTATAATGGTTGTTTTTTTGAAACCTTTGGAGAAGAAGAAAAGTATGTGAAAGAATTTGCCCAGAAGCATCCAGAAAGAGTTTGGACAGTTTTAACTGGAATAGCTGAAAATGATTATGTTGTTGCCGGTTGGCATTATGTTAATCGTTTTGGATATTTTATAACAGAATTGCCTGCTGAAAATCCAGACCTTGATTTTGAAATATTGTAACAAACTCTCCCTTTAATTAGTAATTAAATTATGAAATTAGAAAAAGAATTAACATATAACCGACACGAAATTGTTGTCACTGGTAATTCAATTGATGATGATATTAAAAATTCAGAAGAAAATCTCAAACACTTAAAGGAATTAGCAGAAAAAGCTGAAAATACCCACCCTTTATTGGGAGGTATTTTTTCTGTAAGCGTTGCTGATGGAAAGGTGTTTTATCAAATAACAGAAATTAAAGGTAAAACCGCTTATGCCAATCGTTGTGCAGGTATTTGTTTAGATGAATATTCCGATATGATTCTTGGTGATGGTGCTTGGATACCATTAAATAAAGCAAATGATTTTGTTGTTGGCTATCGTGCTTTAGTAAAACTATTTTCAAAGAAAAATTAATTTATGCTGAAAGCCAAACAAATTTTGTAACAAACTCTCCCTTTAATTCGTAATTTAATCATGAACAAAAACGCTATTGTAATATTAAACCTTGTAGGTCTTCCTGAAATTATTTCGGTTGAAGATTTCAAAAGTGAAAATATAAGGAAAGCAATTCAACAAAAATTTAAAGTAGATGTTGAACAAATTGAATGTTTAACTATTGGCAACCCATGTATTTACGGAGTAAAAGAATTAGCTCCATCCCTTGAAGGTAAACTTGAGAGTGTAAATATTTGGTATTCTGAAAATCCACAAAGACATGCACATTACATTCAAGTATTAACTGCTATTATGTGATAAAAGCCAAACAAAGTTTGTAACAAATTCTCCCTTTAATTCGTAATTGAATTATGAACGAACATTCTCCACAAATAACTGCTAAGACTACTGAACAATTTGAAAAGATTGCAGCTCAATTAAAGAAATTACCGAAACATATTTTTGAACAAGTTGATTTGGCTGAAAATGGTGCAGTTGGACTTACTTGTTATATAAACAAAGCAAAATATGGTGGTGAACATAAGTTCTTTTTCCCTGCTGGTTCAAGACAAATTTCACCTTTTGGAGATTACATAGGGGTTTATCATGATGATTATTTTTTCAAAATTATGTTACCTGATGCACAATCTAAACAGCCGACAATTACTTACATAATTGAACAACCTGTAACAAAGTAAAACTTCTTTTCGTAATTAGGTTATGGACAAAGAACTTGAACAAGCCGGATTTAATGTTGGAAACTTAACTTCACATCAAAAAGATTTAATCATGCAACCAAGTTATGCACCTGAGAATTATCACCATGATGGAGAGGTTACTGCAAACCAAGCTAAACAAATATGGCTAAGAAGATTACAAGAATCTGGATTGAAATTGGTGGATATTAACAGAGCAAGAATTTTAAACAGAATATAAATGTCAGAATTAGCATATTGCCCAATAGGAGGACAAGAAGGTATCAGAGTATCAGATGAAGAATTAAATTTATTGTCTGATGCCATTGGAAGTAATGCACTGGATGGAGTTATACCTCTCCCTAATATGTCTATTGAGCAGCAGAAGATTGAACTTGCACATTGTAAAAACCATGATGATGAAGTTGAATATTGGGAAAGAGATAATGGACAACATGGATGGTGTTGTGGTAAATGTGGAACAGTTGTTCAATGGGGGTAATTTATTGTAACAAAATAAAAATTAATTTCGTAATTAAATTATGTATCTCGATAAAGAAGTAGCAATTGAATTGATAACTAAAGCTCGTAAAGTAATTTCCCAACTTCATAATTGGACACCTGATGACCCAAGTATGGTAAATGAAAGGGAAGAAATAAATCATGTTATTATAGATTTGGAATATCAGCTTGAAAAACTTGACGAGGCTATTGAAAAGTCTCCTACAAAATAAAAAGAAATTCTGTTCATCTGTTTCTGTCCTGTTCATGAGACCCTGACCTTTCGGTTGGGGTTTTTTTATTTTCATTAACTAAACTCTTGAGCCCACAGCTGAAATTTTTTATACATACAGATATACACCAAACTTCGCTGAACTTGGAAAATACTTTTTCCATATTGATTGAAGTTTTACGTATACCATAATAAGTTAAAATACCTCAGCTCGTAACCAGGCGTAACCGGTACCATTTTTCTCAAGGGTAAATTGAACTTGTAACAAAGTAAAACACCATTTCGTAATTTAATCATGGCAAAAGAATATTTAGTCACAGACATAAAATACGATACTGATGGTCGTAAGGTAAAAGGCTTACCAAAAGAATTAAAGATTGTTGTTCCTGATTGGAGTTGTGGATGTTATGAGGATATTGAACAATATATAAGTGATGAAATTTCAAATAAGACTGGGTATTGTCATTTCGGCTATTCAACAACACCTGAAATTGAAAATTCTGTAACAAAATAAAACACCATTTCGTAATTAATTTATCAAACAAATAATAATAATTAAAACAAAAAAAATGAAAAAAACACTTCTAATTATGTGCTTACTTGTTGTAAGCGGAGCCTCGATGCTCACATTGAATGATTTAAAAAATGATAATGCCAAACAAGAAGTTGCATTGACCGAAACGGTTTCGGTTAACAATTTGACAGCCACAATGTATGAGCCGGTAACTGCACAATGTGATGACTCACCATTAATTACCGCTGCAAATTATAAGATTAATCCCGATGCAGCTTCAGAACATAAATATGTTGCTCTTTCCCGCGACTTGCTCAAACGATGGGGTGGCAAACTAACATACGGGGACAAAGTATATATAAGTAATATAGGTGAAAAATCAGGTGAATATACCGTTGCCGATACAATGAATAAACGATATAAAAACCGAATTGATATACTTGAAACTGCCGGAACTGATTGGTATAAGTATCACAATGTGAGTATTACAAAGTTAAATAGTTAAATTAAAATTACCTGCAAATTACAAAGCCCCTTACTTCAAAGTGAGGGGTTTTGTTTTTATATTTGTTTGCAGATTTATCTGCCAAGAACTTTAGTTCTTGTAACAAATTCTCCCTTAAATTCGTAATTAAATTATGAAACAGAAAACAATTAAACAAACAGGTTTTATAATCAGTGGTTATTCAACTTTGAATTATTGGGGTGGTGGAAATGGTACAGTTGAAATGGAGTCTTATTTTTTACCATTTGAAAAAACAACACCCAAAAATATTTTAAGATGTGTAAATGATAATGGGTTTGGGTGCAAATCAATAGAATCAGCACAGATTGATATTTATATCAAATATGATAATGGCTGTATTGAATTTAACAGGTCATTATTTATTGACAATCCAGTTCATTCTCAATTCTTTTTAGGATGGAGTGATTTAAGAAAACAAGGTATAACTTGTTAAAGTAATTTTGTAACAAACTCTCCCTTTAATTCGTAATTATATCATGTTAAAACTCATAGCAATAGTAGAAGTATCAATTTCAATCAAAAGAGAATTGGAATTTACAGGTGATAATTTACCATTATCAATAGGTGCTATAACTCTAAAATCGAAAGATGGTTTAAGGGAATATATTTTGGATAGTCAAAGTACAAATTATAACAATCCGCAAACCAAAAATAGCCTTTTAACTTTAGATACAAGATGTGAGATTGACTTGCATAATTTTCCTTTAGAAAAAGGCAATTATAGTATTACAGTTGAAGACCTTGCAGATTGTACCGGATTGTTTTATTGCTCTGATGTAGATTGTGAAGATGGTGAAGATTGTTTTGATTATGAGAACGTAAAAGCACTTGCTATTATAACTGATATTGACACAGAAAAGCAATATACAATTCCTGTAACATTAGAAGTTTAAATTTCGTAATTAAATTAAATATGAAAGCAAAATATATATCAATGTGGGATGGTGGCATTAGAATTGAATCTGAATGCGATTATGACGAAACAACAAATACAGTAAGTAATGTTGAATCAGTTGACCCTGGTGATGTAGACATATGTATGGAGCAATTTATTGAACTCCCTGACGGCACTCAAATTAAGACATTCGGAGATGATGATACTCTCACAAATTACAAAGATGGTCAACCATTAGATGAATAAATAAAGAAACAATGAATAAATTCTATTATGCAATAATTAAAATTCGTGATGGTGAACGTGAATATTATTCACGCACGACATTTGAAGCAGTATCCATAGAACAAGCTTCCGATTTTGCAAATGATTACGCCAAAGATTTTTGGGATGGTGGACAGAAAGGGGATGATAATGAATCTGGATACTGGCACTGCAATGGTGAAACATATGTAAATGTTAATTCAATTCAAGAAATTCCAGAAGATGATTATAATGTATTAAAAAAATATATATGAATTTGACAACTTATGCAGAATTACGTTCCCTTAAAGGTAAAAAAGTAAAAGACCTACGTCACCCACAGCATCCAGCTTTAACAATTACCTCTGTAACAAAACAATTTATTAAAATGAATAATGGTGGCATAAAGATTATTACTGAAATATTTTTATCTCATCATCAACGGTTTTATGAATTGGTGAATGAATAATGAAACTGTTCATGATAAATGGATGTACTACATGTGCGGTTAATCTCTCGTAAGAAAGATTTAAAACCCCTGATGTCTCCCTTAAATGAATAAGTGTGTAAGGCTGCTACCTTACATAAAAGCCCCGTAAGCTGAAGCACAGTGAACGGGGTTTTTGTAACAAATTATTGGTGTTTTACGTAATTAAATTAAAATATTATAATCCAAGATTTCATGCCAAGAAACCCAGATAATAGAAATGAATTCATAGCCGGTAAATTACCTATAATTAAAATAGGTGAAAAACAATATTATGTTGATGGTCGTATGCAACAGGTTAGAAACATAAATGACCATTCGGATTATTTACAATATGGCAATATTCAGAATAATTATGATAAAATGTCTGATGAGGATATTGCAATTGTTGACTATGAATTTTTTGGTACAAAAGATTAATTTGTAACAAACCAATTCTCCCTTTCGTAATTAACTTATGGAAAAAGATAAACACATCACCAAAGTATCATTTCGTAAATGGAAAAAAGATATTATTGCTTTATTTCCATATATCTTAACAGACAATAAGGGTTATCTTTGTTCATCTTATATGCACATTGGGCAACATTCAAGTGCTGATTATACCTTGATTGTAAATGAAAGTAAACCAGCCAAAGAAGATGAGTATAAAGACTTAAAAAAGGAACTGGAAGGATTGGGTTATAACTTTGAGGTTATTAAAAAGGTTAATGCTAATGAACTCTCTAAAATAAGAAAAAAATATTTAAAAATACTTCAGAAGTAGAATGAGTCATCCCTGCACGAAAAGTATCCGAATTCATCAAACGTTGATGAGCCGCTGTACGAACACAGTTTGACCATTCGCCCCTCGGTGTAACGTTCATCGAGGGGATTTATTTTTTGTAACAAATGATAACTCAATTTCGTAATTACCTTATGAAAACAACAGAAATTAAATCAATCAAAATTTGTGAAGACTTTTATAATAAAGTTTTAAATGAATTAGACAATAGATATTTCCATAAAGTTAAATATTATCGGGATGATAAAAATTGTGAGAAAACCCATTATGCGGTTGAATTATTTAATAATGGCGTTTTAAGTTATAATGATTTAATAAAAAAATTATCCAAAAGCTGTAATGATACTCAGCGTAATATTCATTCCATTGTAAAAAAATATATTACCGATTTTGGTGATTGTAAATTTAGCTTAGAAATTCAACATCCAATGCTTGAACCTGATTATGATGGTCTTAATCGACTTGCGCTTTTTGAAATTCAACTGGAGTTGAAATTGAATAATAAGGATTTTAAGTTATTAATGGAAGCATACCGTAGAAAGATGGAGTTTTATAGAGATAAAGCCGCAAAACATTTTGCTTGGGTTGGTTTAGGTACACCTTCACAATATAAAAGTGTTTATTTTACTTCTCATGATGGTAGAGAAACACCAAGAGTAAATAATTGGTATGTATTAACAGAGAAAGGAGTTAAAGCATTTGATGTAATTGTTAAAAAATTTCCTTTTCCTAAAGAAATGTCAAATCAAAATTTAATCAATAATTTATTATTTAATTTGTAACAACTTAACTCTCCCTTTCGTAATTAACCAATGAGAACAATAGACAGGATTATTACAAAATTAGATATGAGACGTGGTGCTCCAATGGGTAGACCAAATATAGGTGAAAAACCTGTTGAAATTTTACCAAATATGGATGATGTAAATATAAAAGACACTTTACATTTTAATTTCATTTGGATTCAAAGAAAAAAGAAACTCAATAAAAATTTATTAAAAATTTACGATTGTGCCGTTCCAATGACAGATGGTGCTTATGACAGAGGCGGTGCTTATTGGGGAATCGGAAATCAACTCCGAGTTGAATATACAAAAGACCTTTCTTATGTGAGATTTTACAGGAAAGGTGAAAAATAATTATAACAAATAATAACTTAAATTCGTAATTATAAAATGAACGATAAAACAGTATATCAAGTTATTACGTATAATTTAAAAGGTGATAAGTTATATACCTTCAGAAGATTGGCAGGAGTTAAGGCTGTACAACGCAAAGACAAAAACGGAAAAGATACAACTGTATATGTTGATGAAGAAGGTTCTGAATGGGCTACATCTCATTTATTCACTTTAACTACTGATTTAAACAAATATCCAAAAGATAAACTGTTCGATTATTATGCCAATGAAGGACTTTTACCATACATTGCTGATGTTACAGAAGATTTACCCAGTCATGTAAAGTTTGAGCCTAAAACTTATAAAAACTGTAAATTGATGTCAGAAAAGCATGGCAGTTATCTTCAATTTTGGCATAAAGAAACCAAAGAGGTTTTAAGAATAGCAATGAATTCAAATATTTATAGTCCTGTAACAAGTTAGTTTTCTATTTCGTAATTATTCTATAAATTAAATAAAATGAAAAACAAAATAACTTTAGGATTAAGTTACGCTTCAGAGTATGCTGAATATGAATATCACTTCGGCTTAATTAAAAAGTAAACGAATTGGGAGAATGTTCTCCCTTTTTTTATTTGTAACAAATTAATATTTAATTTCGTAATTAATTTATAAAACACAAACTAATGAGTAAATTTAGAACGGAAATTACAGGAAAAGGTGAGAATATTTGGTCAACAAATGGTATTGAATATGAAACTGAAGAAGAAGCTAAAAAATGGTTAGATGGTTTATCTTCACGTTGGTTTGGTTATGATTTATCAAGAGTGGTTCCGGTAGAAACCCCAAAAGGTCAACAGGTTGATATGTCCCAGAAAGAAACATTTTATCAAAATTACAGGTAATGAACATCCATAAAACTCAAATATTATCATTCTACAATGTAGAGGTTGGAAAGATTGAATATTTTTATAATCAACGTCAAGGTGGATACTCTTATGGTATCCAAATAAAAGTTGACAAAGTTGCTGGTGAAGAACCTAAAACTATAATACTTGTAAATAGCTTTGAGAAAGCCGATGACCGAGAGCATGGTATGAAAGATGCACTAACTATGGTAGAGTTAGAGTTAGATAAAATGAGTGAAAAATTTAATTTATACAAATGAATCTACTATTCAAAAAAACACATACAGGTCATGAAATAACCGATATACTTGTTGATGGTTATAAGTCTGAAATGAGATTGGGACTATGTGTTTATTTAGTTGGTATAGTGGCTTTGTTTATCGGAATGCCTCTGAATAGAGCAACAGCAATCGGAGTAATATTTATGACTGTTGTATATGCAAAATATCTATATGACAGGCATCAAAATATAAAACAAAAAATTAAAGATATAATTGAAGTTTTACAAAAAGAAAACAATGGAAAAAAACAATCCCGCTAAAGGTTATTTCCCAGAAGAAGGTTGGGCAATATTTATGTCAAGTCAATCAAATGAAAATGGACGTGAATGTTTTCAAGTGCAAATGATTGACGAATTAAAATTATTACCATCTGATGCAGCAGCTATTCCATTTGCGAAATTAAGAGGATATGAGTTCAAATCCAAAGAGAATAAATTTGAGATAACAAATATCATTCGGTGTGAACCTGATGGTACATTAATAATCTCAAAAAAGATTCAAACAGTCAATGTTTTGGAGATTATTGATAAGGATAATAATAATATAGCAATTCATTCATTTATTGATGATGACGAAGGAAATCGTCAGGCTGAACTTAGAATGTTTGAGTGTGCAGAAGAAAATGGTTTTGAAGGTACACATGATGAGTTTATGGATAATTGGGGAGATACCTATGAAAACGGGAGTTATACTGTATTAATTACACATTCGTAACAAAGTAAAACTCCATTTCGTAATTGTAATATGAAAACAGAAACAAATTACAACACAGACCGTTCCACACTTGCTTTTTCTATTGATTTAATGGAAGAATTAAAAGTTGAAAAAAGTAACAATATTCAAAATGA
>Ga0075163_10002023_pt1 | contig 27265 bp, 21 predicted proteins | sample JI1023141ADNA_FD_71478 | JGI IMG/M metagenome (GOLD analysis project Ga0075163, IMG submission 71478) | Wastewater effluent complex algal communities from Wisconsin, to seasonally profile nutrient transformation and Carbon sequestration -... | ecosystem: Engineered > WWTP > Effluent > Algae...
GCGACGTCCGGTGGCTCGTCGGCAGATACGTACTTGATTCCCAAACCGCCGCCGAGGTTCAACAGGGGCAGTTCAACCGCGTGCTCATCACGCACGTCGGCGAGCAATCCAACGATGCGGGCGGCGGCCACCTCAAATCCACTCGAGACGAAGATCTGCGAACCAATGTGGCTGTGCAGACCCGCAAGTTCAAGGCGATCTGGCAATGCCAGCACCCGGCGAATCGCCTCTGCGGCGTCACCCGTGGCCAATGAAAAACCAAACTTCTGATCTTCGTGGGCTGTCGCGATGAATTCGTGGGTATGAGCTTCGACTCCGAGGGTGACTCGAATCAGAACCTTTGGTCGCACCCCTCCTTGCTGCGCGAGGAACCCCAGCCGAGCGATCTCTTCGAAGGAATCGACAACGATGTACCCAACCTTGGCTGACAGCGCTGCGGCGAGCTCCTCGGAACTCTTGTTATTTCCGTGCATAAGAAGCGCTTCGCCGGGCACTCCGGCCCGCAACGCGCAAGCCAACTCCCCACCGCTGCAGACATCGATCCTCAATCCTTCTTCGCGCACCCAGCGCGCGAACGTCGTCGAGAGGAATGCCTTGCCTGCGTAGTACACGTGCGCAGAAGTCGTGGGGTCGTCGAAGGCATCGCGATAGCCGGACATTCGCGCCCGAACGTCGACTTCATCCATCACTAGAACCGGCGATCCGAAATCGGAAACAACATCGCGAACGTCGCAGCCTCCGAGCGTGATCGCCCCAGAACGGGCATCCCGCGTGGCAGTCTGTGGCCAAATCGCAGGGTCAAGCTCCAATGAGGTTCCGGTGCTCTGTGGCTGTGGCGGTGCACCGGCGGGATGAGAGACATCGCCGTGCCGAGGACCTGCTGGATGCGCGCGCATAGTGACCGAGGCTACATGCGCTCGGGGGCGGACACCCCGAGCATTGTGAGCCCGTTCGACAGAGTCTGCCTGGTTGCGGCGCACAGCCACAGACGCGAGACGTGCAGAGCCTCAACAGGCTCGTCGCCTCGCGGGAGTACCCGGCAGGTGTCGTAGAACCGGTGGTAAGCCGTCGCCAGGTCCTCGAGGTAGCGAGCAACTCGATGGGGTTCGCGAAGCTCAGCAGCGCTAGCCACTACCCGCGGGAAATCACCGATCGCGCGAAGCAGTTCGCCCTCGCGGTCAGTTGCCAACAACGCTGGATCGAAGGCAATGTCGCCATCACGCCAGTTCAATCCAAGTTCAGCGGCGTTGCGCAGTACGGAACTGATTCGAGCGTGCGCGTATTGCACGTAGTAGACGGGGTTGTCATTGCTGCGCTTGACCAGCAGTCCGAGGTCAAGAGTGAGTGGCGAATCGGCGGGGTATCGGATCAAGGTGTAGCGAGCGGCATCCACACCCACCTCGTCCACCAGGTCGGTCAGGGTGACGATCTCACCGGCACGTTTGGACAGCTTGACTTCCATGCCGTCGCGCATGGTCTTGACCAACTGGCCGATCAACACCTCGATCGTCTTGGCCGGATCGTCGCCCGCGCAGGCCGCGACGGCCTTCAGCCTGTTGACGTAACCGTGATGGTCAGCGCCGAGCAGGTAGAGGCAGGTAGTGAAGCCGCGATCGCGCTTGTTGACGTAGTACGCACAGTCCGAGGCAAAGTATGTGAGGTCGGAATTCGCCTTAATCAAGACTCGGTCCTTGTCGTCACCGAAGTCCGTGGTGCGAAGCCACACCGCACCGTCTTCGGTATAGACATGGCCTTGTTCGCGGAGCTTCTCAAGTGCTCGTTCTACGCCACCATCAGCGTGCAGGCTGCGCTCGGAGAACCAACTGTCGAAGTACGTATGGAAGGAATTCAGAGTCTCTTGCTGTTGCTTGAGCTGAAGCCGATAGCCGGCTTCGCGGAAGGCAATTGACTGTTCGTCGCTCGGCAGCTGTCGGATATCAGGATCGGCCGCGACAACCTCCGCAGCGAGATCCGCGATGTATGCACCGCGGTAGCCGTTCTCGGGGACATCTTGACCGTTCGCGGCAGCCATGATCGATGCCCCGAAGAGATCCATCTGGACACCGCGGTCATTGATGTAGAACTCCCGGTCAACGTCAGCGCCCGCCGCATCGAGGACAGATGCGATCGCATCACCAACCGCGGCCCACCGTGTGTGGCCTAGGTGAAGGGGACCTGTGGGGTTCGCAGAGATGAACTCAACGTTGAACCGTTGACCGGCCAAGGTGTCGCTGCGGCCGTAGTTGTCTGCGGCTTCGACCACGTCCCGCGCGAGCACACCCTGCGCAGAGGCTTCGATCCGAATATTTAGAAACCCTGGTCCAGCAATTTCTACGCCAGCGATTCCTGGGGTTCCGGCGAGCTGATCGGCAAGCGCCGCAGCGATGACCCGAGGATTGGTCTTTGCTGCCTTGGCCAACTGCATCGCAACGTTTGTTGCGTAGTCGCCGTGTTCGGGGTTCTTCGGTCGCTCAACGACTGGCGCACTGGGAAGTTCTTCGACGGTGACCGCAATTGTGCCTGCCGCCACACACTCGCGCAGAGCATTGGCAATGACGTCAACGAGTTCGCCTGGGGTCACGAGTGCAAAGGGTACTTGGCCCACATCGGGGCGCGACCTCCCGCCGACCGCTGCCGCCGGAATCCGGCGAGCATGACGACTTGCTAGGGTTGCGTCTCGCTGGGCCCCCGTAGCTCAGGGGATAGAGCGGTGCCCTCCGGAGGCATGCGCGCAGGTTCGAATCCTGCCGGGGGCACTTCTTCGCTTCGAACCTGACTTCGCCTACCCGAAATAGTCTGCGTAGAACGGCTCCAACCGAGCGCGAATTCGCGCCTCGAAGTAGCCGTCGGCAACCGCCTTGTCGATCACCGGACCCGTCAGGTCAATGACGACGTTGGTGGCAAGTTCCGGGGTAACTCCCGCATCAGCCAGGATGTCAGCGACCTTCCGTTTTCCCTGCTGCTTGAGGAAGTCCTCAACTACGCGGGACAGGACTGACGTCAGGAACTCGTTGGTGCGCAAGTGCAGCCAGGCGTCGCGACCGGCTTGGGTGAATTCGTCGATCGCATCAACCGGGACCATGTTGGTCATTTCCGCAACGGTCGACTTGGCATTGGTGTCCCAGACCTCGTTCGTCACGACGGTGAGAACCTCTTTGTCGAGCACCTTGTCCAAGTAACGCTTGCTGTCGCGAATGTTGTCCTGGATGTTCGCGTTCACAAATGCCGTCAGCTGCTTGTCGACTGCCTTCTCCAACTTCGGAGCGGCGGTGCTGATCGCCGACTGGCCCATCTTCATCAGCGTGGACGCGCCGGGCACCTTGCGGGCGATCAGGTTCTCTTCCTGCAGGTAGCTCTTGATTGCCTGGTAGACGACGTGCGACATAAGCCGGGAGTAGACCTCACTGGTCGTCACTTGAGTCGTGATCATCTCGCGCAGTTCCTGCATGTCCAGAACGGCAGATGCGACCTGGTCGTAGCTGGCTTCCGGAATCAGATCACCGATACGAGTGTCGTCCTTGCTCGCGGCGACGTAGGCCGACCGCGCTGCAGAACCGATCATCGCCAGAAGTTGATCGGTGACCTCAAACTCTTGGGAGTACCGAGTGCACCATTCAACGATCTCGGCACTGGTGAACAGCTGATTGAGACGCACGGTCTTCAACCAGGCGAACGCCGCAGCAACCTCTTCGGTGAGCTGTTCGTCGCGTGACTCACCTGTCCAGCGGGCGAGCTCAAATTCAACATGGGCGTCAAGGATCTTCTTCGCTTCAGACACCGCGTGAGTGTTACATGGCAGGGCGAAGCCAGCGGAATCCGGGCCGGACGTATCCTCACTGCTGAGCAAGAATTCCGCACGACTTCACCGTTTTTGCCTGACCACAACCTTCACTACTACGCAAGGAGCGCTTCGCCGTGCCAAACCTCAACTACGACTTCACCGGACGCACCGTGATCATCACGGGAGCCGCTCAGGGCATCGGCCTCGAGGTTGGCCGCTTCTTTCAGACCGCAGGTGCCTCGACTTTCCTCGTTGACTACGACGGCGAAGCAGTTGAGGCGGCCGCAGCGCAGCTCGGCGCGACTGGCGTCCGGGCCGACGTCTCGAACACCGACGATGTAGAGCGCGCAGTCAAAGCCGCAGTCGACGCAACCGGGCGGATCGACATCATCGTCAACAATGCGGGAATCCTGCGCGACACCGTCTTGTGGAAGATGACCGATGAGGACTGGGAACAGGTGCTGGCGATCCACGCTGGCGGAACCTTCAAGTTCACGCGAGCTGCGGTTCCGTACTTCCGCGAGCAGAACTTCGGTCGCATCGTCAACGTGACGTCCTACACCGGCCTGCACGGCAACACCGGACAGGCAAATTACGCCACCGCCAAGGCCGGCATCATCGGACTCACCAAGACGTCGGCCAAGGAACTCGCGCGGTTCGGCGTCACCGTGAATGCGATCTCGCCGAATGCGAAAACGCGAATGGTCGCTTCGATCCCCGATGACAAGATGGCGTACCTGGTTGCTCAGATTCCGATGGGTCGCTTCGCCGAAGCTGAGGAGATGGCGGCCGCGATTGGCTTCTTGGCCAGCGACGAGGCCGGCTACATCACGGGCACGGTGCTCCCGGTCGACGGTGGCATCTCGATGTAGTTCGGGAGCAACAAGAGCCAAGGTGACGCAGGTTTGCAGATGACTCGATCGTGGCGTTCCCTGATTGCGGCCAGTGGCGCCTCGGCTCTTGCTTTGGTCGCCTTGGCGGCATGCGGTCAACGATCGTCTGCGCCAGTTAGCCCTCAACCGAGTTCAAGTCAACCAACGAACTCTGCGGGCGTGTTCACGCTAGGCGGAGTCGAACCAGACGACGGCCGGGCGCCGCTGCTGAACTTCATCGGCGGTGCTCAGGAGTCAATTGACGTCGTCATCTATCAGTTCGACGATGCCCGGATCCGACAGGCATTAATCGATGCCCATAACCGAGGCGTCGCGGTTCGGGTGCTGATGTCGTGGCAGCTGTATCTCAAGAAGGATGAGTACGCCGATCCATCGTCGCGCAACTACAACCGAAACACCCCAACATTCAACGAGTTGCGCAGCGCAGGAATTGATGTTGCCTGGAGCCGACACCAGTTCCCGTATACCCACCAGAAGTCGGTCGTCTCCGATGCCGGGACCGACCATGGCAGAGCCTTCATCGCTGACTACAACTTCGCGCCGACGTACTTCGATGACGGTCCAAGCCCATTTGAGATAAATGAGGGTGGCGCGCGCGGGTTTGCCGTCACGTCCTCGGATCAGGGCGTCGTCAATGAAATGACCCGCGTCTTCAACGCGGACTGGCCGCCATTTTCAAACGGCGAGCCCTACACCGACCCCCACCTGGTGTGGAGCCCCACAACTCCGCAGTTCGCTGGCGAGCCACCAGGAACCTCCGGGGTGGCTCTGCCGGAACTGATCAATCAAGCATCGACGACGCTGAATGTCTACATGTACTTAGCGGATCCAAACGACCCACAACTCAATCAGTTGATAGCCGCGGCTCAGCGAGGTGTCAAGGTTCGCTTCGTTGCTAACTGCGGGGCACTCACCAAGAGCGACCTGAAACGAGTCCAGACCGCGGGCATCAAGGTGGTCTACCAGCCGGCCTCCGCCAGCGATGCCAACCGCTTCCTGTTCATTCATACGAAGACGCTCATCGCCGACTTCGGGACGGCGCAGCAGGTGGGCTATGTGGGCTCGGTCAACATCTACCTCAAGGCGTCACTTGCGCGCCTGCGAGAGCTCGGCGCACTCGCACGGGACACAAACGTATTGGCACCAATCAACGCCACGTTCGAACGCGACTACGCAAACTCGAGGACGAAGTGTCCAGCCAACACAGCTGCTGGACGCGCGGACATCTTGTCCCCGGGCAAGACCAGCTAGGCACTTCGCGGCCGGTTACTCCAGGCGATACATCGGATTGGGAACCAAGAACGCCTTGCGCTGGTGGCCACCAGCGATGTCGGCTTGTTGGTCACCAATGTTCGCGACGATGACATTGCCCTGCTTCTCGATCTGCGCTCGGTACTCGGCTTTCAGTTCCGCCGCGGGCTGCTTCTGATCTGGATTGCGCAAGTACATCGCCGATGGTGCCGGATACCCATCCTTCGCCAGACACGTCAGGGTTTCTTCCTTCAGCGTCGCCTCGCGTCCAGAGATCAACACGATCGGGATCCCCTGAGCCACGAGCTCGTTGTAGAGGGTCTTGATCGGCTCAATCGGGGGCGGCTTGCACTGCGACCAGAACTCGCGGAACGTCTCCTTGTTGTACCGCCAGTCGGTCTGCACTTCGTTGTAGTAGGGGTAGAACGAAACGAGAGTGTCGTCGATATCGAACACAACCGTCGGCTTGCACCCACTGACTTTCCCGGCCGAACTCGTCTTGCAGTTGGATTTCACCCAGCTGTTGATCGAGGCGCGAGCCTGCCCAGCAATTGCCGCGATGTCGTTTTCCCATCGACCGGTGTTGTGGTACTCCTTGATCTTGTCGATGATGTCGCCGACGTTGTAGGCCTGCGGCTTGCCGAGCAACGGCAACTCGTCCGTACCGCCGACCACGTTGTCGCGCTTCTCGATGGTGGGGCTCTGAGGTGATGCGCTCGCGGTGACGGTGACCGTGGCGGTTGGTGTTGCCTCCGGACTACCGCTGCACCCAGCCAGCACCCCGACGGCAACCAACGCAGTCGATGCTCCGATGAGAGTTCGCACCTTCACGAGCGGGTTTCCTTTCGCGATCTTGCCCGGGTGATCTGGTGTCTAGAAGGATCCAGAGCCGGACGACATGGTTCCGCCGCGTGAGGCCCACGACATCACTGCCTGACGAGATGCGCCCGACATGATCGAGGCGATAGACGCAAACGAAGCGATCGAGAAGGCCGAAGCGAAGGAACCGATCGACCCGATCGACAACGCTGATCCGATTGATCCCACCGACAACACTGACCCGACCGAGCCGATAGACAGCACTGATCCCTTGGATCGGATCGACAAGACGGACCCTTGAGACTTGAAGGACAGCTTGGAGGCACGACCTTCATAATCAGCATTTGACATGTGTCGCAGCCTATTCGGCAGTGCAGTGGTGAACAACTTGTGCGCGACCATGCGCGTGCCGGGCGCGACCATGTGTGTTTGAGAAGTCACACATTTGCCAGGAACACTCACGCGATTGTGGTTGTTGGGGCGGCATGACAACTTCTGTGGACTTCTGGTTCGATCCGCTGTGCCCGTGGTGCTGGGCAACCTCGCGTTGGGTACTCGCCGCCGCCGAGGTTCGACCGTTGGAAATTACCTGGCATCCCATGAGCCTGGGAATCCTCAACGCACCGACGGAACCGAACGAGCAACTTGAACAGTTCAGCGAACTCGCGCGCGGCCCGATCCGCGTGCTTACCGCAGTCAACGCGCAGGAATCAAATGATCGGGTTGCCGCCCTCTACACCGCGGTGGGTACGCGGTTCCATCACAGCGATCACGGGTTGCTTGCGCCGACTAGACGACCCGATGGGCCAGGGATCCTCGCGGGACTCGTGGCAGCACTGCCAGACGCCCCGCTGCTCATCGAAGAGGCCCTCGAAGAGACCGGACTCGCAGCTGACTACGTGAAGGCGTTCTCCGATTCGTCGTGGGACGCTGTCATTCGCGAGTCACATGATCAGGTTCCCGCCGGAGATCAGACTCAGGAATTGATCGGAGTGCCGACAATCTCCGTTGACGGCTCGGCCGCACTCTTCGGACCCGTAATCAGCCACTATCCAGACGGCGAAAAGGCCGGGAAGTTGTGGGATGCCTTCGCGACGCTGGCACTTGAGCCGACCTTCTTCGAACTCAAGCGAGTGACTGACCGGCCAATCCCGCTCGACTGATTCCAGTAGGGATTCGAGGTCAAGTGCCTACTCGGTGGCGGACCAGAACTCGTCGCTTTCTCGGGGCAAGGCCTCGACCATCCAGATTCGATCAATAACGTCACCGTCGAAACGGAACAGCTGGCCACTGAAGTTGTGCAGTCGCCGACCGTACCGAGCGGCATGAACTTCGAACATGGCCATGACCAAGCCCGGCTCTATGGTCATGATCTGTGGGATCTCCATCTGCAAGTTCGCAGAAAGAGGGTCCATTGCGTCAACGATGGCCGCGTAGTTGGCAGAGCCAACTACCTGACGGGTCGAACCGTCCGACTGCGTGACGTGTGCTACCAGGCCATCCGCCAGTCGCGACTTGACGGCTGCGCTGTCGCCGCCTGCGAATGCCTGCACTAGGTCGACAACAGTCTGCTCATGTGCTGAAGGCATGATGCGATTCTGCTGTCGTGTTCGCTATGACAAACACGCAACAGAATCGCGATTGAGCCATGCGGGTGAACGCTGGTGGCCTCGAGACGCGCATGACACATCAAGGTCACGTGATTACCGCCGCGACACTGCACCCTTGTTGAGGAGTGTCATTGCCTCGGTGAGACCGTCCACCGTCAACGGGAACATGTCCATGACGCGAGCAACTTCATCGATGGTTGAACCACGCCAGCGGTTCTGTGGCTCAGGGTTCAACCAGACGCTCTGAGGGTAATGATCTTTGAGCAGGGCGAGCCATTCAAGACCAGACATCATCGCGCCACCATCAGGCGTGCTGGGCGTGCGGTGCAGCAGTTCGTACGGTGCCATATAGGCGTCACCGACCATGATCAGCTTGTACTTGCTGTCGCACTCACGCATCACATCACTCACCCACTTCGGGTCGGTGAATCGATCAGTTTCGTAGACCTGCCCGTACACGCAGTTGTGGAAGTAGTAAGTGCGAAGTTCCTTGAAGTGCGTGGCCTTCTTCGCCGCGCTGAAGAGCTGCGACATCAGCTGTGAGTAGGGGAACATCGAGCCGCCGACATCGATCATCAGGATGACGTGAGTGTCGGGTCGACTCGGAGGACGCACGACAACCTCGATCTCGCCCGCATTACGCGCGGTCGCATCGATCGTGCGGTCAATGTCCAACTCGTACTGCGCACCTTCTCGAACGAAGGCTCGTAGTCGGCGCAGGGCAACTTCGAGTTGTCTGATGTCGAGTGTGATGTCACTTCGGTAGGACTGGTAGTTGCGCGCATCCGCCACGTGTATCGCTGAGCGACCACCACCAGAACTACCCGTACTCAGGCCCGACTGCGCCTTTCCTGCCTGACCGAACGGTGAGGTTCCGCCCGTCCCGATCCAATAGTTTCCGCCATCATGGCGCTCCGTTTGTTCCGCCATCCGTTCACGGAACTTCTCAAGCAGTTCCTCGAGCGAAGATTCGCTTAAATGATCCGGGCCCTCGATTGGCTCGTTTGGGTCCCGAAATTGATCAAGCCATTCTCGAAGTTGCTCGGTGAGTTCAGGCAGTTGTTCGGCGATGCCCGCAAACTCCGTGAGGAAGGCTCGGTCAAATGCATCGAGGTGGCCTTCATGATGGATAAGCAATGAACGGGCGACAAAGTAAAAGCCATCGATCGAATTGCTATGCGCGCCCTTCGCGAGTGCTTCGGCCAGAGCGACAGACTCTTGCGCGCCGACGGGAACACCGTAGGAGCGCAGTCGGTAGACCAACGGCAGGAACATCGGTGGCCGCTCGGATGCCTGTGGCTCCGGCGGCTGATCCCGCTGATCTGTTGTGTCCATCCCGGTGCCTACATCCGCCGCCGGAAGCCGCCACCAGATGTTGCATCCAAGAAAGCGGCGAGGTCCTGCTCCTTCTTGAGCAGCGTGCCAAGGAAGGGTAGGTCCGGCGACAGGCTGACCTCGTTCAACTCAATCGCCTGCAGCATGGCAATCCAGTCAACGAGTTCGCTGGTGCTTGGCTTCTTGCGCAACCTGTCCATGCCACGAATTGAGTAGAAAGCCGCCAACGCCTGATCAAGGAGTTGCTGATTGACACCCGGTTCGTGCACTTCGACGATGCGGCTCATCAGCTCGGCGTCTGGGAAATCGATGAAATGGAAAACACAACGTCGCAGGAATGCGTCAGGCAGTTCCTTCTCAGCGTTGCTCGTGATGATGACGATGGGACGTTCCTGCGCAGCGACCTCTTCGCCGGTCTCCATCACTGTGAACCTCATCCGGTCCAGTTCGTGGAGAAGGTCATTCGGAAACTCAAGGTCAGCTTTGTCAATTTCGTCGATCAGGAGCACCACGCGCTTGTCCGCCTTGAATGCCTTGCCCAATGCGCCCATATGGATGTACTCGCGGATATCCCGGACGTCATGGTCACCAAATCGGCTGTCGTACAACCGCTGCACCGTGTCGTAGTGGTAGAGGCCTTCCTGTGCGCGTGTTGTGCTCTTCACGTGCCAGGAGATCAACTCCGCACCCTGGCTCTGCGCAACGGCTTCTGCGAGCAGTGTCTTACCTGTGCCGGGCTCTCCGCGCACCAACAACGGCTTCTGCAAGATCAGCGCACAGTTGACTGCAGCTTCCAACGAAGGATTCGTGAGGTACGACTCGGTACCAGAAAATTCACTGCCCGCAGCAGATTCGATGTTGGTCACCACAGCAGCCTAAAGCGCCGCTGCCACGTGCTGTCAATTGCCCGGTGTCGCCGTTGTTGTAGGTGAGGGGCTTGGACTGCGGGTCGGGTATTGGATGCTACGTCCGAAATCGGTGTTGAACAGATCCACGACCTTCTTGACGGATTCCGTGTCAGTCATCAAAACACCAAGTTCACGTTCCGTCTGCAGGGATTGATCAAGGAATGGGTTCTCTGACCCGAGGAAGACCACCTGGTTGGAAGTGCCAGCATCGGCGATGATCGTTTTCGTATGGATGTAGAGGTAGTCGGTCGAACTTCCGGCCAAGCGTGGGTTCGCAACGATGTCCACCCCTGCCGCGCGCAACTGGGCGGCTGCGTCATCGTTGATACCGCCGACGTTGCCAATGATCCGGACCTTGACCCCAGCCTTGGCGCGGTCGAGCAACGGCTGGAACATCATCGATGGGTAGGCCAGAGCTTGGACGTAGACATCGAGAGACTGCTGCGCCCCGGCGAAAAGTGCGTTCATCGCCGTGATTGAGTTGCCGGTCGGCTTGAAGCTCGGATCGCCGGGCGCCCACACGAGGTTTGGACGCACTGCTGGCGGCCACACCCGGTACGGCGGCCAATCGGCGTCAAACGTCGCGGCGATATCCGCAACATCCGCAGCGTCGGTGACCAGAGCTGCCATCCCGCGAGTCCCGAGCTCATTCGGATTGGCATCAGCCGGATCTGCGGCAAACTCGAAGTAGCTGGTGTCAACGTTGAAGTCAGCAACGAACGCCAAAGCATCCCCGGTGCCAGCGTCACGAATGTATGTCTTTTCGTGCGAGTAGCTGAACTCCGGGCGACTCAGTTGAGTGTTCAGGCCCAGCTTGAGAAGCGTCTTGCGGTTAGCCAGATTGTGATTGTTGACGGGTTCACCGAAGATCTGGCGCGACAGCAGGATCCGGACATTGACACCACGGTTCTTGGCACGAAGTAGCGCATCCACCACTGGCTTGTAGGTCGGGTAGAACTCGTACATCACCATGTCGACGGACTGCTTGGCGCCGTCGATGAAGTCAGTGACAGGCTTCGGGCCGTCGTCGGGCTCAATCGCCGCGAGCGTGATCGACTTGTCGACTGACTTGGTCGGAAGTGGTTGTGCCTGCTGTGACTGCTGCGAGCAGCCAGTCAGAAGAAGCCCGGCGACGACTGCACCGATCCCCACAAAGCGGACTCCCCCACGATGAGGTCGCGGTCTGGCGAATCCGCTCATCTTCAGGGTCCTTCCACCGTTGTCAAAGGCGGACTTCACAGCTCGCCGACGCTCCAAATCACCCACGGAGCCTCGTTGGATTCTGACAGAGGTTCCCACGTCGTGTCAGGTTCACAAGCGCCACACAATTCGCGCCACCGTGCCTTGATCCACCCTATGGTTTGGGGATGCAGCCCCACACTCCATCGCGTGGCGCACTTGGCAGGCTGGAATTGCCCGAGCAGCTCACACGCCGCAACCTCCTCAAAGCCGCGACCGTGATTTCAGCGGTGTCTGCGGTGGGGTTGACGGCATGCAGCAGTTCATCGACACCGCAAGCAACTGCCTCTCCGGTTGCGTCGCCGACGCTGCCAAAGACAGTAAGCAACGCCGAGGAGGCGGGTCAACTTGTTCTGCAGTACGCCAAGTACGGCGCCTCTATCGGCAGCTACGCAATCGCCGGGGCGCTGATTCACAACGCCACGGGCAACGTCATCGGAGCGGTCGCTTCGAACGTGCTCTTCGCGATCCAGAACCGGGTCAATCAATTCCTGGATCAGGCGGTCACGTCGGGATCGAATGAGTCATTCCCGTTCGATCCAACGGCTCACGGAGAGCGTCAACTCACCTACTGGTACTTCGAGAACCGCAAGAAGTTGAACCTTCCCGATCCGCAGGACATCACGTTGGTCACCAGCCTCGACCCCTGCGCGATGTGCACAGGGACAGTGCTTGCCGCCGGATTCAACGTTGGCGTTTTCGCGATCGACCCATTTGCTGGGATCAACTTCAACAGCACCGGAACATTCGTTGATCTGCCCGAACCGTTGCGGGCCCAGGCAAAGCGACGCTTCGGCTACTACGGCACCCAGGGTGGCCGCGCCTACGTCGGCGGACCCAGCGTCGCATTCAGCGGGACGCTGGCGAACCAGTCAACTCTCGATGACTGTTACAGCGTGTACAAAGCCAGTTCCGACAATGTCTTGGCCTCCCGCAAGGGCAGTGACACCGATCCGAGTCAGCTCGTAGACCCTGCCACCAACCCGCAAGCGGCCGCTGTAATCAGCGCGTACCAGCAGGCATGTCCGAGCGCCTTTTCGATCAAGCTGGCGAACTACCGTCAGCCCACACCCGCGCTGCATGCACTGCTGAAGAAGTTGCGGGACACCACCCCGGGAGCGAAATCGGCGGCCGCCTACGTCGACCCGTTCGGGAACGTCTTGTCCGCGTTCGCCGATTCGATGGCAACGGACCCGGTTGCGACCGCCCTGCAGAATGTCATTCAGGCGTACTCACAGACTCGATTTAACCTGACGAACTCATCAAGCACTCACGACATCGCCTTGAAGTCGTTGACCAGCGCGAAGTACGGAACCTTTGTGTTCCTCAACGCGCCCAGCCCTCGGGTGGCCACCAGTTTCGCCGACCTTGGTGCCTACGGATCAACCGTCGGTACGAAGGCGCCGGTGCTCGACCCAAGCCCGTTCCAGTACTTCGAACCACCACTGAGCGGGACGGTAAGCGAACTGCGCAAGGTGATCGCTGCAATGCCACCGCTCTACAGCCAACTCGTGGCCATCAATCCACAGCCTGTTCGCTAACGATCTAGACCACCCACATCCTGACGACGCCAAAACAACCAGCAGGTCGGAGTAGACATGAACGGCAACACTAGGCACACGAAGACAATGCGCGGGGCGGTAGTGGCGGTCGCCGTCATCGGACTCACGCTCACTGGTTGTTCAAGCAACGGCTCCCAACCGGCCCCACCCGCACCGACGTCCACCGGAATCACCTCTGGGGTATTGCAGTTCGGTCTCGTCCAGCCGAACTCCGGAACACAGCCCGTCGTTGACTTCTTCAACTCCGCCAAGAAGACCCTCGACATTTCGATGTACGAATTCGACTCGACGTTCAGTGCTCTCGTTGACCCACTCAAGGCCGCCAAACAACGAGGCGTTACAGTCCGCATCCTGATCTCGCCGACACGGCTGAATCCAGACAACACTCCGCAGGTCAGCCCACAGAATGCCGCTGACGTTCAGGCATTCAACGCCATGGGATTCCAAGCGGAACTCGCATCCCAAAAGGAATTCGCCTGGTACCACCAGAAGTCGGTGGTTGCCGATTCCGGCCAGTCCGATGCACGCGCCTTGATTGCCGACTTCAACTTCGCCAGCGACTACTTCGACCAGACTCCATCCCCGTACGACGCAAACCAGGAAGGCACTCGGGGAATGGCCGTCATCGATAACGACAAAGATGACGTGGCGACGATCGCGCGAACCTTCAACGAGGATTGGCCGCCCCACAAGAAGTGGACAGGTTCAGACCGCCCTGACCTGGTCTGGGCACCATCCGGCCCGGCATACAACCCCAAAGGCAACTCGATCAAGGTCTTCACCGACATGCTCAACAACGCAACGAGCACAATCGACGCCTACGTTCAGGTCTTCAACTACGAAACCACTTCGCTCATGCTGGAGCCACTGCTCAACGCGACCAAGCGGGGCGTGAAGGTCCGGTTCATCACGAATAAGGGCGGGTTGTCGAAGGCCGGGTTGCTGCCGCAACTTCAAGCGGCCGGCATTCAACTGGTGATGGCCCCGCAAGCGATCAGCGACAGTTCCAAGTACCTCTACATCCACACCAAGTCCGTCATTGTCGATCAAGGTAAGTCCAACCAGGTCTTGTTCGTTGGGTCAGAGAATCCATTCCTCAATGACTCGTTGAACTTGGAGCGCGAACTAGGCGTCCTGGTTCACGACGCATCAGCCATTACTCAGGCTTTGGACGTGTACAACCGTGACTTCGGCGTCAGCCAGCCATACGCAAATTCGTAGGAAGTCCCGGCTCAGGAATTGGGAGCCTCGATAGGCAGGCCGTGAAACCACAGTGCGACCTGCAGTCGATCACGCAAGTGGACCTTGCGCAAGATCGAACCGATATGGGTCTTAACGGTGGACTCGTCCACACTGAGGGATTCTGCGATCTCGCTGTTCGTCATCCCGCGACCGATAAGAGTGGCGACCTGTTCCTCGCGACCCGTGAGTGGCGTTCGCGCAACTCGAGGGGACGTGGAGTTCGAAGCAGACGAACCAATCCCCGCAGTCGACCGAACAGGTTCATCGTTGACCAATGCCGTGAGAATCTTGGGATCGATCCAAGATCCGCCATCAATCACACTGAAGATCGCTGACTGGATTGTTCGGGTACTTCGCTCGGAAAGAAGCGCACCCCTTGCGCCAAGACTCAAGCATCGGGCAATCGATGCCCGATCCACTTCGTGGCTCACAACAACCACTGGAACAACCCGCGCGAGCTCCCTCATGCGTGCTTCATTCACGCCTGCGGCGCCCATGGGGCACTGCATCACAACAGCACGTGCACCCCATTCCGTCGCTTGCCAAATATCAGTGGGAGCGAAGACGTGCAAGGTGAACTCGGGGCGCTCGAGGACCGCCGACGTCAAGTGAGCTCGAAGCTCCTGCTCCTGTGCACTGACTGCGATCTTCATTGCTACCTCACTGTGTGAACCAACGTGGTGGTTGGCTTTCGGGTTCGTAAATAGGTAATGCCCGCCTACGCGCTTCGGAAACATTTCAGAGTCCGGTGAACCCGTTCGCATCGATGCAAACGGCTCGTCCACGCGTGCCGGGATTCCTTGGCAACCCGAATGGGTGAATGGTGCGGACCTACTTGGTGGTCGCCGTGGCCTTGGGGTTGGTCGGCGGCTTCACGATCTTCGGCGGCTTTGGCAAGGTGAAGGTCGGCGGCTTGGTGGTGAGTCCTGGAACGGGAGGTTTCGCCGGTGCCGCTGGCGGCGTCTTGCCACCTGCCGGCTTTCCAGTCAACGGTGTTGTGGGCTTCTTGCCGCTAGGTGTACCCGCCGTGCCTGACGACGGCTTCCAGCCGGCTGGCGGGCCTGTGTAGATGTTGGCCTGCGAGCCACCCGTCTGTGGACCTGGTGCTTGCGCCTGCGGTTGCGGGTCGCTCGGTTGACCCGGGGCGGCACCCTTGGGATGTGAGGCTCCTGAAGCTTCGGGGGCGTTCGATGCTGGTGCGCCCTGATCGCCCGATGGTGCTTCGACTGCGGGCGGAAGATCGCCAGAGGTCGGAGCGCTCTGGACCGCACGCCCCATGGGCTCTGCTCCAAGCAGACTCCGCGACGACGCGCCAGCAGGGCTTTCGACAGTGGCGTTCATCGCTGCCACACCCTGCAATCCGGAGTCCGCAGCGACCACGGCACCTGTGCCGATGACGACCAACAGCCCCGCAACCCCAGCCGCGATCGCAGTCGTGTTCCTGCCCTTATGGTTCGACTTGGGCCAGCCCAAACGGTCGAACGGAATTGCGTCTGAATCAACCTGTGCTGCCGTGAGCTGTTGTCCAATGGTGTCGTCGCGCAGCCAAATCGGAGCAGCAAGCAGCGGCAACGTGACAACCGCAACCGCCTTCACTGCGCGACTTCGGACCTTGGCACACCCAGGACAAGCCTTGAGATGACGAACCACTCGCTTTCGCGTCAGGGCTGTCAGGACGCCGCCAGTTTCAGCAAGGGTGCCCGCATCTCGCGAGAGGTCATCACATTGTTCCGGCGATTTCAGAACGAGTAATGCACCCACCGATTGTTCGAGAACCGATCGGGCACGCGCCATCCGGGCACGGGCGTTGTTCACACTGACACCCATCACCTCGGCGACAGCGGCAGCATCGAGCCCATGACGCAGGGACAACTCCAAGACCTCACGGTCACCAGTACTCAATGCAGGAAGTGAACTCTCGACCAAAGATCGCGCCTCTTGCGCATCGATGTTGCCGCCGAAATCCTCCGACCCATCGGTTGCTGACGCCGACACCTCGATGGCGATAGGAAGCTCGTCAACGAGCGATTCGCGGCGTGAGTTTCGCTGCAATCGACGGCATTCGTTGCGGCAAATTGCGTACAGCCAGGCTGTGAGCTTGTCCGGCTCACGCAGTTGGCCGCATCGTTCGTAGGCAACCAGCACAGTGTCGTGAACCACGTCGGCGGCTAACTGTCTGTCGCCGAGCAGCCCACACGCGTAGGTGTACAGCCTCGGAGCGTACGAGTCGTATAGCTCGCCCAGTGCTCCCGCATCACGAGCGACCATCGCCACAACGAGCCGCGCGGCCGCACCCGAGGACGCCTCGGGACTTTCGAACTGCGCCGCAGTGCTCATCTCCTGATGCTATTGGCGAGCCCTCCTATTTCAAGATCGCTTGCACACATTCGCAGTAGGCCAAGGACACCGAGGCGGCAGCAATTGCTCCAATCGGGCGAATGCTGCCGAGAACTGTTTGCGCCATGGGTGGCTGGCGACTCATGCACCCGTAGCCGGGGCAACCGCCACGTCACTTAGTAGGGAGAACGCAATGAACACTTCACCAGCAAAGACCCGTCGGGTATCGCCAGCAAGTGCGTTGGCCGCGATCTGCGCCGTGCCGTTGGTCGCCGCGCCACTAGTGCTCGCAGTGACGCCCGCCGCCCAAGCCAGCGTAAGCAGCGTTGCTCTGAACAACCGGGTCCTCACGGTGCAGGCGAACAACACGCCGACGTCAGTACGCATCCAGCACTCGGGCGCCAACACCGTCGTCACGCAAGCAGGCGTGAACGGATCATGGACGTATCCGACTGCGAATGTGCAGAGAGTTGTGTTCAACGGTGGATCCGACAATGACTCGTTCGATGCAACCGGCCTGACCCTGCCGGTCCTCGCGAAGGGCAACGGTGGAAACGACCAACTCACTGGCGGCAACTCACGTGACACGCTCGTTGGGGCAGCCGGAACCGACATCCTCAACGGCGGCCCCGAGGACGACACCTTGGTGACGATTGACACGCGCACCGACGACTCGGCAAATGGCGGATCGGGCCGAGACACATACTGGCGTGACTCGGTGAACGGAAGCTACGACTCAGCGAACGTCGCTGCTGACGACTTCGACAACAGGGTCGCAGCTTTTGCCAACGGTGCCGATCGCACCCTCAACGGTGATGACATCTTCGACCCGACGGCTCCAGTGGGAGCGTGGTACGTCGATCAACCAAACCGCCCACTGTTCGCGACTAGTGGCCCGAGTGGATCGGATATCTTCCAGGGACCAATCAGCGACTGCAAGGTCGTGTCCTCGCTATCGGCGATCGCGCACAACACTCCGGGCGGCGATGCATTCCCCATTCGTCGCGCGATGGCGGACTTCGGCGACGGCACATTCGGAGTTCGGCTCAACGGCCGCTTCTACCGCGTCGACAACCAACTCGTCCAGAAGTTTGATGGCACGATGATCAGTGCGGGGCCAGGTGCTCAGAACTCCATGTGGGTCGGCATCGCAGAGAAGGCACTCGCGTTGCACGATTCAGTCGAGCCCGGTTCGCCGTATCTGCGCCTGACGTCAACCTCACCCGCGACGATCTTCGATGCCTTCGGCAGCGAGACCTTCGCAACGCCACTCATCCGCGGAGAGTTCGCATCGTCAGCTGCGGACCTGGGCAACAAACTGTTCGCCAAGTGGAACCACTACGACAACGTCGTTCTCACGCTCACGCCTCCGGTGAGCACGGTGAATGGGGTCCACGCCTACACCCTCTGGAACGTCAACCGGAATGCCGCGGGAACGGTCACTAGCCTGCAGCTTCGCAACCCGTACGGCAATGCCGATGGCGGCGCAAACGGCTACTCCGATGCCAACGCGAACGACGCAATGGTCACGTTGACACCCGCACAGGTCTTCGCCGATACCCAAGGCCGAGTTAATTGGGGGACCGCAAGCTAGATCCGCGACGCAGCACCGGTGAACACACCAATCGCTCGGGACAAGAACTGGTCTCGGGCGATTGGTGTGTGCAGTGGTGGTGTCGGCCGGATTCGGCAAATGATCTAATGACCCCCGTTATGAGCATCGAGACTGAAATCCGACCCACCACACCCAAGTTCGCGTCGATCGGCACTAGCCAGTACCCCGTCATACTCGCGGTGTTCTGCGGGCTTCTCCTGATCTCCAATATCGGCGCCACCAAGCTGATCGAGTTCGGGCCGATCATCACTGACGGTGGTGCGTTTCTGTTCCCACTCGTCTACATCACCGGAGATGTCCTTTCTGAGGTCTACGGATTTCACGCCGCTCGTAAAGCGATCTTCGTTGGCTTTGCACTTGCCATTCTGGCGGCACTAACGTTTTGGGTTGTCCAGATCTCTCCGGCCGCGACGAGTTGGCCCAACCAAGAAGCCTTCGAATCGGTCCTTGGTTTTGTGCCTCGCATCGTGCTTGCAAGCATTTGTGGATACCTCGTCGGTCAACTCCTCAACGCGTACGTGTTGGTGCGGATCAAGGAATGGACCAAGGAGAAAGCACTGTGGCTGAGGTTGATTGGTTCAACTGCTGTTGGTGAAGCCGCGGACACCATCGTGTTCTGCACGATCGCGTTCTACGGTGTGATCACCGGCGGGGAGTTCCTCAACTACGTGATTGTCGGCTACTTCTACAAGGTTCTCCTTGAGGTCGTCTTGCTACCCATCACCTACCGGGTGATCGCTGTCGTCAAGAAGCACGAGCCGACGTACGGCGAGCCGGAATCAGTGACCGCAGTTCCGGCGAGCTGACGCCAAGCCGCGGCATCTGCGCGCTAGCTGCCGTAGTAGCGAGCTAGAAAGTTATCCCGAAACGAGTAGAACGTTCCGTCGTCGATGCTGTCGCGAATCTGGTCAACGAGGCGCACAATGAAGCGCTCGTTGTGGATTGTCGCCAACGTATTCGCAACCATCTCCTTCGCCCGAAAAAGATGGTGAAGGTAGGCGCGTGTGTAGTTCGCGCACGTGTAGCAATCGCAGTCTGGATCGATCGGCGAGAAGTCACGCCGGTTCTCCGCGCGAGTCACGTTGAACCGGCCGCCTGGTCGATACACGGCGGCATTGCGACCCACCCGCGACGGAGTCACACAATCGAAAGTGTCGGCACCGTTCTCGATGGCGGTGAACAGGTCATCGGGTTCACTGATCCCGAGCAGGTGCCGAGGCTTGTCGTCTGGGAGTTCTTCGCATACCCACCGGACGATCGTCCCAAGGTTCTCCTTCTCTAGGGCACCACCAATGCCGAAGCCGTCGAAATCGAGCTCGGCGAGCCCGCGAGCAGCCAACCGTCGAAGGTCTTCGTACTGCGCGCCTTGCACAACTCCGAGCAGCATTTGCCTCGGCTTGTTGGGGTTCTCCTGAGTCAGGCGTCGATGTTCGCTCACACATCGGCGCGCCCACGCTTGCGTGCGCTCCAGCGACATCTCCTGATACTTGCGAGTGTTGAGCAAAGTCGTGCACTCATCGAAGGCGAAGATGATGTCGGCGCCAATCTGATGCTGGACCTGCATGGAAATTTCGGGCGTGAATCGATGCAGTGAACCATCCAGATGTGACTTGAACGTCACGCCGTCATCGTCAACATGCGCCAACCGTTCCTTACCGACGGCGATCACGTCGTCGGAGCGCACAGTCGTCGCGTCCATGGCAAGAACCTTCTTGAAACCAACGCCGAGCGACATGACCTGAAATCCACCACTGTCGGTGAATGTCGGACCCGGCCACGACATGAACTTGCCAACTCCCCCGGCTGCCTCGACGATGTCCGGCCCCGGCTGCAGGTAGAGGTGGTACGCATTCGCAAGCACGGCCTGAGCACCAAGATCCGACATCGCCTCAGGCAGTACCGACTTCACCGTTGCCTTAGTCCCGACTGGGATAAAGGCAGGGGTCTCGATGGTTCCGTGTGGCGTCTGGATCTGCCCGACTCGCGCGAGCGGGCGCCGACCGTCCTTGGACCGAACACTCGTGGAATCACCGAGCTGCGTGAGAACACGAAATCCGATGTCTGACACGGGCGCTATCTAACCAGTGACGAGTTACCAGATGTTGACGCGTTCCTGTGGGTCCTTCCACATCCCGTCGCCAGGCTGCACATCAAACGCGGCAATGAAGTCGTCGTTGTTCACCAGAACGCCCAAGACTCGGTACTCCGGCGGCGAGTGCGGGTCGATCGCGAGCCGCCGAATCTCTTCTTGTTCCCTTGTCTTTGCTCGCCATACCTGTGCCCATCCGGCAAAGAAACGTTGCTCTCCGGTGAGCCCGTCAATGACTGGCGCGGGGTGTCCGGCGAGCGATCGCCGGTATGCGCGCAAGGCGACCGCAAGGCCCGAAACGTCGGCGATGTTCTCGCCAAGGGTCAGTTCCCCATTGATGTTGTGCCCTGCTACCGGCTCAAACTGCGAGTACTGATCAGTCAAAGCCTCGGTCCTTTCGGCGAAGGCCTCCTGATCGGCATCCGTCCACCAATTTCGCAGGTTTCCTTCACCGTCGTATTGAGAACCCTTGTCATCGAACCCATGGCTGATCTCATGACCGATGACGGCCCCGATAGCGCCGTAGTTGACGGCATCGTCGGCGCTCATCGTGAAGAACGGCGGCTGCAGGATCGCAGCAGGGAACACGATCTCGTTCATCTCGGGGTTGTAGTAGGCATTGACCATCTGCGGCGGCATGAACCACTCGTCGCGATCCACCGGGTTGCCAAGCTTGGCGATGTTGCGATCGTGCTCGAAAGCACTGGCAGCCATCACGTTGGCGATCAGGTCGCCCGGGCGAAGCTGGAGTGCGGAATAGTCGCGCCACGAATCGGGGTAGCCGATCTTGGGTCGGAAGGTGGCGAGCTTCTCGTGGGCCGCCTTCTTGGTTTCGGGAGTCATCCATTCGAGTTCTTCAATCGCATCGCCATAGGCGGCGATGAGGTTGTCAACCAGGGTGACCATGCGCGCTTTGTTCTCCGGCGGGAAGTGCCGATCAACGTAGATCTGACCCAAGGCCTCACTCACGGCCGATTCGACGAGGGTGACAGCGCGCTTCCACCTTGCCCGTTGACTGGGCACGCCACTGAGCGCAGTGCCGAAGAAGGCGAAGTTGGCTTCGTCAAGATCCTTGCTTAGCAATGACGCGAGCGCACCCAGTACTGACCAGCGCAGGTAGTCGCGCCAGGTGTCCAGCTCGACCTCGGTGAAGAGCCCGCTGACGGCGGCCAGGTAATCCGGCTGGCCAACATTGATCGTGTCGATCTCGGCAGGGACGTTGTCCGCGGCCAAGAACTCGCGGATCGCCAGGCCAGGTGCCAATGAATCAACTTCGGAAAGGGTGAGCTTGTTGTATGTCGCCTCGGGGTCGCGATTGCGCACCTTGTCCCACGATGCCTGGGCAATCTTTGTCTCAAGCTCAACGATCCGTGCGGCAGCGGCGGTGGCAGCCTCTTCATCGCCCCAGCCCGCTAGCTGCCACATCGCAGCGATGTGGTCGCGATAGGCGGCGAGGATGTCCTGGAACTTCTCCTCGAGATAGAAGTCGCGGTCGGGAAGTCCAATTCCTGACTGGCGAATGTCGAACACGTACTGGGTCGCGTCCTTGTTGTCCTGGTGGACGAACGTACCCACCGGCGAGCTAATCCCCAACCGGTCGAACTCACCAAAGACGCGTGGCAGATCCGAGGCCGATTCGACGCTCGCGATTCGATCAAGCAACGGCGCGAGCGGCGCGGTCCCGGCCGCATCGAGCCGATCAGTATCCATGAAGTCGGCAAAGAGGATGGCAACTTGGGTTGCCGGGTCTTGTGGTTGCCCATCAGCATCAAGTGCGGTGAGATCCACCCCATCGCTGAGTTCGGTAATGATCTCGTGGAGCTGTTCCTCTGCAACATCGTGCAACGCAGTGAAGGACGCGTACTGCGCTTTGTCCTCGGGGATCTCGAACTCGTCCAACCACCGACCATTGATTGCCCGAAAGAAATCGTCCTGCGGGCGAACCTGCGGGTCGAGGGCAGCGAGGTCGATGCCGGATTCAGCGGCCTGGTTTTCACCTGATGTCGTGGTCACGAAGCCGACCCTAACGCGCCGACTTCATGACCCGCTCACCCCTTAGCGGAAGTTCATGTAGAAGCCGCCGGTGTTGTCAGCGGCGTACACAATGTCCTGTGCCTCGTCGTAGGTGATTCCGGTCAGCCAGGGCTCACCAGGAATCGTCACAACTGAGGTGGGCGTTGTTGCCGTTGGGGCCTTCACATCTGCCCACTTGGGAGCATCAATCGTGAGAATCGAATTGGTGTTGTTGGTGTTGTACTGCTTCATCGACGTCCCGTTGACGAAGACCTTCGAGCCATCTGCGTTGACGGCCAGACCGGTCGTGCGCGCCCAACCGGCAACCTGAATCGCCGAGACGGTGTCCGCCTTGTCAGATCCACTAGGGGTGATCTTCAGGACGACGGAGTTGTTATCGGTGGCACCCTGGTACGCGGCGTACACGTTCCCGGAACCGTCCTCAGCCAATGAGTAGACGCTCTGGTTCTGATTGTTCGCACCCCACGACGGAATGCAGTAGACGTAGGTGGCCCACGATGCGTCTTCCTTCATCTTGTAGACACAGCCGGACTGCAGCGATCCGAAGTAGTACCACCCGTTCGATGCCTGGACCACGCCACCGCCGTCGCCGATGGAAACCTTGGTGGGTGTGGTCGTCGGGAACGCCTTGCTCGTGTACTTGAAAGCACCTTCGGCGGTGTTGTGTGGATCGGTGTCGGGTCCGGCGCCTGGCCCCCAGGTGTAGTAGCCGTTGCCAGCCGGTTCGATGTTGCCGGCAAGTTGCTTGCCGTCGCCTGAGCCGTAGGTGTAGCTGAAGACGGAGTTGCCGCCGGTGGCATTGATGTCCTTGGCCTTCTTGGTGATCAGCAACTGGTCACCGGCATTGTTGAAGTTGATCTGCTCCATCTTGATGCCAGCGGGCATCGACGGCTGCCAACTCGCTGTGGGCTTCACAGCGGCGGTTGGTGATGCGGCTGTGTACGGCAGGCTCGTCTTCGCCCATTGGTAAATGGATCCGCCGCTGGCGCTCTGCGCGATGTAGACGTTGCCGTTGAAAACTGTCGGGCTCATCAGCGCACCGGGGACACCGTCGTAGGTGATCTTCGTGACACCCGGCGTTCGCGCCTTCGAGATCTGGAAGAGCTGTTCGGCCTTCTCACCCTGCGAGTCACCCGCAACTGTGTACTGGCCGAGTGCCAGGCCAGTCGAAATCTGGGTCGTGAAGGACCCGTCTGCCGATGCCTTCACCTCCGTCTTGAAGAGGGCCTTTCCCTGACTGGTGCTGCCCGCATAGAACTGAAGTCTCACGTCTTGGTTTGCGTCGAACTTGGCCCCTGTGATGAAGAACGGAACTGCCACCTTGGGGTTGGCACCCGGGTTGCTCTTGCCATCTTGAGACACCACAAGAGTCGCGTCGCTCGGCTTACTTGCCGTGGCGTTCTGACTAGTAGTCGAACAACCCGCTAGCCCCGCGACAAGGGCGACAGATGCTGCTGCGGCAAGGACAGACGATTTCCAGAGAGTTCGAGTCACCCGCGGAACGATATTGGCTGCGGACACAATTCGCCCGTTGACGATCGCCCGATGGCAGCAACCGATCGTCTTCGCGAGGTGGCCAATCAGTTTCTCGGGGGCATCCCATGAAGGATGATCTGCCCGACGTGGAGACGTTGTGCCTCGTCATCGGAGCCAAACCCAACATTGATGGTGGTTTGGGCTGGTCCGCCGATGTCTTCAACTTCAATGTTGCGCCCGTTGATCCGAACAAGCAGGCTATGGCGCCGGTAGCGCAAGGTGAACTCAAGGACGCCGAACTCCTCCGGCCACAACGGGTCAAACCACAATGCTCCGGCCCGAACTTCAATGCCACCAAAACAGCGCTGAACCATGTCAATCGCCCCGGCCATACCAGCGAGGTGGATCCCTTCACTGGTAGTTCCGGCCTGCGCAATTTCCAAGTCCGCGCGCAAAGTCCGGTCGAGGAATCCGATCGCGTCGGCTCGTTGGCTTCGAGCCAGGACCCAGGCGTGGACAAGCGTGCTCAACGTTGAACCGTGAGACGTCCGCGCAAGGTAGTAATCGATCGTCGCCGGAAGTTGAGCGGAGGTCCAGCTGTACCCCAGTTCACCCAACATCTCCTCAAGCTCGTTGGCTGACAGCAAGTAGGGCAACATCAGAACATCCGCTTGTTTGGATGCCTGATAGTTATTCACGCTGTCGTGCTCGGCTTCCATGATTCGGTCGAGCCGCGACACGTTGCCGTGCCGTTCGCTGAGGCCATCCCAATCGAGTTCAGCGAGCTCCTCGTAGCCCTCGAACTGGCTGATGACCTCGGCACCCGTTTCCGGGTCGATGTGGAAGGGGATGAACATCTGCTCACTGATGTCCGACCACCGGACCATTTCTTCGTCGGCAATCGACAACTTCCCGACGATCTCAGCGCGCCGTGGTTCCGGGAGTTCATTGAGTACCTGAAGGGCCGCTCGCATCAGCCACACCGTCATCAGGTTGGTGTAGGCGTTGTTGTCGATCCCTGGCTCGTCTGCACCCGGGTAGCCGGTGTGGAACTCGTCGGGGCCGATGACGCCGTTAATGACGAAGCGGCCCTTGTCTTCATCAAACGTCGTGAGGCTCGCGAAGCAACGGGTGATTTCGAGGAGGATTTCGGCACCCTCCTGTTCGAGGAACACGAAGTCACCACTGACCTCGAAGTACTGCATCACGTTGTACGCAATTGCCAGCCCAACGTGTCGCTGCAGGTGTGTGACGTCAGGTAGCCATCTACCTGAATCTGGGTTCAAGTGAACTTTCGGAGTCTGCTCGGCACCGTCACTGCCCGACTGCCACGGGAACAGCGCGCCATCGAGTCCAGCGTCCACTGCGGCCGCGCGAGCGGCGGCGAGCCTGCGCACGCGGTAACGCAACAGTGAGCGGCACACCCATGGGAGGCGAAGGTTGAGAATCGGGAAGATGAAGAGCTCATCCCAGAAGATGTGGCCGCGGTAGGCCTCGCCGTGCAGCCCTCGCGCCGGTACGCCCGCATCCAGATTTCCGGCTCCGACACCGTACATTGAGATGATCAAGTGGTACGCGTAGAGGCGCAGCGTGGCGACATCAACTTGCCCATCGGGATCGAGCTCAATGTGGAATCGCTGCCATAACCGCCGCCACGCGAGCTCATGACTGTCGATCAAGTCGTCAATTGGACCAGTTGTTGAAAGGGCAGCAAGTGCCGCCTCTTCGGGTGAGGCGATGGCGGCATCGCGGCTCGTCATGAGAGCGGCGACTTTGTCAGCCACAATTTCTTCACCCTCCGTCACCTGGAGGACTGCAAGATGGCCGACCCAATCACCTTCGACCGCTTGGGTGATGTGCACTCGGTCAGATCCCAGCGGGCCAGCACTGTCATGCAAGCTCAGCCGGACAGCGGTGGCGATGCGGGTCTTCGACTGGACTGTTTCGACGATCGCCAACGCAACGTCACCGACATGCCTTAGTTCCTCAACCCGCAGATGTACGGAGCTCAACTGCCGGTAACGAGGTACACCAAAGTTCTTCACGCCAGCGTCGATGCCCGAGCGGATGCGAAGTTCGCCTGACCAGTTCTCCGGAACAATCACGGTCTGTAGTGCGGCGAACTCGTGCCGCTCCAGATGCATGAATCTGCGCTGCTTGACCGCAGTGATGCGCCCCGCCGAGTCCTTCATCCGGAAGTGACGAACAAGGATCCCCGAACGCAGGTCCAGTTCGTGTCGGTTCTCGAACACCTCAACCGTGGGGTCACCCAACCACGGCGAATCCTGGGCCGCGAGGGTGAAGGGAAGCCAATTGGGAACGTTGACAAGACTCTCGTCCTCAGTGATCCGATCACTTACCTGGCTGGGCAGCCGGTTGTAGAGCCCAGCGACGTAGGTGCCTGGATAGTGAGTGTCATCCGCATTGCACTCCGGCAGTGCTCCACGCGTGGCCCACCGGCCATTTCCCACGGTGCACAGAGCCTCCCGCTGACCTTCAACTACTCCCTCGCCCTCACCGAAGTTGATGGCCCATCCATCACCGGGATTTGGTGCGACTAGGAGTTCTTCAGAGTCTGACGGCGGCGGCATAGAACAAACTCTAGGGCAGAAATGCCGATGTTCTCGCGGCGTCCTTGAGCGCAAAGTCTGGGTGACTCTTGGCAAAGCCGTGGATCGGTACTCGCCATTTGTTTACCGACCGACTCCTAGCCTGTGCTGCAGACGAATCCGTCCACGAATACCCACCACATCGAAGATCTAGGAAGGACAGGCCCCAGTGGGAATCAAGCCCCGCAAGTCCCTCACCACAGTTGCAGCCGCCACAGCAATCGTCGGAGCAGCACTTGTAGCGCCGATAACGACGAGCGCAGCGCAGGCTGCAACCGGCGACGCTTCGCCCGCACCTCGTGCCGCCACTTGCTCGAGTGGGCTGTTGCCAGCCGAGGTCCTCGGGAAGTCCGGAACCTTAAAAGCGGGCGCGCCAACTGGTATGTGGTTCTGGCATGACGGCTCGAGGTACCACCTGCGAGCCACTCACGATCAGCTCAAGCCTGCTTCAGCGTCGACTCCCGA
>Ga0075163_10002024_pt1 | contig 27264 bp, 23 predicted proteins | sample JI1023141ADNA_FD_71478 | JGI IMG/M metagenome (GOLD analysis project Ga0075163, IMG submission 71478) | Wastewater effluent complex algal communities from Wisconsin, to seasonally profile nutrient transformation and Carbon sequestration -... | ecosystem: Engineered > WWTP > Effluent > Algae...
TCGCGCCGAGGTCTCGCACCTCAAGCTCACCGGCCCCACCGCGTGGGGGAAGGCCGACGAAGTCATCGCCGTGCTCGATAAGGCGCGCGCGGCTGGATTGTCGATCACGCACGACCAATACGCCTATACCGCATCGAGCACCGGACTCAGGCAGCTCATCCCGGACGCGGCGCTTGAGGGGTAGCGCGAGGATTTTATCGCGCGCATCGGCGACCCGGCGAAGAAGGCTGAGATCATCGCCAAGATGAACGAGTCGCGCGAAAGGCAGGGACGCAAAGACTACGCCTACGCCGTAATCGCGCGCTTCAAGGCCGACCCGCGCCTCAACGGCAAGTCGATACCCGAAGCTGCGAAGATCGTGCGCGGCTCCGACAGTTTGGCGGATCAAATCGAACTCATCCTCGACATCGAAGTCAGGGGCGGAGGCAGCGCGATCTACCACGGTATGAACGAGGACGATCTTCGAGCCTTCATGCGCCACCCACTCACGATGATCGCCAGCGACGGTGGTCCGCGCCTGCTCGGTGAGGATGTGCCGCATCCGCGCAGCTATGGGAACAATGCTCGCGTGCTCGGCCGTTACGTTCGCGATGAGAAACTGCTCACACTCGAAGAAGCCATCCGCAAGATGACTTCGCTTCCAGCCACGACCTTCCAGCTCAAGGATCGCGGAGTGATCAAACCCGGCGCATGGGCCGACATAGTCATATTTGACCCAGCCAAGGTGAATGATCCCTCAACCTTCGAAGATCCGCATCACTACGCCGAAGGATTCAAGGATGTGATCGTGAATGGTAGCGCAGTGATTCGTGATGGTGCGCTCACCGATGTTCGGAGTGGTGGTCCGCTGAGAATGGCGAAGTAGTTCTCTGGGGTCCCACGTAGTGCGGGACGACACTCAAGCAGCAACCTGCGCACCTTTTTCTCTTCTGCTTGGTTCTACCGAGCCAGCCATGAAAGCCATCTCACTCCTCCTGTTCCTCTGCATCTCCTGCGCCGGATCACTCCGCGCGGAGTCGAAGTCCGAGCCTGTCGATTTCGACAAAGCACGGCAGCTCTTTGAGCGGCAGCGGAGCGGCGGTGCTCTCAGTGACGATGAGAAGGCCTACCTCGAGCGAGCAAAGGCGGAACGCGCGAAACAGCAACCGCGAGCGGGATCGACCGACGGTATTGACTGGCCAAAGGCGCAGGCGCTTTACCAGCGGGAGCAGCGCGGCGAAAAGCTGACAGCCGACGAGCAGGCGTATCTCAACCTGGCCAAGGAAGCTCGCAAACGCGGCGGTGGTGGAGGCGGCGGTGCTCCGGCCAATCAACGAAAGGCTCCCGAGTCGCTGCGGCCGCTCACGGACATGAGCGCCGAGGAGCGCTACGAAGGCGAGGACGGCGGACTTTACGGCGGTGGGAAAAATGCGCCGCCCGAGCCACTGGTGAAAGCCGCAGCGGCGGCGCTGGAACAGATCAAGCCCATCGACGGCAAGATCGTGCTCGTCTCCATCAGCATGTCGAACGCGACGATGGAGTTCTCGACCTTCAAGCGCATCGCCGACGCCGACCGGCGGAAGTCGGACAAGCTGACCATCGTCGATTGCGCGCAAGGCGGCCAGGCGATGGCCGAGTGGGTCGATCCCGATGGACGGCCGTGGCAAGAGGCGATGCAGCGCATTCAGCGCGCCAGTGTGGGGCCCGAGCAGGTGCAAGTCGCGTGGGTGAAGCTCGCGAACAAAGCGCCCAGCGGCTCGATGAAGGAACACCTCGCCAAGCTCGAAGCCGACACGACCAAGGTGCTGCAAAACGCGAAGTCCAAGTTTCCCAATCTGCGCATCGCTTACCTCGGTAGCCGCATCTGGGCTGGCAATGCAACGGGTGGACTGAATCCCGAACCGTATGCGTATGAAAGCGCGTTCGGAGTGCGCCATCTCATCCAGCAGCAGATGAAAGGCGAGCCCACGCTCGCGGAAGGCAAAGTGCCGCTGCTGCTGTGGGGCCCGTATCTCTGGGCCGAGGGCACGAAGGGCCGGAAGCTCGACTCTCTCAAGTGGGAGCCGCAGGATTTCACTGTCGACGGCGTGCATCCGAGCGAGAGTGGTCGCGAAAAGGTCGCGCAGCAGTTACTGGAGTTCTTCGCGGGCGATCCGCTGGCGAAGAGCTGGTTTGTGAAGTGAAGCGGCACGCACAATGGGAGCGCCCCTGGGACCGCGAGTCTGTGACTCGCAATGGACGCCGACAGCGCGCCCCTCCAGTTTCCGGCAGCACATGGACTGCGCTGCGGGTCACAGACCCGCGCTCCCAGTGATGAAGCATCACCTCAACTGCTCCCTAATCACCGGCAAGAGCAGGTCGGCGATGATCGCGTGGCCTGCATCATTGGGATGCATGCCGTCGAGAAGGAGCTTGTCGGGATCTTTGGCGAGGAAGGCTTCGTGCGCATCGACGAGCGGGATGTTGAGTTCTTTGGCGATGGCGCGCATGGCGTCGCAGTAGCGGGCGAGCACGGGCTTGTCGAAGCCGTCGGGAGCATCGGGATCGTAGGGCGGCTTGCCGTACATCTCGCGGAGGCGGCTGGTCCAGCGTGTTGGATTCGACGTCATCAGAATCGGCTTGGCGTTGATCTTGCGCAGCTCGGCGATGATGAAGCGCAGATTCGATTCGTAGTCGGCGAGTTTCACGCGCGACTCGGTGGCTGGCGGTTTCTTCCACACATCGACGGCAGCGTCGTTGATTCCGAACTGGATCACGACGATACGCGGCTTGTAATGCAACACGTCTTTTGCGAGCCGCGCGCGGGCGTTGGCAGTGGAGTTCCCGCCGATGCCTGCGTTGTGGACGGCGAGACTGGAGCCGATGCTCTGGAGCTTTTCGTTAACTCGCACGGCATAAACTTTGTCCACGGCTCCGGGGCGCTCGGCAGTCGTTGAATCGCCGAACATGATGATGCCACCGGGCTTCGGCGCGACGGCCGCTGGAGGCTGATAAACGGGAATCTCTCCTTTGCCGAGATCGGCGATGTTCACAGTCATGCGCAGGCCGCCTTGCATCGTGGTGATCCACAGCTCGCCGGGCTTGCGCTCGTAGAGATAGGGATAGGAGACGCGACCGCCGCCTGCGTAGTTTGCCGCGACGATCACCGGCTTCGTCCAGCTCGCGCCATCGTCAGATGAAAAGGCCAGCGACAGCTCCGAACGGCTCGTGCGATTCTCCGGCTGATGGCGAGGTGGCACATTCCACAGCAGCGCAACGCGGCCATCAGACAAGCGAGCCATCTGCGGGCAGCAGGTCACGGATTTGATGTTCGTTTGCTTCAGGCCGTCCCACTTCAGTCCGCCGTCGCGCGAAGTCGCCTCCCACAAATAGCCGGACTCGGTGCGCAGCAGCAAGTAGAGCGAGCCGTCCTTGCGCTCGATCACCGAACCTTCGATGGAGCCCGCGTGATCGTGTGCGCCGACGCCGTAGTCGAGCACGTTGCTTCGCTGCCACGTTTTGCCTTTGTCGTCAGAGACAAACATAACCGTCGCATGACGCCACTCCGGAATGATCTCCTGTCCGACAATCACGACGCGCCCCTTGCTCGTCTCGATCATCGAGTGGATGCAGCCGCACCAAGGAGTGTTCAGCTTGATGGGTTCCTCCCATGTCTTGCCATCGTCGAGACTGCGGCAGGCGTACGTCGGCAAAACGAAGTCCTGCCACTTCACGCCCTTCTCGCCCCAGCCCCAACCGGGCGGCGTCTTCTTTTCCGCGCCGTTCATCCAGGCGGCGATCACCACGCCATCGCGCGTGCGTAGCAGCGCGCGCTCATTGCTGATGTTGAACTTCTTCGGCTCGCGGAAAACTGGCGTGCTGGTCCAGGTCTTGCCATCATCCGCGCTGCGGAGCGCATTCTGCGTATCGACGCACAGCACGCCGCCGTCCGCAGTGGTGATGAACGGGCCTTGGTGGTTGAATGGCAGTTTGTGAGCTTGAGGGTGAAGCGTCGGTGTTGAATCGGCGGCAAACGCGAGGACCGGAACGAGGATGGCGATGAGAACTCGGAGCATGAAGGTCATACGCATGGCCTGCGCGCGGTTGTTCACGTCGCTATACTTGAGTCGCGCCTGATTTGATGAATGCCAGTCCGAGCTCGCGTTTGAGTCGCATGTCATTTCGCAACCTTCTCTCCTCATCGTTCGCCTGTCTCTGCGTTTTCATCTCGCTGGCTCATGCCGCACCTCCCGGAGCCACTCCTCTGTCGCCTCCGTCGCCGCCGAAGTCGATCGCACCGCATGTGCCAGCGAATTGGAAAGCTGGCGCTGCCTCGGTCGTGGTGACGCCGGAGAAGAATCTCTTCATGGCCGGCTACGCATCGCGGAAGACGCCATCGGTCGGCAAGGTGCAGGACTTGTTTGTGAAGTCGCTCGCCCTCGAAGACGAAAAAGGCGGCCGACTCGTGATCGTGACGATGGATCTGATCGGCGTGCCGCAGACGATCCGCCGCGAGGTCGCCGCGCGAGCGGAGAAGGAATTCAAGCTCCCGCCTGCCGCGCTGCTGATGAATGCCTCGCACACGCACAGCGGGCCTTCGATGCGCAGCAGCCCGGTGACCGAGGAGGATCTCAAGAATCCGAAGATCAAAGACGCCTATGACTACACGCAGATGCTCAAGGACAAGATCGTCGGCGTCATCGGCCAGTCGCTCGCCAGCCTGCAACCCGCGCGTCTCACTTGGAACAAAGCGCGCTGCGGTTTCGCCATGAATCGCCGCCGCGATTACTCGCTGCCGCCGACCGATCCGAACGCTAACAAGGCGCCGAATCCGAATGGTCCCGTCGATCAGGAAGTGCCAGCGCTGCGAGTCGAGTCACCGGAAGGCGAAGTGCGCGCGATTCTCTTCGGCTATGCGTGCCACAACACCTGCCTCGGTTTCTTCAACTACTGCGGCGACTACGCGGGCTACGCGCAGGAGTACCTCCAGCAATTCCGTCCCGGCTGCGTGGCGATGTTCTTGATGGGCTGCGGAGCTGATCAGAATCCGTATCCACGCCGCTCCGATGTCGTGCCGGGCATCACCGACCTCGAACTCGCGCAACAGCACGGTCGCTCGCTTTCCAATGCGGCCGAGATGGCCATCTCCGCGAATCCGCGCGGCATCGCCGGCCCCATCCGAGCTGCTTACGAGGAGATCAAACTGTCGTATGCGAACAACAAGCGCCCCGACCATGACTACCCCGTGCAGGTGATCAAGCTCGGCGATGATCTCACCTTCATCACGCTCGGCAGCGAGGTGGTGGTGGATTACAGCCTGCGCTTCAAGCGCGAGTTCGCAGGCAAGGCAGCCATCTGGGTCGCGGGCTATTCAAACGACTACACCGGCTACGTCCCCAGCCTCCGCGTGCTCAAGGAAGGCGGCTACGAAGCCGCCGCTGGTTGGGCTGAGGACGTCGAGGATCGCATCGCCAAGAAGGTGCACGAACTGCACGAGCGCGTTTCGGCGGCAAAGTGACGCAAAGAGTTGACGCATCGCTGGCGATTCTGTCAGGATGCGCGCTGCATGTTTTCTTTTCTCAAGCCAGCGCCCGCCGATCGGCTCCCCGCTGATCGCATCGACGTTGAGTACAAGCGTCTGCGGCTCCAGGTGTTTGCCGGTATCTTCATCGGCTACGCGGCCTATTACCTGGTGCGGAAGAATTTCTCGCTCGCGATTCCCGATATCCTCAAGGACTACCCGCAGTATTCAAAGGCGCAGCTTGGCAGTGCGATGACGGGGCTCTCCATTGCCTACGGTTTCTCGAAGTTCCTGATGGGCAGCGTGTCGGATCGCAGCAATCCGCGATTCTTCCTGCCGCTCGGACTTTTGCTCTCGTGCTCCGTGCTCTTTGTGTTTGGCTTGGTCCGCGAGATCTATCTGTCGCTCACCGTGATGATCGCGCTGCAGACGCTCAACGGCTGGTTCAACGGCATGGGCTGGGCTCCCTGCGGCAAGACGATGGTGCATTGGTTCAGTACCAAGGAGCGCGGGCGTGCGGTCTCGATCTGGAACGTGGCGCACAATGTTGGCGGCGCGCTCGTCGCCACCATCGCCTTCGCGGGCGTAATGATCTTCCACGACTGGGGCGCAAAGTTTTACTTCAACGCAATGGTCTCGACCGGCATCGCCGTGATCGCCTTCCTCTTGATCCGCGACACTCCACAAAGCTGCGGTCTTCCGCCCGTGGAGGAATACAAAAACGACTATCCGCCGAACTACAGCGCCGAGCACGAGCGCACCTTCACCTTCCGCGAGATCTTCTTCGGCCACGTCTTCAACAACAAGCTCCTCTGGGCCATCGCGGTGGCGAATGCGTTCGTCTATTTCGTCCGCTACGGCGTCGTGGATTGGATTCCGACTTACCTGCAAACAGCAAAGAACTTCTCCTTCCAGCAATCGAGCACGGCATGGGCGCTCTTCGAGTGGTCGGCCGTTCCGGGCACGATTCTGTGCGGCTGGATGTCGGACAAGGTCTTCAAATCGCGCCGCGCTCCCGCGACGATCCTGTTCATGATTCCGACGCTGCTCGGCCTCATCGCCTATGGCCTGAATCGCAACGGCCCGCTGTGGATCGACATGGCCGCTCTGTTCACCATCGGCTTCTTCATCTACGGCCCGATCATGCTCATCGGCCTTCAGGCGCTCGACATGGTGCCAAAGAAAGCCGCGGGCACGGCCGCAGGCTTCACCGGTTTCTTCGGCTACGTCTTCGGCTCCGCGTTTGCAGGCACAGGCGTCGGTTGGATCGCCGATCACTGGGGCTGGGGCGGCGTCATCATCACGATGTGCGTGTGTGCCGTGCTCACGATGGCGTTCAGCGCATTGACGCTGGGGCATCGCGCTGAAAGTTCATCGTCTGCATCATGATCAAGTCCTTCGTTCTCATTTCAGCAACGCTGTCTGCGCTCGCGAGCGCCCAGCCCGTTGTCATCGCGCATCGCGGAGCCAGCGGTTATCTGCCGGAGCACACGCTGGAGGCAAAAGCGATGGCGCACGCCATGGGCGCGGACTTCATCGAGCAGGACATCGTGCTGACGAAGGACGACGTGCCTGTGGTGATGCACGACATTTATCTCGATACGATCAGCGATGTCGCTCAGTGGTTCCCGGATCGCCATCGTGCGAACGGACGATACTACGCGCTCGATTTCACGCTCGCCGAGATCAAGCAAATGCGCGCCACCGAGCGCTTCAGCGAGAAGACCGGCAAGCAGGTGTATCCCAAGCGATTCCCGAAAGGAGCATCATCATTCCAGATCGCCACGCTCGAGGAAGAGCTTCAGCTCATTGAGGGGCTCAACAAGAGCACCGGTCGCACCGCAGGCATCTACCCCGAGATCAAGCAGCCGAAGTGGCACCGGAGCGAGGGCCACGACATCAGCGCGATCGTGTTGCCGATTCTAAAGAAGCACGGCTATGCGACCAAGGCTGATCCATGTTTCCTCCAGTGCTTCGAGTTCGAGGAGGTGAAACGCATCCGCACGGACCTCGGCTGGCAGGGACGCATCGTGTTTCTGATGGGCGCGTTCAAGAAGGGCGAGAAGGTCTCGACCGAACGCCCCACGTTCACTGAGATCGCCGAGGTCGCCGACGGCATCGGTCCCGCCATCAGCGCAGACATTGCGCAGGTCGCCGCTGAGGCACATGCCGCTGGCTTGACCGTGCATCCCTACACCCTGCGCATCGATGACCTTCCGAAGTGGTCGAAGTCCACGGTGGAGCTGCTGCACCTCTTATTCGACGACGCAAAAGTGGATGGAGTGTTCACGGACTTCCCCGACGTGGTGGTGCGCTATCTTCGAGAGCGTCAGGCGCGGTGACGTGCGTAGCGCGATCAGCGAGATGAGATCAGGTCGTCGGCAGCAAGCACCCAGATGACGAGTTTCTTCTTGGCGAGTTGCTCCTCGGTTTGAGTGGCAAATTCGCGCATGACGGCGAGCGAGCCGCCAGTGCTCCTAGCCATCACATCGAGAGGCTGATTGAGCAGGACGGCAAGCTGATTGCCAAAGCCGGCTTTCAGCGGTCGCGGCACGCCGCTCTCGCTTCCAGGCGCGAAGCCGAGCGCTGGATCGTCAAACACGCTCACAAAACTGTCGCCCATCACGGAGATGGCCGAGTCGGCGCTTGGGTCCATGCCGACGATGGAGACGAGCGTGACTTCCTCCTGGCCAAACAAGCTCGCGGGCGACGCGACATCGAGCCTGCCCACGAGATCGCCGCGACTGCTGCGGTCCAGAATGCGCGCATCGACGATGGGCGTCTCCTCCAGCGGCCTGAGTGCCTGCGGATACTTGGTGCGAATGTGTTTTGCGATGATCTCGGCCATCACCTTCATCGCATCCGGTGTCCAGTGCGTGTCTTGCTGGAGGAAGACTTGCTTGCGCAACTTCAGCCGCCACATCTCGGGCGCGAGGTCAATGACATCAATGCCAGCGGCGCGGAGTTGCTCGTAGAGCGCGAGTTGATCCCGGTGATACACAGGCGCGTCAAACTTCTGCGATGACAAGAATTCAGGATAAATCATTGGCTTCACCGGCACCGGCACGAGCATCAGCGGCACGCCGCGCTCCTTCAAATGAGCCGCGAGATCGAAGACCCCTTCCCTTGTGCCCTTCCGTCCTTGCCTCACAGCAGACGAAGCAATCGCTGACATCAGCGGCCCACGGCCATGCAATGCGGCGATCTCGGGCCGCGAGTAAAGCCACTCTCGGTTCCCAATGTGGACCGCGCGATTTCCCTCACCACCAAGGCGCGTGAGCAGCGACTGGGTGTGCTGGCGAACTGGCGAGAGGAACGATCCGCGACCGCGTGTGAGCATCATCGCCAAGGCCAGCGCGAAGAGGCAGAGACCTAGAAACATCTTCCATCGTGCGGGCTTGCGCAGGAGGGTCCGAATGCTCGGCAGCACCCAGAGCACGAGCGCGCAGACCAGAAGAAGCACGGCATTGAAATTCCGAAGCATGTCCGCATCGAGCAGCGGAGCCGTGGCCGCGAGCTTCGGTCCTAGTCCAAACATGATCGCAAGATAACCAGTGGCCGCGCCAATCGTCTCCGCGCGAAAGAAAACCCACGACATCAGCAGCATGAAGAACGTGATGGCGATCTTGAGCGGCTTTGGCCACGAGGCGTAAAACCGCGCCGCGCCCATCCGATGATCAAGCGCCAGCAGGCATGAGTGGATGACACCCCAGACCACCAGCCCCCACGAGGGGCCGATCCACAGCACGCCGATCACCAGCGTTAGCACCATGGCACGCAACGCGCGCACCTTCTCAGCACCATTGCCTCCGGGCACGAAACACCAGCGTCGCCAAAAGTCCGCGATGCCTTCACTCTTGAGCGGCGAGTCGAAGCACTCTCCCAACTCAAAGCCCAGCGCTAGCGCCACCCCAGCCGCCATATCCACGCAGGCAGAGAACAGAAAATAAATCTGAAACGCAAACGCGATCACCCCCATCCACGCCGAGAAAGTGCCGAGACTACCCGCGCCCGCCGCGAATGCCGCATCTGCCATGTGCCCCATCGGACTGGCGAGCAAGCTTGCCTTTGCGAAGCCGAAACAGAAGCGCGTGCCGCCCGACATCAGCGACGGAGCGGAGAAACGGGACATGTGAGCAGGAGAATCCACGGCGGAAATGAGGGGCAATCAATGCGTCGAAAGCCCCTTCGCGGCAAATGCCAAATAGGCCACCTGCACAGGATAAGGGGCATCCACTATCTCGTCGTCCCAACCGGTTCCAGCTCGTGGGTGGGATTCCATTTCTTCCGTGATCGGTGGAATGCAGGCTTGATCTTTTCCAGCAAATCGGTGCATGATCGGTCAATGAATTGGTATTTTGAAGTGCAGGGTGTCAGCAAGGGGCCTTTCCCCGAGGGCGAATTTGCGCAGATGGTGCGTCAGCGCGATGTGCCCACCGACTCGCTCGTGTGGAAGCCTGGTCTGGACGAGTGGGCGACGTTGGCGGAGCTGAGTCCGCCATGGCTTGCGGACGTCGCCGCCGTCGAGCCGGAGCCCCGGAAACAAAAAGCACTCGCCTCAAGCAAGAAAACTTCTTTGCCCAAGGATGCGCTGACGCATGAGTCGCCACTGGTCATCGAAGGCGCTATTCCATCCGAACCCGCCGCGCCCGTGCGCGCACCCGAGCCATCAAAACTCAAGCTCCAAGCGCCAACCCCCGCAGCGGAGCCCTCCCACGATCCTGCCGAGAAAAGCGGATTGCTGAAACGAGTCTTCGGGTTTGGGGGCAAGAAGAAGGGGTGAAATTGAACGTGGGCGGAACTGCCAGGGCACGCCCGCGACCTCGCGTGGCCGAGCGTCTGGCTTTCGGGAAGTGATCAAACTGAACACAGGGAAGGACATTTCACCTGCTGTTGTGCGTCGCTCCACTCACCCCACCAAAAACGGCGCCGTCCTGCTCTCGCGGCATTTCTTCACCTGCTCCGGCGTTCCGCACGCGACGATCTTACCGCCGTTCTCGCCGGCTTCGGGGCCGATGTCGATGAGGTAGTCGGCTTCGTTAAAGACGTCGGGATGGTGCTCGATGACGACCACGGTGTGGCCTTCATCGACGAGGCGATGGAGGAGATCGATGAGGCGCGCGACATCGGCGAAGTGCAGGCCGATGGTCGGCTCTTCGATGAGGTAGAGATTGCGCTTGTCGGTCTTAAGACCGCGCATTCGTTCGGTGGCGGTCTTGCCCTGGCCGGCCTGGAGTTCGGTGACGAGCTTCAATCGCTGTGCCTCGCCGCCGCTGAGCGTGGGGCTGGGCTGGCCGAGTTGGAGATAGCCGACGCCGGTCTCGGCGAGAAGTTGCAGCGGCCGAGCGATGCGTGGCATGGCGGTGAAAAACTCGGCGGCTTCGGTGATACTCATCTTGAGCACATCGCCGATGTGTTTGCCGTTGAACTCGATCTCCAACGTCGCAGAATTGAAGCGCTGGCCGTTGCAGATCTCGCAATGCACGCGCGTGGTCGGCAGGAAATTCATCTCCACCTTGATCTCGCCGTTGCCGCCGCACGTCTCGCAGCGACCGCCCTCGGTGTTGAAGGAAAAGCGGCTCGCTGTGTAGCCGCGCGTGCGGGCTGTCGGCACTTGAGCGAAGAGTTTCCGGATGTCGTCCCACACACCGACATAAGTCGCCGGGCATGAGCGCGAGGTCTTGCCGATGGGCGATTGATCGACCTCATACACGGCGGCGATCTGATCAAAGCCCGCGATCTTGCTCCACAGCTGTTTCTGCGCCTTCGGATGCCTGCTCACCGCGTTCTTCGCCGCAGGCATGAGCACCGAATGCAGAAACGAACTCTTCCCGCTGCCAGACACACCTGTGATCACGCTCAGTCTGCCGATGGGAATCTGCACGTCGATGTTCCGCAGATTGTTCGCGCGTGCGCCATTGATGCGTAGCCATCCGGTGGTCGCCTTATCCTTTGGCAAAGGCCTGCGCTCGCCACGCAACGGATGCTTCATCGGATTTCGCAATCCCTTCGCCGTCGAGCTGTCCTTGTTCTTCAGAATCTCCTTCAGCGATCCCTGCGCGACGACCTCGCCACCGAAGCGTCCCGCGCCGGGACCGAGATCGAGGATCGTGTCCGCGAACTTCATCGTCTCGTCATCGTGCTCCACGACGAGCAGCGAGTTGCCCTTGTCGCGCAGGGCGAGCAACGTCTTGAGCAGTCTTTGATTGTCGCGCGGATGCAGGCCGATGGTTGGCTCATCCAGCACATACAAGACGCCGCGCAAATTGCTGCCGAGCTGAGCGGACAACCGAATGCGCTGCGCCTCACCGCCTGAGAGCGTGTCGGCGGAGCGATTGAGCTGGAGATAGCCAAGGCCGACCTCCTGCATGAAGCGCAGCCGCTGCTCGATCTCGGTCATGATGTCGAGCGCGATCTTCGCTTCCGTGCCTTCAAACTTGAACTTCGTCACCGCCACGGCCGCGCGCTCGGCAGAAAGTCCCGCGATGTCCTGAATCGTGCTGCCTTGCAGCTTCACCGCGCGTGCAATCTCGTTCAAACGCGACCCGCCGCAGCTCTCGCATGTCTCACGCACGATCTCCTCGTCATCGCTGCTGAAGCGACGCTCCTCGTCCATCTCAGCCTCGAGCATCGACTGATCATCACGCCGCTCAGCCACGCCAAGCGCGCTACTCGTCACACCAAAGCCGCGACACTCCCTGCAGTAGCCATGCGGGCTGTTGAAGGAGAACAGGCGCGGATCAAGCTCTTCAAACGACAAGCCGCACGACGCGCAGCTCATCTCCGTGTTCAGCACGAGGATCGATTTGTCGGCGAGCCGCAGCTTCATCGTGCCCTTGCCAAGCTTCAGCGCCTTCTCCACAAGCGGTCGCAGCGTGATCTCCGTCGCCGTCTTCTCCGTGCGAGCGATCACCGCATCAATCGTGTGCTCCTTGAAGCGCTCGAGCCGCTTGAAGTTCATCGTGTCGCGAAACTCACCATCGACGAGCAGCGTCTCGATTCCGTGCTTCCGCGCATTCTCGGCCACCTCAGTGTGAAAACCTTTCCGCGCTTTGATTAGCGGTGCCATGATGTGGACAAGGCCCTTCTTCGCGTGCTCCGACACCGTTTTCAAAACAGCGCCGATGCTCTGCTTGTTCACCGGCACATGACAGTTCGGGCAATGCTGCGTGCCGAGCTTGGCAAACAAGAGCCGCAGGAAATGATAAACCTCCGTCACCGTCGCCACGGTTGATTTCCCACCGCCGCGCGAGATGCGCTGCTCGATGGCCACCGTCGGCGGAACGCCCGTGATGAGATCCACATCCGGCTTCTCCATCTGCTCGACAAACGAGCGCGCATACACCGACATCGAGTCGAGAAACCGCCGCTGTCCCTCAGCAAACACCAAATCAAACGCCAGCGATGATTTCCCCGATCCGCTCAAGCCCGTAACCACGACAAACTGATCGCGTGGGATTTCGAGGCTGATGTTTTTCAAGTTGTGCTCGCGGGCGCCCCGGATGCTGATTGAGTTCCCGGTTCCCAGTTCCCGGTTCCCGGCTTTCCCTGAACCCGACGCGCGATACGAACTCGCAGCTTCCGCCAATCGAAGATCTGCGTCGCCCAACGCTTGAGAGCCGGGAACCGGGAACCGGGAACCGAGAACGGCAGCCAGGTACTTTCCAGTCCACGATTCCGCACATGCCGCGACATCCTCCGGCGTCCCAGCGCAAACCAGCGCGCCGCCAGCTTCGCCGCCGTCGGGGCCGAGGTCGATGACCCAGTCGGCGCATTTGATGACTTCTAGATTATGCTCGATCACGAGCAGGCTGTGACCTTCGTTCACGAGTCGTTGCAGCAGTTTGAGCAGCAGCGCAATGTCGTCGAAGTGCAAGCCGGTCGTTGGCTCATCGAGCAGCAGCAAGGACTTGTCCTGTGTGGTCGATGACTCAATCAGATGACCAATCAGCTTCAAGCGCTGCGCCTCGCCGCCGCTCAGCGTGTTCAACGGCTGACCGAGCCGCAGATAGCCGAGGCCAGCCTCACACAGCATCTGCAACGACTGCGCCGCCGTGTTTGCGCGCTTTTGCTCCAGCATTAGCAGCCATGCCACGGAGTCCTCAACCGTCATGCACAACACATCGTGGATCGACTTGGCGTCGAGCATGATCTTCAGCGCGTGCGGCTGATAGCGCTTTCCTTCGCACTCCGGGCAGGTGACGTAGAGATCGCTGAGAAACTGCATCTCGATCTTCTCATAGCCCGTGCCACCGCACCGCTCACAGCGGCCTTCGCCGGAATTGAACGAGAAAAATCCTGGGCCGATTCCTTGTGCCTTCGCGTCTTCGGTATCGGCAAAGATTGCGCGGATGATGTCGAACGCGCCGACGAAGACGGCAGGCGTCGAGCGCGGTGTGCGTGCGAGCGGCGACTGATCGACCATCACGATATTGGCCATCTCTTCATAGCCTGTGATCGACTTCACGCGCCCCGGTTCGTCTTCGCAGACCTCACCACGCAGTCGCTGGAGATTCCGATACAGCACATCGTGAACCAGTGTGCTCTTGCCCGAGCCGGAGACGCCGGTGAGACAACAGAACACGCCGAGCGGGATGTCCAGGTTCAAGCGCTTGAGATTGTTTTGTCGTGCATCGCGAATGCGCAACATCGCCGACGGCTTCGGTTTCCTACGCTTCGCCGGCAGCGGAATCGACTTCGCGCCAAACAAGTAATCTCCCGTTAGGGAGCCGCGCGCTTTCGCGAGTCCTTCGACCGGACCATTGAAGACCAGCCTGCCGCCTTTCTCGCCACGACCGGGGCCGATCTCGATCAGGTTGTCAGCCGCGCGCATCACGGCTTCTTCGTGTTCAACAACGAGCAGCGTATTGCCCTTGTCACGCAGGCCTTCCATCACGCCGATGAGCCGGCCGATGTCGCGCGGATGCAGGCCGATGCTGGGCTCGTCGAGCACAAAGAGCGTGTTTACGAGCGATGCGCCGAGGCAAGTGGTCAGGTTCACGCGTTGAAGCTCACCGCCGGAGAGCGTGCGCGTTGCGCGGTCGAGATTGAGGTAATCGAGTCCCGCCCGGCTCAGGTAGCTGAGGCGCGAACGGATTTCATCGCGCAACAATGTGGTCGCGTGATCGGCCTCGCTCACCTGCCACGTCTCCACAAGACCGAGCAGATCGCTCACCGGTGCGCGCCAAAGATCGGCCAGTGTTTTGCCTGCGATGCGGAAGTTGAACGCTTCTTTCTTCAAGCGGCCGCCATCGCACTCATCACACGTCGTGTAAGCGCGGAAGCGGCTCAGGAAGACTCGGACGTGCATCTTGTAGGTGTTGCCTTCCAGCCACTTGAAGAAGCCCTTCACGCCATACCACTCGCCCTTCGCCCACGCGCGCTCGGGGTCTTTGTCATCGCCTTCGATCAGCCACTTGCGATCCTCCTCGCTGAGATCCTCGAACGGCGTGTCCACATTCACACCGCGATGCTTCGCCGCTTTCATGAGGTCCACCTGGCTTTCGCGATAGGTCGAGCCGGTGAACGCGCGCACGAGTCCCTCGCGGATGCTTAGGCTCTCGTCTGGGATGGCCTTGTGCATGTCGAGGCCGAGCGTGCGACCGAAGCCGCGGCACTTCGGGCATGCGCCGATGGGATTGTTGAAGCTGAAGAGTCCGGGCGTGGGCGCGGGGAGTTTGATGTCGCAGTCGGCGCAGCGCCAGTCGGTGGAGAAGGAGAGCGTGCTCGCTTGTCCGTGTTCGATGTTCAGTATTGCGGAAAGCTGGCCTTTGCCCATGCGCAGCGCGGCCTCGATGGCTTCGGCGAGACGTGCGCGACTCTTTGCATCGAGCGTCACGCGATCTTGAATGACGGTAACAATGGCTGGCAGCTTCTTTCCTTTCAGCGCGGCTGGCTCGTCGGTTCGGATCGTTTCACCGAAGAGCAGCACACGGAGAAAGCCTTGGCTCTGCAAGAAGGGGAAGAACTCCTCAGCGCTCGTGCCCTTCGGAACCGGAACGCCAAAACCAATGAGCGCCGATTGTCCCGCGTGTTTCGTGAGCAACTCCGACTGGATCGACTCCGCTGTCTCCGGCTTCACGCCACGCCCGCACTCCGGGCACGTCGCTTCCGCCAGACGCGGGAAGACCATCTTGAGGTAGTCATTGATCTCCGTGATCGTGCCCACCGTGCTGCGCGTGGAGCGCATGTTGTTCACCTGCTCGATGGCGATGGCAGGAGGAATGCCGTGAATCGCATCCACCTTCGGCTTGTCCATCCGCTCGAAAAACTGGCGCGTGTAAGGCGAGAAAGTCTCCACATAGCGGCGCTGCCCTTCTGCGTAGATCGTGTCGAACGCGAGTGACGACTTGCCCGAGCCGCTAGGCCCCGTGATGACGTTGAGTTTTCCGAGCGGCAGATCAAGGTCGATGCCCTTCAGGTTGTTCTGCCATGCGCCACGAATCTGGATGACATCGGCGGGTCTGGAGTTCTTTGATTTCGCAGCGGGACGTTTCGGCATGGGGACGCGGAGAATAGAGATACGCGCGGCGAGGGCAAATGGCCTCTTGCCGGAGCGCGAGTGTGTCGATGATCACCCGCCATCTGGACAACGGCGACCGCAATCGCCGAGCCGCTCAAGAACAACACAGTTGCCTTGTCTAGACCGGAGTATAGACTTCGTCCATGAAATCAGCGACAGCGGTCCCACCCACTCCCAAGCGCGGCAAGATTTTCACCAACGGTGGCAGCCAGGCCGTGCGTGTGCCGAAGGAATTCAAGTTCGACAGCACGGAGGTGGAGATCTGGAAGGAAGGCGATGTGGTGTTGATGCGGGCAGTGAAAAAGCGCGAGTGGCCGAAAGGATTCTTTGAATCCATCCACATTAGCGATCCAGCCTTCAAGCGGCAGCCGCAGGGTAAAATGCCACCCGCTGTGAAACTCTGATCCACGCGGCTCATGCGATACCTACTGGATTCCGACACCTGCATATTCGCGATGAAGGGGCGTGAGAGCGTGAAGCGTAGAATGCAGGAGGCGGGGCCGGATGAGTGCGGCATCTCGACTGTCACCGCGTATGAGCTGTTTCACGGCATCGAGAAGTGTCAGCATCCCGCTGTAGAACGAAGGAAAGTCAAGCGGCTGCTCGCTTCGGTGATCGTGTGCGGATTTGACGAGGAGCACGCTCAAGAGGCGGCTGTCGTGCGGGCTGCTTTGGAAAAGCGAGGTGAGATCATTGGGCCTTACGATCTGTTGATCGCGGGTCACGCCAAGTCCGTTGGAGCGACGCTGGTCACACACAACACCGATGAGTTCAAGCGCGTTGCGGGATTGAAGATCGAGGATTGGATGACGGATTGAAGCGGCGCTACTTCAACCACCACTCAAAGAACCGGTAGATCACCTCATTGCTCTCGGGGTTCGGGTCGTGCTTCTCGCGGTTGGTCATGGCGACTCGGTTCTCGACGCCGAGCAACTTGTTCACGGCAACGAGGTGATTCAGCACGGCCCAGCGCTTGGGCGGATCTTCCGCGCCGCCGCTGACGAGGAACGGACGCGGTGCCATGAGCGCCTGAAACTCGACGAGATCGTGGCCCCGCTCGATCAGTGTCTTGTAGGAGCCGGTGCGTGGGCTGTCTGCGCTCACGAGGCCGGGCTTGCGGGTCAGCGTGGGATCGAGGCCGAGATACCACGGCTCTTGGTAGTTGATGCTGCCGCGAGTTTCGTCGAATGCGATGCCCGGATCGCTCCACACGGCGCAGGCATATTTGTCCCAGAGGCACGCGCCGAACATCGACCACTTCCCGCCATACGAGTGGCCCACGATCCCGATGCGCTTCGAGTCCACCTCGGGCAATGAGGCGAGCGCATTCCAGGCATTTGCGGAAACGTAGCCGAGGTAGCTGAGCGGCTGGCACTTCGCATCGGACGCGAGCACCGGCTTCCGCGCATCGCCGCCGGGTGAACCAATGGCGAGCGAGACGAATCCGCGCTTGGTGAGCTGGTAGGCGAAATCGCGCAGCGGCTTGTCCGTGAGACCGACGCTCGTTTCGGGGTCGTAATACGGCACGAACACGGCTGGGAACGGTCCTTTGCCTTCGGGAATCAAGAGGTAGCCGTCGCCAGTCTGATCCGAGCCGATCTGGAGCCGGATGCGCTTCTGCGTGAAGTTTTCGCGTTGCTTCGACTCCAGCACTTCCAGCTTTGGTTTCTCGATCACTGCCGGCCACGCGCCCATGATGCCGTGCCAGTCCGCCAGTATCTCCGCGCGGCGCTTTGTCCAGTCAGCTGCTGTTTGGACCTTCGTGCCGTCCTCGAAGACGAGCGGCGACTTGTAGGCACCCAGCTCAGACGACAACGCGGCGGGCGGCTTGAAACACGGAGCGATCTCCGCTGGTGGCGACGACTGGGCGAGGCAAGACGACCATGAGCCGAATCCAATCAGTGCGACGAGAAGTGTGTGATTCATGCCAGAGGAACGCTGAAGCACGAGGGATTCACTCAGGCCGAGCGCGCGCGCACTGGAAACAGCAAAACGGCAAGAGGGGGGCGGGTCGGCGCTTACTTGATGGCGCAGCACGATACCAACCATGAAACTTCCACCACCACACCCGCGCGCCATCACCGACCCCACCACCGACGCAGGCACCTCCAAGATGACCGGGTGGCGGGCAAATGGCTTCAAGGTGAGCTGCCACATTCTCTTCGTCTTCTGCCTGTTGCATTCGCAAGCACGCTCGGCCTTCCGGGAGATTTCGCCCGATCTCTTCGTGTGGACGGACACTTGCAATGCCTACGTCCTCCGCGATGGCGATGCGGCGATCATGATCGACCTCGGTGATGGCAGCGCGCTCGATCATCTTGCCGAGATCGGGGTGAAGAAGGTCGAGTGGCTGCTGCTCACCGGGCACCATCGCGAGCTGTTGCAAGGCGTTGGCCACCTGGATCGAGGCGTCACACAAATCGCCGCGCCGAAAGACGAGCAGGCTTTCCTGGAGAAGCCCAATGAGTTTCGGAAGTGGCATCCGCGTCTGGGTGACAAATTCACCGTCCATGGATCCAGCTATGTCCGTCCGCCATCATCATCCGTGAAGGTGGATCGCTGGCTGGCAGCGGACGAAGTGTTCGAGTGGCACGGGCGCTCGATTCAATGCCTCAGCACACCGGGACACTCACCTGGCGGCATGAGCTTCATCGTGAAAAGCGGTGGCGAGACTCGCGCCTTCATCGGCGGCCTCATGCATGACGGCGCGAGGATGACGAACTGGTTCGACACCGAGTGGGACTACGGTTTTGCAAAGGGCATCGACGCGCTGGCAGCCTCGGTGGACAAGCTCATCGCGCTCGGGCCACAGTCAGCCTTCTCCTCGCAGGGCCCCGCCATTCTCGGCGCGACCGCGCAGCTCAAGAATTACCGCGCCAAGCTCTCCACCTTCCGCGCCGACTATGTGCGCGGCTATCCCGTGGACAATCTCTCCAAGCGCCCGCCGCATCCCGCCACGAGTCCGACGAAGGTGAACTACGTCGTGCAGGTGACACCGCATCTCTACATGTTCGGCCCGGAGATGGCGGGGAAGAATTTCGCCATGCTCATCGCCGACAGTGGCCACGCCTTGCTGCTCGATTGCGGCCTGTTCCCGAAGCTCGTGCTGAACCGGATCATCGACGACATGAAGGAGCACCTCGGCCTGAAGCAGATCGACGCCTGCTGGATCTCCCACTCGCACGGCGATCACTTCACGCTCTTTCCAGCCTTGCAGGAGCATGGGGTCAAGTTCTGGACCATGGACTCCATCGCCGACAAGTGCGAGAACCCGCGCGCCTACGACTACCCGGCGATGATCGGCGCCTACAACGCTGGCTTTGAGCAGGCAAAGATCGACCGAGTCCTCAAGGCGGGCGATGTCATCGAGTGGGAAGGCTACAAGCTGCACATCGACTGGATGCCCGGCCAGACCGAGTTTGGAAACGCCCTATGGCTCGAGCTTGATGGCAAGAAGATCGTCTTCACGGGTGACAATCTCTTTGGCGATCCGGCGGACCCCGCGCAGAACGGCCACGAGTGCGTGAATGCCCGCAATAGCGCCATCATTGAGGAGGGCTACCTCGTCGCCGCGCAGTATCTTCGCGCGCTAAAGCCCGACATCATCATGGGCGCGCATTCCGTGCTCATGACCGAGCCCGCCGCCTTCATCGAGCGCTACCACGCCTGGGCCGAGCGCATCATCGACCTCTACAAGGGATTGCTGCCCGATCCCGACTACGCCTACCTTTTTGATCCGTATTGGGTCAGCGCCTATCCGTATCGCGTCGATGCCAGCCAGGGAGACACACAGACCGTGCAGGTCACCGTGCGCAATCACCGTGGCACACCGCAGAAACACCGCGTCGCGCTCAAGTTGCCTCCGGGCATCGACGCCAGCCCCGCCGTACTAGAGGGCAGCGTCGCACCGAAGAGTCGTGAGACATTCCCGGTGAAACTCACGATCCGAGATCGTGCCGCCGTGCCTGCCGGTGTGCAGATCGTCCCCTTCGACATCACGCTCGATGGCAAGCGCTACGGCGAGCTGTTCGACTTTGTGCTTCAGGCGCGCGAGTGATCGGCGAGCGTCTTCTCAAGCCCGGCTGTCGTCTGCTCCGTCTTGCTGAAACGGCCACCGCCTCGTGGCACCCGCCCACATGAAATAGGCCGCACAGCCCAGCGTAAGGCTCGCCAGCGCATACCACACTTTTTCCTGCGACGTGCAAAAGACAAACAGCCACCCCGCGCCCGCCACCAGCAGTGGCAGCGGATACAGCCACACCTTGTAGGGCCGTGGCATATCGGGCTTCAGCTTGCGCAGTAGAATGAGCGCGCCGATCTGCCCGATGAACTGCACGAGAATGCGCAGCACCACCAGCGTCTCGATCACCGTGCCGAGGCTGAGAAAACTGCACGCCGCCGACAGCCCCGCGAGCAGCAGCAGCGCGCGATGCGGGAAGTGCTTCGTCGGATGCAGCTTGTCGAAGAACGAGAAGAACGTCCCGTCGCGCGCCGCCGCATACGGGATGCGCGAGTAGCCCAGCAGCAGCGCAAAGATGCACGCCGTCGCCGTCCACAGCAGCATCACCGTGAACACCATCGCCACCGGCCGACCCCACGCGCGCTCCATGCAGATCGACGCCACATATTTGGCAAAGTCCGGCTCCGGCTGCCCCGCCACCGGCGTGAACTCGCGCCACGGCACCACGCCAATGATCGACAAATTGATGCCGGCATAAATCACCGCGACCACCACGAGGCTGCCGATCACCGATCGCGGAATTGTCCTGCCCGGATCACGCACCTCATCGCCGACGTAGCAGATGTCGTAGTAGCCGAGGTAATCGTAGATGCCGATCCGCGCGCCTTGAGCCAGCCCCATCAGGAATCCCCACGAGAAGCCGAACGCATTCGGCGGAAAATCAAAGGCACGCGCCGCGTCAAACTTCACCGCTCCCGTGAAAAGCACCGCTCCCACCGTGAACAGAACGCCCAGCCAGATCGCAATCGTCAGCTTCGCAATGTGCGCGATGCGCCGGTAAAGCATCAGCACCACGACGCCCATCAGCACCAGCACCACCGCGATGCCGCGCGGGTTTTGCAGATTGTCCGCCGCCACGCCCGGCCACAGGTAATCGAGGTATTGCGCAAAGCCGATGATGCCCGAGCCGATCTCCATCGGCCCGCTGATGATGAGCTGCCAGATGAAAAGGAAAGCCATCAGCCGCCCCCACTTTTCCGCGCCGTAGCCCGCGCGCAGCCATTTGTAGGTGCCTCCGCTCGCCGGCATCGCAGCGCCCAGCTCACTCCACACCAGCGCATCCGGCAGCGTGATGACCAGCGCCGCCAGCCAGCCCAGCATCGACTGCGGCCCGCCCAGCGTGGCCATCAGCGCCGGCAGCGTGATGAATGGCCCCACGCCGATCATGTTCGACATGTTCAGCGCCGTCGCCGACCACGGCCCCATGCGCTTTTCGAGATGATGATCGGGGAGAATGGGCTGGGACATGCGAGGATCACGCTGTGAACGGATTGCGGATCGTCAGCGTCCCTTCGATCACCAGTCCGTCCTGCATGTCCTCGGATTCCAGGATGGTGCAGCCTGCCAGCAGGGCGCAGGCGACAAGCTGGCTGTCCCAGAAGGAGAGCGAGTGGCGGCCTCGCAATTCAACGGCTTTGGTGATCGTCTGCCGCGTCGTGGGGACGATCACAGCCCGCCGGTAAAAGGCGTCGATGACGCGCAAGAGTCTCGGAGAATCATAGCCCGCTTTCCTCACGAGGTTGAAGCAGACCTCGTTGATTACCTGGATGGAGGCGGCAAGGCCGCCCGAACGGATGCTCGCCATGGCCTTGCGCCGTTTGCCGGGGTCTTGCCCGCGCATTGACGCATAGAGCCAGATGTTGGAATCGAGGAAGCGCATGACCTCCTACCGGCCTTCGTAGATTTCATCGCGCGTCAGCGGCGTGAATGAGGGCAGCGGATTCTCAAACAACTCGTCGAATATGTCGCCCCCCGTCTCGGAAACAGGCATGTCATCCTGCCAGACCAGCACATTGACCGTGCCATCAAACCTGGACTGGGCCTCCACGGGCAGGCGGATCATGCCGTTCTGGATTTTTTCCTGGAATGCCGCGCTGTTCATGTGGCAAAAGTCGCTCTTGGGTCTGGGTGAATCAAGCGTGAATCATGGGCGCACATTTCGCCGAACGGAGTTTGCCAAGTGTGCCCAGATCCGAGTGCAGATCCTCCTCCGTTGTGCCCGGCCAGACACCGTGCCGGGAGAGGACATCCTGCGCCTCCCAGCGCGAACCGAGGCCCAGCATGGAGCGCACTTGTGCAAGGGAGAAGCGCCAGATTCATAGGCTTCCGCCGCCAGCGCCTCGAGAGCCGCACGGCTGGGATCGCCAAACTTGGCGATCAACTCTGCGGAAACATCATCTGGAATCGTGAGAGTCAGCGTCATGGCGCGACATTATTCCCCCGCGCCGCAAAGAGCAAGCGGTGGCAAAGTTGTATTCCAGTCGAGCTGCTGGGTACCGGAACCATCGGCTATAGGCTACCATGCCTCCGGCATGAAGACCAAGTCATCAACCTTGCCGGAATGCTCCACTAGAGCGCGTTAGGCGGGTTCGCTGAAGCACATGTTTGACGGCATTGCTGTCGTCATGGTCTGAATGTCCCACGAATCCCAACTCGGCTGTCTTCCGCCAAGTACAAGTAGAATGTCTCTTCTCGCGGCCGGCCCCCAATCCGCATTCCGAAGTTGAAGACCAAGGGTCTTCCGTCTTCCAGCCCAGGGTTGCCTCAACCCTGGGTTCCACGACAAAGCCGCCGCGCATTAACATCGAGCCAACGCCAACGGCGTTGCGTCCATCGCCGGGTGACCCCGCGCCGCACCACGCCCTTGCGGGCGCGGCCACTTTAGGCCCGCTCACCTCCGCAGCGCCAGCACCAGATCATTGAGGCGCACCCGCAGGGACTCCGCATCGGGATCGGCAAAGGGCGTGTCCAGTGTGGGCACGGCGTTGCTGTTGCTGCTCGTGCCGCTGATCGCCGTCGTGAGCTGTGCGCTCGTCACCTCGCCGGGTGGGCCTTGGGCACCGGGCGCGCCGTCGGTTCCATTCGCGCCCGCCGGACCTTGGGGTCCCATCGGGCCACCGGGATCGCCGGCCGGACCTTGGGGGCCTGGAGGGCCATCAGCACCGACGGCTCCGGGCGCTCCCTGCGGTCCGACAGCGCCGTCACTTCCGGGAGGGCCTTGAAGGCCGGGCACACCTTGCGGGCCATCGTTGCCTTGCGGCCCTTGGGGGCCAGCCGGCCCGCCTGGATCACCCGCAGGACCTTGCGGCCCCGGTGGCCCTTGGGGGCCCGGAACACCCGCATCGATCAGGGCCTTGATGCTTTGAAACTGGGTGCGAAATCCCGCTGATTCGATCAGCGCATTCGTCAGAGGAAAATTGGGATCGTAGGGCATGGCGAGTGAAGACGATGAGATCGTGAGCTGTCGAGGCGATGAGAGCCGGAGAGGAAGACAGGGGACGCGACATGTTTTCTCCGCGTCTCCCCATCTCCTTGTCTCCACGTCTGCTGTTTCACGGTGCCATCTTCACCGTCTCGTCACTCCAGGGGCCTTCACCCTTCGGGCCGAGCGCACGGACGCGGAAGGCGTACGTCTTGCCGCTCACGAGGCCCGTCGCCGTGTACTTGCTCTGCTGCTGCGATTTGATCTGCTCCCATGGGGTCACCGAGCCGTGCTCCTTGCACTCGATCACATAGATGCTCGCCCCGTAGATCGCGTCCCATTGCAGGTCGATCTCGCCGTTCATGTCGCCCATCGTCGCGCGGAAGTTCGACGGCGCGGGCATGTCACCGATGGGCGTGGGCGCACTGCGCAGGGGCAGGCCCGTGCTCGCCAGGGCGGCCAGATTGTTTGGCGTCACCGACTCGCAATTGGCCGCGCGGGCCGTGATGCTCGTGTCCCAGGCCGCCTCCTTGTCATTGCGCACCACGATCTTCTGCTTCCACACCGTCTCGGCCGCGGCCACATCGGCGTTGGCCGTGTCCAGCTCCGATTGCGTCGTGGCAAACTGCGCATCCGTCGGCACCCGCGTCGCCACGGGGTAGTTCGTGTTTCCCGCCATCGATGTCGTGTGGGTCACCCCCATCTCCAGCTTCTGGGCGATGTTCTTCTTTTGCAGCTCAAGTTTGAATTTTGACATGATCTTGATGTGTTTGGGTTTGCGTGTGATGACCGGCGTCGCTTCCTGATCAAACCGCAGTTGCGCGTCGAACGCGGCTGTCGTGTCAAATCGTGGCATCGGCGGGGTCGGTGTGGTTTGGTTTCTGCGTCCACCGCCGCCGGACCGGGCCTTGGCAGGCTCGGTGCACCGATTGCGAACGGCAGCATTACACCACAGCCGCCACCTTCAGCGCCACGATACAAGCGTTGGCTTTCGCCTGTTCTTCATCCAGGCATCTCTCCGCTTCCGCGATCAACTCCATGAACGAGATCCCCAGCCCCGTGCAACAGCGCCGCACCGTGGCCACCTTCGGCTTGCGCCCGGCGTTCTCGATGAACTGGATTTCCGCGCGCGACAGCCCCGAGCGCGTGGCCAGTTCATCCTGTGTCAGCCCCTGCGCCAGCCGCCTCCGGCTTACACATTGCCCCAGCACGATCAGGAACTGCTCATCCTCCGGAAGATCGGGATCATGTGCCTTCATGGGATCGGATTCCGCCGTCAGGTTCAGCGGCTCCACAAAGCCACAATTGTTGGCGGGGTGCTTTTTTTACCAAAAAGCAGCCACGATTGATACCATTAAATCAAATAATTCGCCTATTCTCAGGACGGATGCGCTGAGGCGACTCTTGTGATGACCTTATCCAGCCCTCACAATGAGCCCGGTAGGCCCACGGGATGACCTCATCCCACCCAGACAAGAAGCCCATCCACCCCGCCCATCGGCAGCACCCGCCCGCCACCCGTGCTCATCCCCCGCACCACCCCGCCCCATCCGCCCGCGCCATGAGATCATCCCGACCACCCGACCGCCCCATCCGCCCACCCACTCACCTCACCCCATGCATGAATCCGGAGGATTGGCGCACCGGATGACATCACCCAGCCCATGGGATGACCTCATGTACCGCCCCGCATGACCTCATCCCCCGCACCCATCCTCCCCATCCGCCCGTCCCATGATCTCATCCAGCCGATGGGATGACCTCATCCAACGCACCTCATGACCTTATACCACGCATGGGATGACCTCATCCCATGCACACCATGACCTCATCCCACGAGCAAAACCTCCCCATTTGCCCATCCGATGACATCACCCCACGCACGAAACCGCCAGACAAGCCCACCGGATGAGATCATAAACCCGCCGGATGACCTCATCCGTCGGCAGGATGATCTCATCCGACGCCTCAATGAGCCCATCCAGCCGTGCAGGAGGTCATTTTCGCCTCGATGACGTCATCCGAGGCATCGTCCCATGCCAACTCTTCTCCGCTAGCGCTCCACCTGACCCTTGGCCGAAAGAAACCAAAGGGATCGAAAAACAGAACCGACGGATTGGGTGAGGGAACCAGGTGCGCCTTCTCGGAGTCCTGACTTGACTCATCGTCCATAGACTCATGGTCCATGATGGCCGGATATGAAATCCCGCCACCGTGCTCTCGACAGCTTTGGCCGCGATGTGAAGCGGCTACGATTTTCGGAATATCTTGGCGCGATGCTCCGACAGGAATACCGGATCAGGAAGCACGGCGTCGTCCGGGAAGTACAATGCCTCCCCTGCATAATCGCCAAAGTTTACCTTGGCGCTGTGCTGCGACAATTGAGACTTGAGGCGAGGCGAGATGAGCATTCTGAGATCATCATCGAAACTGATCAGCCCACGATCAAATGCAGCGTCGTGAAGCCGCGAGAGGCAGAGACCATTGCGAATGTCCAGCCTGTGCGCCGGGTGCGTGCCCCATGGAAGAATGTGAGAAGCGATCAGCAGATCGCGCACGGCGAGCCTGCTTACCCCGCAGCATCCGCCGCTGTTGTTGATCACGGCCTCGCGGAAATACTGCTGACCGCGTCTCAACTTTACCATTGCCTCTGCTTCCGTCGGCCCAGTTGAAGGGCACCTCGTGATGCGGATTCCTTCCTTTGGCGATACCTCCAGATCATCGCTGGGTCGAGCATGAAAGAGGTGCCGAAATGCTTCTTCGCTTGCTGGTGCAGTCTCGTTCAGGTTTGCATGGAACTCCTGCCAGACAGTGCGATCCAACGCACTCGCTCCCTCCAATCCCTTGATGCCACGGAGCTTCAATGCCGGATCAAGGGAAGCGAAATTGCATAGCTTCATCGCCACGCTGTTTGCGCCACGTCCAAATTTGTCCGCAAGCGCCATGATGACCGGGTTACGAGCATGAAGCTGTCCGAAAGTCAGCTTGTGGTAGAGGTTCAGTGCCACCAGCAATTCATCGCGCGTCCATTTTTTTCCGGCGGCCATTCCAGGAAACTATCCCTTCGAGGCGTTGCAGGAAAGTGATGAATCATCAAACCGAGCAACCTGATCCTGCCGCTGTTTTCGCCTGTGCCCTTTCGTTGTGGCGCGAGTGCATGAGGCTATCTCGATCCGGGCAACATGTGAATCTGAGCGATTGCTACAATGGAGGAGACGAGTTCATGCGGGTGATCATGCGCGCCGGAACCACGTTCGAGAAGTGGGCGTGCATCCACATCGCATTCGAGGCACTCGACGATGTTTGGCCTTATCTTTTGGAGGCAAAATTCGGGGAAGCCTGCGTCGCGTTGAAGGATACCACTTCTCTCGATGATTTTGGTGTAAACGATTGCCTCGAAGTAGCGCTGCGTTTGAGATTGCCAGTCAAAGCTGACGGTTCTCTTCCCGTCCCAATTGATCTTAGTGCGGCAAATCCTATCGCTGAATCAGCCTTTCGGAACTTCCGAATTCAAACCATTCGCAAATGCGACGAGTCTGCCATCGAGCCATTTACATCAGCGGATGATCCCTTCGACGACAGGTTCGGCCCGCATTTTTTCGGCCTTTATGGAGTCGGCTATGACGGACTTCACGAACACATCGCCGATTTTGACACTTACATGGCAGCCGTCACATTGGCGCGCAAATTGGCACCGGGCATTCAGTTTCCAGACACGCCCCATTCATGCTGAGTGATGAATCCGACGAAAAGTTTCGGATCGCTGCGCTCTACGAGACAGGGTAGGTGGTGAACGTTTAGCTTGGAGGCATGGCTGATTT
>Ga0075163_10002025_pt1 | contig 27249 bp, 39 predicted proteins | sample JI1023141ADNA_FD_71478 | JGI IMG/M metagenome (GOLD analysis project Ga0075163, IMG submission 71478) | Wastewater effluent complex algal communities from Wisconsin, to seasonally profile nutrient transformation and Carbon sequestration -... | ecosystem: Engineered > WWTP > Effluent > Algae...
GTGAGAATAGCCCAGTATCACCAGCCCCACGTTCTTTTGCTTGAGAACGTCAAAAACATTCTCACGATTGACAACGGCAACGTGATAAAGACCATTGAGAATAAACTGGATGAGATCGGCTATACCATCAATAAACACGTTCTTAATGCCTCTTATTTCGGCATTCCGCAAAGCCGTGAGCGTGTCTATTTCGTGTGCCTCCGTAAGCACAGCAAAACAAAGGATAAGCTGGTTTACAGGCCTCCAAAGGCTACCAACAAACTAATCTATCTTGAAAACATCTTAGAGAAAGAAGTCGATGACGCTCTGTTTATCGACCGCAAAGACATGGTAATTGACCTTAATATCAGAAAGCACAACCTTGAGCCTATCAGAGTCGGGCAGGTAAACAAGGGTGGGCAGGGAGAAAGAATATACAGCGACAAAGGCCACGCTATCACGTTATCGGCTTTCGGTGGCGGCGTGGGGGCTAGGACGGGGCTTTATCTTGTCAAAGACAGGGTAAGAAGGCTATCAATTGAAGAATGCAAAAGGCTAATGGGTTTTCCGCAAAGCCACTATGTGAGTGCTGGAATGCAAGGCTACCAGCAACTCGGCAATGCGGTCATTCCGCCCATGATCGGCCACGTTTACGATAGTATTAAAGTCATATAATATGAACAGAAACGCCTATATCGGCAGGAATGTCGAAATCCTTTTTAAAAACAGCATAGAGGACAACCCGTCCGAAATGTTTTTAAATATAGCTCATCCTGTTTCAGTAGAAGAAAAACCCTGGCCTCAAGAGGGGGATGAGTTTTGGTTAGTCGATTTGTGGGGAGACCCAGAGCAAGCAGTCTACTCAAGCATGAATAAATATTATGTTTCTTTTAGAAAAAGAGGAAACTTCTTCCAAACCAAAGAAGCAGCTGAGATGTACTCTCTTAGAATAGAGAGTTTGAGTAAGGGGGTTATGCCAAGTAAAAATCAAAATTATTGGGTGTGGGACTTTTATGATGAACACGCTCAGGAATGGGTGAAAACCGAATATTTAGAAAAGCATGTCATGACTCCTAAATTCCCCACTAAAGAAGAATGTCAGGAGTGGTATGATCAGTTTGGGAAGAGTTGGGAGTATTTACTTAATAAACAGAAATAAATTATGGAAGTAATATTAATATTAGTAGTAATTTACATAATCAGTAGTTTTTTTGAAGAGACAGATTTTGACAGAATGAAGGAAGCTGAAAGACTAAATAATAATCTGAAATGAAAGATTGTCATAATCCATTAAAAGAAGAGGTGTTTGTTTATTTTGACAATGAAGAAAATTGGTTTTGTGTAAGGTGTGAAGAAGAAATAAAAACCATTCTAGTAATTAATAACCCTAAAAACAATGACTAAGAAAGTAAAACTATTTGAGGATTACTATAATGGGCCAGATAGAATAAAATCGAAATTTGCTGGAGAAGAAATGCTCAATGATCTCGCCATTAAACAAGCAGAGCTAGAAGAGAAGATTGATTTTATTATGGGCCCTAGCTTAATGGAAAGGATGAAAGAGGAGGCTAAGAAATTAGAAAAGTCCTTGAAAAATAAAAAGAAAGGAGATAAATAACTAGGGTAAGTATCCCTTTATAGCAAGTAAAATCTAAAATATAACATTTTCTTAAGTGGCTCAAGCTCTTTTGATGTGGTTTACTGCTATTTAATACTTAGATGTTGACATTGTATTACACTTTCATTAATTTGTTAACGTGAACGGATGGGATTTGACAACGGGAATGAGTTGTACATCAAAGAAAATCTGCCTGTATTACCCGACAATGTATTGACGAGCGAGCTTTATTTTGTTATTATAACTCCTCTACAGTTCTATCAAAGCCTCTGCGTATTAAGTAATTAGAGGTTTGGATAAAACCAAAAACCCGCTTTACTTTCTTAGGGTGTTGGCGGGCATTGGATTGAAGGGTTCTATTTATTTAGAACTCTTCTTTGCTGTGTTCGCATTGCCATAGTCCCTAGAAAAACTATTGTAAGGAAGGTAGAATAATGGTAGGGTGAAAACGATAATCTTCTCATAGAGCTTAAAACCACTCAAAACAATATAAAGTTGCCTGAGTGGTTTTTTGTTGGTATAGTGGGGTTAAATAATTAAACAACTATGAGTTACCAAACCCTAAAAGTCTAATGGAATTACCTCTATACAGAATAGGAGATCAAGTGATAGTGACAAACGGAACAGGCTTCTCTTTAGGGCTGGTTAAAACAGTCAATAAAAAGGCAGCTGATCCCTCTTGGATCTACGAAATATCTATAGGGACTTCTACCATGACAGTAAACGAATCTAAGATCAAAGGAGCTGTTTATCTCTCAAGCGAAAAAGCTGACTTTGCCGAAAGAAAAAGCCTTGAAGAAAGTATAAATTTAGATTAACTAAATGAAATGTTATTTTTGCAGAAAAGAAACCGTAAAGGTTATAAGGTGTGAGGATTGCAAAGGAGCTGTAGCTTTGCCAACTGTTTTATTTAAAGGATCAGGATTTACAAATAATACTTTAATTGGTAGTGTACAAGTGAAAAATGAGACCGATCCAGACACGGGAGAGAAAGTTTACCGAAAATAAATGCCTAAAGCTAAAAGAGAAACTCCATTAACAGGAAAAACAAAATCAGGAAGACTTCTAACAGAACAAGAGGAGCTTTTTTGTAATCTATATGTAAGGAACTACAATAGAATAGAAGCAGCTATGGAGGCTTATAATATAGATCAAACAAAGAAAGGATGGAGATACACAGCTTCTAACATAGCCTATGAGAACCTTTTAAGACCATATCTAAATGAAAGAATAAGGGAATTATTGGATAAACTTACTTTAACAGATCAAGTGGTAGATAATGAAATGAAGTTTTTAATTGATCAAAACGCTGAACTTTCCTCAAAAGCCAAAGGGATAGAAATTTATAATAAACTTAAGGGTCGCTACCAAGAAGACAAGACTAATAAAGCTCAAACAGCCCTTTTATCAGAAATCTATGGAAGACTCTCAAAAGGAAAAGATAATTGATATTCACTTAGAAGCTCAAAAGTCACTCGTAGACTACTATAGAATCATTCTTAGTGAAGATAACTACGTCCCCCCTGCACCTTTTCACTACGAACTCTCTGATATTCTCTTAAACCGAGAGGGGAATTTTGCCTTAGAAATGTTTCGTGAGTCTGCTAAAAGCGCTTACGCCCTAAAGACCTTTCCTCTCTACAAGCTTAGCTATCCAAAAAGAGAGTCGAGATATATTGTGATCATAAAAGCCAACCAAGAGCTTGCATCTGCCAAACTTCAAGAGATAGTTAGCGAATATGTAAATAGTCCAGTGCTAAATTTTAATTTGAAAGAAGTTAAAAAGAACTCTGCAAAGATATTTGAAGCAACAGTAATGTGTCCTGACGAGATGGATGTACGAATCGAGGCATATGGCAAGGGGACAAGTATTCGCGGGCTCTCATGGGGCAATCTGAGGCCTCAGGTGATCATATGTGATGACTTACAGGACTTGGAAGATTCTCAAAGCGATACTGTTCAAGAAAAAGACTGGACTTGGTTTTTATCTGATGTGAAATTTTTAGCTAAAACAGGGCGAATAATAGTTATAGGAAACAATCTAGGAGAAAAATGCATTATCGAACGTCTGATGAATGACAATTTTCTGAACTTTGAAAAGATTCGTAAGCCTGCTATTGAAGATGGAAAGGCAACATGGCCAGATATGTTTTCTTTTGAGTTTTTAGAGTCTGAACGGATGGAATTTAATAATCTCGGAAAGACCGATATTTGGTATAGAGAAAGGATGTGTCAGGCAATTTCAGAAGAATCCAAGCTATTTAAAAGAGAATATTTTAAATACTGGAAAGACGAAGATCTATTTTTAAGAGAGGAAAGGGACTTAAACCGTTTAGGGTTTGAATTTTATATCTCAGTGGACCTGGCAATTTCTGAAAAGCAAACCGCTGATGATACCGTACTTTGTGTTGTAGGAAAGAAGCGAGAAGCTCCCGAGTGGTACATCTTCGAAATGCTAGGAGGCAAGATGGACCCATTGAAGACTATAGATAACCTATTCTATCTTTATGGCAAGTACCGTCCTTTGAAGGTGGGGATCGAATCAGTGGCTTATCAGAAAGCTTTGTTCTACTTTATTGAGGAAGAAATGAAAAAGCGATCACAGTATTTCATGATAGATGAACTCCGTAATACAAATAAGAAAGAAGAGCGAATAAAGGGCTTACAGCCTATGTATAAGACTGGTGTAATCTACCACAGAGAGGGCATGTTGAAGCTAGAAGACCAACTCTTATCCTTTCCCTATGGGCTACATGATGATTATCCTGATGCCTTGGCAATGATGATTCAATTGATAGAGGGTACTTCACAGAGAATTTTTACTCAGAAAACAACATCTTCTTATATTGACCCGATTAAAAAAATCCATCAAAGGATGAGTTATCGTGACCCTCTGAATAGGAATTGACATGAATGATACCTGCATGTTATGATGGAAGCGTCATTCATGAAAAAAAGACTTTTATTCAAAGCACAGGGTCACCCCAGATTTAAGGACGGTCAAAAGCTATGGTTAATATTTTCAACAGGGGCATTAGCCTTCTATTGCTTGGGTAGATACAAGGGTAAAGGGAGGTGGATTAAGGATTGGGTTCATATTCAAGATAGGGATAGGGAAGATGGGAGAAGTTTTGTAAGTAAGGTTGATGCAAAATGGGTAGGGGAAGTAGAAATAAAAGAAGACTTTGATTTATATTTAAATAATGTTAGTGGTTGGCTTTAGCGGGCTTTATGCCCGTAGCTCATTGAGCGCTTTGTTATGCAAAGTATCATGGCGGATAATCTCCGCTAAAGGAAATCACCTATGAATCAGAAAGAACGGCCATTTTACAAAGCTAAATATCAGATGGAATTAGTTGCAGAGCTTATTCCTCAAGAGCCCTATCTTATTCGGCAGATGATGAGACGTAAAGGCTGGAACTTAGCAGAAACAATAAAATACTATCTTAAAAAAAATGAAAGTATCTGAACTTATCTCAAAATTAGAAGGGATGCCTCAAGATCAAGAGGTGTATATTGATGGAATTGAATGGGAGCCTATAGATCGTTCATTCAGAAAATGGAGAGGTTTTTATTTCCAAAGAATAAAATGAAACTTACCCCTGAACAAAAACTTTCACAAATCTATCTCATACTTTTGGGCTATAGTGAAACCAAAGGTGACCCTGTTAAGGCTGTAAAAGCCATTAAGAAAGTAATTTTAAACAAACAACTTCATAATTAACTTGCCAAAGTATCATTCATTGCTATGATAAGCTCATCTCTCACACTAATTTGTGAGACATGCGTTTTAATCAGATTAAATACAACCCCACAGAAGCTGAAAAAAGACTTGTTACCTATGCTCAGAACCTAAAAGAGGAGATGAGTACTTTTTATAGAGAAAAGTCTGTTAGGATGGCTCAGTGGGCAAGGGATGATTATAATGGCACAACAGAGGATACAGTAAGTAATCTTCAACTCATGAAGGTTCCTTTGTCTTACGCCGCTGTAAATCAAAGATGTTCGATTCTTTTCAATAATCAAAGTAAAGCTGAGTATCGAACTGTAGATGAAAGTAAAAAATATGATATTGAAATTCTAAGACAGGTTGACAAATATGATAAACAAGTTGGTGAATATAACTCGAATTATCAGGATATTGAAATGACAGCCAATATTGAGGGGTCATGCTTTTTTAGAGTGAATTGGGAGGAAACTTTAGATAAATATGGAAATACAAAAGGTGTTCCTTATGTTGGACTTCACAAAGTAAGATTAAATGATATCTGGTGGGATCAGTCCGCCAGAAAGGTGAAGGAGGCCAATCATATGATGGAACGTAAAAAAATGTCATATGAGAGATTTTTGAGGAAGTTCATCCCTCTAGAGGGGAAGGGATTTAAGAATATTCGAGGGGTGCAGCCTATGACTAGTGAAGATTGTGAAGATAATATTTGGCAGGAAGATTGGGAAAAATACGGTGAGGGAAATATAAAAGGGAACAAAGTGACTTTATGGTACATAGAATCTTTGGGAATGATTGAAGGTGGTGAGATAAATCCAAAAGCATGGATTATTGCCAATGGAACGGTTATTTATGAATCAAATAAACTCTTCGTCCCTGCTAAAGAAGGCGATGAAGACATGCTCTCATGGGATAAAATAGATGGAATCCCTACGGGTTCAATGATTGGTATGGGACTACCCGTACTTTTGAGACATATCCAAGAAGCAAGAGATAGACTTTTAACTTTAATAGTAGCTCAAGCCGAAATTGCCGTTGTCCCTCCTGTAATTCTTAGTCCTAACATTGATTGGGACACTGATGACTCTCCTTTGATGGCTGGGCGTGTTATAAGATCGAGAAATTCAGCTCAGGATGTTCGCAACGCTTACCATTGGTTCCAACCTCCTGATATCACTCAGGGCGCGCAGGCGACTATCGAAAGACTCGATCAGGATGCTATTATGCTTTCTGGTGTAGACATTCGTGCTTTATTTGTTCCAGCATCAGAAAAAGCCATCACAACAGTCAATAAAAGAGAGATACAAGAACGCCTTTTGAGATTCTCAGTTCAATGGAATGAGGAAAATGGGTATTATGGTCTAGCAAAATTAAGGCTACGATTCATTCAGTGTTATTATCCTAAGGAAAGAACCTTTTTAGAAACCGAGAAGGGGCAATTGATTAAAAAGAAAGGTTACTTGAAAGTCCCAGTGATCGATCATGAAGCAGAAGAGATGACCGTGAAGGGTAAAAAGAAAATTAAGCTAAATTCTAAGGAAGGTGGTTATACTAAAATCGATGTGACCCCTGAGAATATTGATTTTAATGTGGATGTCGTCATTGAAGGGGCAACCACTTGGCAAGAAGGTAATGCTATAGAGAAAAAGAACTTCCTAGATGGTCTTGCTGTGGCTAATACTATCCCTGCCTTCACTAGAAAGGTAGATGAAAATCCTGAAAAATTCCTTAAACTCTTGGTTGATAAGTTAAACATGGACGAAAGTGATCTGTTTGAAGAAGCGAAGGAAAATAATCAAAATATGCATCCAGCCCTTAAAGAAATTGCAGCTATCAATTTAATTGATACCTATAAACCCGAGGTTGATTTATCCGAATATTTCATTTCTGAGGATTCCGAGAAGTACGATCCTGCTGAATATGTAAATGTCTTTACTGAAGTCAGTAGATCGGATTATTATAAAAACCTGAAGAAAAATTCCAGAGAATTATTTGATGAAAGATTTGATCTACATACTAAAAACGCTAACAATCCTTATTTCTACGATATTCAGGAAAAAAAGGAGGAAGAGGCTAAAGCTCAGCAAGCTGTTCCACCTGAAGAGTCTGCCAACTCCACTGGTCTTCCTCCTACTGAGGAGGCACCAGAGGATCTAATGGGTAGAATGAAATCGGAAAGTGCTCAAATAGCTAACATGACTAAATAATGAATTTTATCAAATACCTTTTTTCTAAGAAATATTTTCCTATAGATTATTCTAAGAAAAGGGAAAATCATATGCCTGGCTCTTTTAAAGATCCAAAGTATAGTGAATTTAAAGAGGATCTTTTAAATCTTCTTTGTACTTGGATGGCTGAAGAACTTGCTGTTAAAGGGAATATATCTGCTCAATATGAAGTTTATCTACGCTTGGTAGAGTCTTTTACACCAAAAGAAAGGTTTGAAGAAGCTAACTATAAAGACCCTATAAAAGAAATAGAGGAACAAATAAAAAAAGAACTTGCCAACCGCAAGTAAATATCTTAATGTTCAGGTAACAACCGATCTTTCCAAATTCAAAAATCTCTCACAATCTTTTGACCAATTGTTTCGTCAAAGTTCTGTGAGAGATCTTTGACGAGATAAGTGCTCAAAATATGAGTGCTTTTTTTGTTCTTTAAACCATATTAAATGTTTGACACAACCAATGATGAGGAATCAATTTTTGATTCTGATACTCAAGTTGAACCTGCCTCTGACGAGCAACAGGAAGAAGAAGTCTCTAATGAAGATGATGGCGACACTCCAAAGTCCTTTGAAAAGTTCGCGATGAAAACGAACATGAAAATCAATGAACTGAGTCAATCCCTGAAAGATTCAAATAAGCTCAACTCCTATTATGCCAGAGGTTTAACCACCGAAGATATCATAAAAGAAGACCCTGAGTTTGCTAAAAGACTTTCTAAACAAGAAGGGTATAGTGATTTTTTAAAAGAATCTAACGAGTCCGTTAAACAGGATTCAGAACAACTTTTAAAAGAGGCTATCTCCGATCTAGTTGTTGACGGTAAAAGATTATCTCTTAAGGATAGGCAAATTCTTAAAGCGCATCCTGAATTTAACAAAGTTTTTAAAGGCTTTTTTGCCTCAGGTTTCAGCCCAGAAGAGTCTGCTAATAGAGCTTTAAAAGAATCATTCCCTAAACAATCTAGCATGGTTGAGTATTCTGTTTTGGGTCTTTCCTCTGAGGAGACACCACAAAAGAAAGAATCTCCTCGGGATGCTTTGGAAAAAATTTATGATAATCCTAAAACTTTTCCTGCCTTCATGAGACAAAGAATAAAGAAATAATATTTCTTTAATTCTAAAACAATGGCTATTTTTAAACTTTCTGACGGTGAACAAGTCAGAACTGTAATTGTGAATAAGGCTAGTGCTACTGTTATTCCTGCTGGTTCTTTGGCTGGTATTACTGCAGGGCTTGCAGTTCCTGCTGTAGCTGCTACTACTAAGGTCGCTTGGTGCCCTCAAGGTGCTGTCGATGGTGAAACTACTTGTGAGCTTACCGTCGGTTGTGATTTTACCCTTAAAGGTACAGGTGACGCAGTTTTCGCTGTTGCCTATAAAGGTACAGAAGTTGATATCACTGATGCTCAACTCGTTGACGTTGGTTCTTCTTCTACAGATGTTCTTTTGATTGATATCTCTGAAAATGCTGGGACTGTAGGTTCTGCTAGTGGTATCACTGTTCGTATTAACCCCACCAAAGTCCTATTTTAATTTTTGGGGTCTTTTTAACTAAATAATTTTTTAAACTATGTTTCCTACCGATTACGCGATTGAGAACATCAAAGGAATCAAGAAAAGCTTTGACAATGGAGTCAATGCAAACATTGAAACTTTCATGGAACTTCCAATCGTGAATATGTACACAACTTCCGATACTTTTTCTATTTTCACTTCAACTGAAGGAATGACAGGGACTAAGCAATTGGGAGATTTTGAAACTCCACCTTCTTCCAAGCTTGAAGATGGATACTCAGTAACTATTACTGAGGACCGTTATGGTAACGGTTTTGACTTGTCAGAACGAACCTTCTTACGAGATGGACGAGACAACACTACTAAAGTTCCTGAATTTTTGATCCGCCAAAGAACCTCTTTGTGGAAGGATGTCCGTTATAAACTTATCCATGATATGCATTTATTTTTAAATGATGCTTTTACTGGTACTTTTCTTTTAGGTCCTGATGGTCAACCTGCGGCTGATGCAGCTCACACATGGAACACTGTAGGTGCTTCAACTTTTGATAATACAAGTACTCTTGCTTTAGATTCTGGAGCCATTGATGCAATGGAACTCTATGCGGGAGCTTTTGTCGGACCTGATGGAAAGAAAAAACCTATTAACTTCGGTGATATTGTTGTTAAAAAAGGTAGTGCCAATGCTCGTGAGGCTAAACGTTTATTTGCCTCTCAAATCACCCCAACTGCTGTTGCTGATGTGAATATCTATGAAGGGGAATATCGAATCATTGAAACTCCTCATATCGATGACGGTCTTCAATGGTTTGCTTTTGATAAAATGGAAGATAACCCTTTCGTTCTTGAAATTGGAGAACCACCTACTATGCGTGAACCTATTCGTTTGATAAATGAATCAATCCGAACCAACGTTACAGGTTTCTGGAAGAAAGGAATTGTAAATATTCCTTTTGCTTTCTACGCTTCAACTGGTGTTGCTTAATCTAATTGTGTGACTGCCCAGGTGAAATTCCTGGGCCTATAAATTAACTTTAATTTTATGGCTCATAAATACGAACACATTTCCACTGGTAATGGATTCTCAGTAAAGAATGGTGCAACAGTTACCAAAGTCATCAATCAAGATGGTTCAATATCAACCTCTGTGGCTGGTTTAGTTGGAACTTTCCAACCAATGCTTGTTCAACAAGCGCTTTCTGGTGCTGGAGCTGTCAACTTGACTACTTATTACACTGCTTGGACAACGACTGCTGCGAATGCTGGGACACTAGCTGATGCAACGGTTAAAGGTCATCTAAAAAAGGTGAAACAGATAGTTGATGGTGGAGATGGAACTCTCACATTTAATGGCACTGCCACTATCGTCTTTGCTGATGCTGGTGATTATGCCGTTTTAATGTGGAACGGAACCGATTGGATTCCTGTTGAGCTAGGTAATGACGCGGATGGAGCGACTGCCCCTGTTTATACACCTGCTGCTTAGTAATTCAACTCAGTCCCCTTATAGGGATTGAGATTGATTTATTAGATTAAAATCTAACTTTAATATTATGCAAACATGGTTTATCAACGGCCGTCATATGAGCCGAGCTGAAATGCTGAAATGGAAAGAGAAAAGAGATAAAGAATTAAAAAAAGAAGCCCCTTTGAAAGAGGCTCAAGAAGTTGATGAAAATCCCACAGCTTCTGATGCTCAATACCCTGTAGAGCTTGAAAAAGATGATCTAGCTATCGATCTTGAATTAACATCTAAAAAATACGAAGAAAAAACAGGGCAACCTGTCCCAAACCGTTACAAGAATGATCTTGAATGGATTAAATCTAAACTAACGTCTGAATAATGATCTTATCAACCCAAAACATAGGAGGAGGTGTTTCAGGAACTCAAATAGGTGAGAAATTAGCCTTAGATGTTTCCATGATCTCAAGTAATGCTGCCTTTGACGGAGTGACTATCAATAGTTATCAATCAAAAGCCATCACTGGAACAGCTAACACGGCTAATCAGTCTCTAATAACAGCACCAGGTGCAGGAAAACAGATTTGGGTTTATGGAATTAGTTTTGTAGTAGGAACGGGGAACGGTTCGGTGGCCTTTCAGGATGAAGATGACACCGCCATTACTCCTGCAATGGCTTTGACTAATGGATATGTTTTTCATATACCGCCTTCTGGAAATTTTGACACTCCTTTATGGCAGGTTTCTACGAATAAGGCTTTAGAAGTCGATACAGTAACATGCAGCATTGCGGGATTTATTACTTATGCAATTGTAACCGTTTAATTATGTCAACTTTGGAACTTTCAAATATAGGTGGCGGGGCTACAGGGACAGAGGTAGGAGACTCAAGGGCCTTGGATGTTAATGTTGTCTCAGGAGGGGGTGGCGCAAGCCCTGTGAATATTTCAGAGGTTGGAGGTGAGGCGTTTGTCTTAGGACAAGCTCTAGCAGATTCTTCTCTGCCAGTTGTTTTAACTGCCATTCAAGCTGCAGCATTGAGCACAAGAGGCGCTACCTCTTCAGTGACCTCTGTCAATGATATGGCTTCTTCTACTACCCTTCTCGCTTCGAATGCAAATCGTTTAAAATATACTGTTTTCAATAATTCCACAGAAATTCTCTATTTAAAAGAAGGTACTGCAGCGTCCCTTACAGACTTCACCGTTGCAATACCACCCCTTTCTCAATACGGATTTTATGAGAATAGTTCTTATACAGGAAGAGTGGACGGGATTTGGGCAAATAATTCTACTGGTGCAGCTTTAATTACTGAAATAACTCCTTAATGCTACATAGTTTTCCTACATTATCGGCAACTCTTAACGCGGGAAACATTACAGGTGCTCATGATATTGTTATGTCGAATGGCCAAGCTTTAAAAACTGGCCAGGTTCAAGATGATTTATTCATTTTACAAGCCTATGACCAAGGCTTAATTTCATATAAAACATATATTACTCTCAAATCAACAGAGGATGGGTCTTCATGTGATCTTTCCCCCTCTGTTACAATGAATGGTTTACCCATAGTTTATGGTACAGAGCCTACAATTTATAATTTAAATCTTTCAAATACAGGGGCACTTAGAACGGGTCAAAGTTCTGGAAATACTCTTTATCTACAGGCTTATGATGTCGACGGAGGTGCTTTCACTACCTTTGGGACTTTAACAGCTGGGAATACTCCTACTTTCGAGCTTTCCACATCGGTTACTTGTGGTGGAAAGCCTTTACCGACCTCTGGGACTTATACCCCTACATATACTAATGTTACTAATATTTCATCCTTTGGAACTGTTTCAGATTTGAACTGGGTTAGAGTAGCAGATAGAGTTTTTGTTTTCGGCAGGGTTTCATTAGATACAGGAGTTTCTGGAGCATTTGAATGCAGGCTTACTTTACCAATTGCCTCTAATTTTTCTCTTTTTACTGATGCGGGTGGTTCTTGTATATCTACAACAAGTATTAGTGCAGCTGTTAGGGCAGATACCACTAATGATCAACTCACTATCATAGGTACAACTACTGATACCGCCGCTAGAGATTACGCAATAAATGCGTCTTATAGAATAATTTAATAATTTTTTCATAATTATGACATTTTATAAACTCACCACAGGGGAATCAGTTGATTTAGATGAAATTCAAACCATTAAAAAACAGCCTTCTGATGATTGGCTAATTCAATGGACTAAAGGTCCAGATATTCCTCTTTCTGCTGCTAATTATCCTTGGATAATGTTTATTTGCTCTTCTTTTATGGTTGAAGTTAACGGGGATCTTGCTTTTAACCGATTGAAAATTAGTAGTATGAATGATGGTACTGTTTATATAGATAATGGGGAAGAAATAGAATTAACCCCAACACAGCAAGAAGATTTAGATTATTGGCTCGGATTAATAGATTTACAAACAGAAATAGACAATTTCATTTATTACAATTATTCTCCTTGGTTTCCAACTATATGAAAGACATAAAAACATCCTCAGCTTTAATAGCCTTAATAAAATTCTTCAATGATGATCCAGTTATTAGTGACTTCATTAATTTAGAGGGTAAAACAGAACAAGAATTAGAAGAAAAAGTAGATATTGGTTCAATATTAAAGACTGCACGTCAAACCAAAGGACTGACTCTATCTGAAGTTGCAGCACAAATAGGAACTACTACACAGATTGTTGATAAAATTGAAAAAGGTGGTATTGAAGTCAATCCTGAAGAAGTTCAAAACTAATTTATTTAATAATTTAACTAAAATATTATGGCTACCAAAAAAGGTTCAAAAAAGAAAGGTGGAGGAAAGAAATGCTAATTTATTTATTTTTAATTTAAAAACCATGATCAATAATTCAACACGTAAAAATTCGCTCACAGCTCGCACTGGTTCTATGAGGCCAGGTATGAAAAGTTCAACTGTAAGGCCTGGGGTTCGCCCTGGAATAGTTAAGAAAGTTGCTAATACTGCAGGGAAGATAATGAGTGGCGCTAAAAAATTAGCCACTAAAGGTGTTATGAAAAACACAGTTAAGAAGATGGCTAACACAATGACAGGAAGAATGAAATAACTCTAAAAATATGTTCTCATCTGATTATAAATCTCATGCTAAAAAGGGGATAAAAAAATCCTTTGGCCTTGATGGCACTAAAAAAGGATACCCTAAAAAAGCTCCTAGTAAGTTTCCTAAAAAGTATAATAAAACTTATCCAAAATTCACCTAATTTCTTTTAATGTCCAGTCTTTCTTCAATACAAACTAGGCTTTCAAAAAAACTTGGAGACTCCGAGACTGTTAATAAAACAGATGCAGAGAGAACCCAAGCTATAAATAATTCTTTAAGGATAGTTTTTGAAAGAAGAAACTGGCCTAATTTATATTTAAATAAAACAATCCAAGGAGTTGATGGAATTTTCAACATCCCTAGGAATATGGATAAGCCTGTTATTTTATGGTATGGGGAAAATACGGATTATTTTTGGCAGTATAATTTTACCAATCAGACCGATTTTTTCACTAAATTCCCCTACGCCTTAGGAATCACTGAATATCAGGGCAGGCAAGTAATACGCTTTCCTGATCAAAGTAATAAAGGTCATGCGGAAAACAATTATATCGGAGAAAGTAAAATAGGAATCAATGACGATGCTTCCAGAGAGCAGGTAGGCACTACTTTTGTCGCAGGAGATTATGGTAACAGGTTTGGGTCTATTTTAAAGTTGAACACGGTAGGATCACCCACAGGGACTTTAACCATAGATATTAAAGCCACCGCTTTAGGTCTTCCGACTGGATCAAGCCTTGCCACAAGCAGTTTAAATGTAAATGAAATTACAGAAAATCCAGAATATCATTGGACTCAGTTTATTTCTTCAATTGCTTTAACTGAGGGGGTAACGTATTCAATAACTGTCACACCTTCTTACGAAACAAGTGCGGCCAATTTTGTTGAGTGGTCTTATTCTTCCACTTCTCAAATCACAGGTTCACAGGTTTTATTTGATGGAAATGATTGGATTTTGGGCACAGGTGATCAGGTCTTTGTTCTTTGTGATGATTTTTACAAATTTCAATACACGACTAAGTTTATAGACCTGGAAAGCCCAACTGATTTAACTGGAATGCCTGATGAATTTGACGAAGCTATTGCACAAATAGCAGCAGGGTTACTCTTAAAAGACAAAGGACAATATAATGATGCTCAGGTTCATTTTTATGGCATAGCGGGTTCCGATCAGGCTCCGACTTCTGATTCAGGTTATGGCCTTTTAAATACCCTTTGGACTAAAGCTTCGGATGTTGCCATAAGAGGAGAAAAAAGACTTCACACTATTTATAACAAACGTGGATTTTATAGGCGAAGATATGAAAATTATTACAACCTTAATATTTAAATTTGGTCACTAGAAACGGAGAAATCATAGTACAAGACTTCCGTGGAATTAATGTCCATGATCACAATTTTAATATTGATGATTCAGAAGCCCAAATAGCCACTAATTTAGTGGTTTCTAACGGTGCCGTTGAAGTAAGGGGTGGGTTTAGTTTGCATAGCTCTTTAGAAAGTGAGGAAAACGGCGGGATTTCATTTTTAAGACCATATTATAAACGGGACGGAAGCGCTCAATTAATATTTTCTCATAAGAATAAGTATTATTTTATCACGGCTGAAGATACTACTTGGACACTAATTGGCGAATATGGCGAGGAGTCTGACAATCCTTATGGTTACCAATTTAAGAATATTTTTGTTTTCGGATCAGGAAAATTAGGCAACAAATCCTATAAATATACTAATGAGCCTCTTTCCTATACTGCTACAACAATTTCCTTCCAAAATCCTTCGACAATCGCTGACAGTAATTCCTTAATTCCAATTTTTCCTCCAGGAAGTTATGTTAGTGTTACAGGATCGACTAGTAATGATGGAATTTATTTGGTCGATCTCTCTTTAGGGGATTTGTTATTTTTAAATGCTGATAATACGCCTTTAGTAGATGAGGCCGCAGGTGACGAAGTGACTTTAAGTGCCTTGGGCTTTTCATTGGTTTCAACTCCTGCCAATACTGATGGTGATTTGAGATTTTTTACTCAATTTGGAGGTAAAGATATTAAATATATTTTGGGAGGTGGGCTAGAAACGGATGAGGAAGAAAAAAATATTACTACTCTTTTCTACACCACTGATCCTGACGATTGGGCCGCAGGAGGCGCAGGAGCTATTCAAATAGGGCCTTCTGATGGAGAGGATTTCACTGGAGTTATTCAAAACAATAATCTTATTGCATACAAAGAAGGCTCAAAAAGATATTTAGATTCATTTTATGAGGAAAATGATGGGAACTTTCAATTAAGAGAGTTCGGAGCCGATCTTTCCTCTGGATCAGTGAATCACGAAAGTCTTGTTGTTATAGACGGTGATGTTGTAGCAATGGTAGGACGTGGAAGATCAATAGAAGGTTATGGTCTTGAGGGGACGGCTTCGGGGAATGCACGTCCGAAACAGTATGCGACAAATATTAATCCTATTCTGGATAATTTAACTTGGCAAAAGAATATTATTAAAAGTGTGAGAGGGCATTTTTTTGATAGAAAATTGTTCTACTCCGCCCCTTTTAATTCTTCTAGTTTTAATAATATTCTTTTGGTTGGTGATTGGGATTCTCTCACAAGAAACGCTCAACCCAGTTGGACAACTTGGGCTAAGCCCATTAAAGGGATGGCCACATTTAGAGATGAAAATAATATTGATCAATTTTACCTAGCCTCTTCCAATGAGCCTAAAATTTATCGATATGATTCTGCAATTTATGACGATAATGGTGAGGGGTATAGAAGGCAATGGAAATCAAAGAAGTTCACACTTGGAAGACGTTCAGAATATGGAAAGGCTAACATGATAATAATTGAGGGATTTATGAGGTTAATAACAGAATTTAAGTTGACTGTCTATGCTGATGGAAAACCACAAAGCTGGAAAGTTAATAAAAATCAAATTATTCAAAGTGAAGGAGGTGGGGGGTACATCGGAGATAATTATATTGGAGATAATTATATCGGTGGAAATTCTTCTCCAAGTGATAAATTTAGATATCAGGCAATTGCTTTTATTCCAAATCAACAAAGATACACAAAGAATATAGAAATTGAGATCGAAAATTTCGAACCTGGGCAATATTGGTCTTTAGATTATTTATCAATCAATGAACAGATTGACATTAAAAATATACCTGCTAGACACAAAAATTTAACTAATTTTCAATAAAAAATAATGGCTAAAAATTTATACCAATTAGAGGCAAAATTAGGAGGCTATGTTAATCAAAGCCTCGCAAAAGAAGCTTCCACAGCCTCTATTTTATGTGTATTTACGGATTCAGATGATTCTAATTCTTTGAGAGAGCCTGATCCTGACACTAAATTATTCGAAATTGACCCTCAAAATACTCAAGGGAAGAAATCCGAATATATTTTATGTGAATCTCACTCGACTACGAATGGCATTACTACTTTGGTAAATGTTACTCGTGGCCTTCAAAGAGACGGGACAGTGGATCTTACAGGATCAGCGGATAGAGCGCAACAATGGTCTTCACCTCCTATAGGGGTTGTTACAGAGCCATTCAATCTGAATTATCTGAGGAAGATGATGCTCGGAGAAGAACAGGTACCTGAGCTAGATATCGCGGGAACTTTAGAGGTGGATGGAATTACAAAATTGAATGACCAATTACAACTTTCAAATTCGGATACTTATATGGACAAAGTTGGTGATGATTTGATATTTAAAGACCCAAATAACCCGATCACTACTTTATCTGAGTTAACCGCTGCGGCTGGTGTAGATAATAAGGTACGGGCCTCATTGACTGATACAACTTCTGGGGTCCTCACTCAAAAAATAGCAGCGGGGAATGGCGTATCTTTGGAAATTCTTAATCCTGGAGGAGACGAACAATTATCAATAGGTTTTTCTATCGATTCTAATTATGGAATTGATTCTTCTGGTACTGACACTTATGTGGTGACCTTGGACCCAGTTTTACCTTCTTATGAAGATGGATCAAGCCTATCTTTCGAGGCAGGAACTTCAAACACTGGCCCTGCAACTGTAAATTTTAACTCCAAGGGGGATTTACCTATTATTACTGGAGATTATTTACCCTTGATAACAAACGCAATTAAGGAAGATCAAAAAGTTTTCGGTCAAGTGTCTGTAAAAGCCGTTACATTTACCGCTGGACTGGCACTTGCAGCCACTTCAGGAACATTAACAGGAAACTGGACTTATAAAACAGGTGTTTACTCTGTTGAATTTTCTAACGGAGACAGACGTGATGTCACTTTAACCAAAGGAGCCACTTCGGCCACTTGGTCAGGTGGTTTATCAGGAGCGGCAACGGCCAATGCCTTCGCTCAATGGTTTGTAATGCACACACCTTCAAATAATATTGAAGGTGGTACTGATGGAAGTAATGAGCATTGGCATGATCCTGTGATAAATTATTCACTATCCAGAAGAAACGTTTTAACTGGACTCAGTACTCTTGGTACTGCCTCAGGAGGTACAGTTTTAATAAATAACGGAGGAGTAAGAGCGGTTACCACTCAGGCAGCAAATAACGCGATTGCAAAATTCGCCTCAGGTGCTTCTAATTATGGAGGAGTTGCTATTTCAGTTCATAATAGAATGCCATCATTTAGAGTGCCTGTATCTATTAATGAGGCAACAGCTCAAGAGGTTTTTATTGGATGGGTTGACTCATCTATAGTGGGGACTTCCTTAGAAAACTCTGTTATGACGCTTGATCATTTCGGTTTCATTGTAGAAGACGGTACTTTATGGATCTCAATAGCGAACGGAACCACTCAGAAAAAAACTAATATTTCTGGATTGGTCGCAGATGTTACAGGGGGAATGAATGGGCTTGGATTTGAGGGATATTTTGACGGGACAACTGCTACTTTTAAAGTGAGTGGAGCATCTGTTGGTACTCTGACTGGTACAGAAGTCCCAGATGGTAATTTAAATACTTTTATGACAGCTGTGATAGCTGATGCTTCTGGAGCAGCTAAAACCATAAGAATATTGGAAAACGGCCTTTTTGGATGGAATGAATCTTAAACTTACATTAACTTAATTAAAATAAATGGCTCAATCATTCGCAGACTGGAAAAAGTCAAATCCTAATGGGAACTTTCAGCAATGGAAGTCTTCCTCTTCATATCCTACTTCCGCTCCAGCCAATAATCCCACTAACCAAAACTCCTCAACAGCACCTAAAGTGCCTAATTTTACTGTGGAATGGGAAAGGGCCCAAAAAGCAAACCCGAATTTGAACAAAAACGAATTTGAAAAGCAATTTATTGCAAATAATCCTGGTGCAGCCGCTGACTTAGAAGCTACCAAAAAGAAACTTCAGCAAACGACTGCATCAAATCAGAAGAAGGCGCAAGAAAATTATCTTAAACAAGGCGGTACCCTTAAACCAGGGGAAGTTTATGATCCCTATGCTCAAATGCAAAAGGCTTCTCAAACTGGTCAAGATATTCAAGGAACAATACAAGGCCAGGAAGCCGATTTAATTAGAAAAAATATTGGAGGGACTACTGATTATAAAACCCCTATTGTTAATCAACAATATGGCAATGCTAAAAATACATTTGAAAAACAACCTCCTGCGAGCAAACAACCTCCTGCCCCTTTAGTTTTGACTGGAGATGAAACTCCTGAAGAGTCACTTCAAAAGCAGCTTGATTATCAAAAGCAGCTTTCTGCTTTCCAAGCAGTGGAATTGGGGTCAGTCTCTGGACAAGTTTCGGATTTCGCCTCTCAACTGAAGCAAAATCAACAGCAGGTACAGGATTTAGTCAACAGTTTAAATAGTAAACAAGAAGGTCTTGGAGATACTGTCAATTCAGTACTTCAGGATATGGCCGAGTCTGGTGCTCAGGTGGAACTCACCCCTGAGGCTTTAAAAATGATAGGAGATATATCTTTGGATACTCCCGCTGATCAGGTGGATGATAAAATCAATCAAATCACTCAGAGCCAGACAGTAGAGCCACAAGTTCAGCCTTTACCAATGGCCGAGCCTATTCCTTCAGAAGCTGTTCTTCCTAAATCACAACAGTATGAAGACCTTAAAAAAAGCGGCTTAAATGCTGGTCAAATTGTTCAGCAAGACCCTTCCATGATGAAAGAAGTTGTCCCTGATGGGTCAATTTTAGAACCAAATATGGGAGTAAGTGTTATCCAAACTCCTTTGGGAGAAGGGTATAAAACCCCTTCGGGGATGGTTATTCCAAAGGATTACACGACTGGATTTGCCAATTTGGGAGCCATGACATCAGACCAGATAAAAAAGATGTCGTTCGCAGATTTAATGGCCATCGATCTTTCAACTCAAAAAACCGCTTCTGATTTAAAACAATTCTACAATGCTCAGACATTTCAAAAAATGGCTGAAAGAAATGATAGAGAATATCAGATTGCAACTTTGGATATGGATAAGTTTTATAATTCTGAAAATAACCGCGTTAGTGAGAGTAAATTAAAGGTTATGCAGGATCTTGAACTTGAAAAAATGAGGCAGGATTTAAGTAAAAACACTACCCTACAACAATTAGGAGAAGCTCAAAGTAAAACAGCCAATATTATGAAGGCTCAGATGGATGCCTGGGGTCTTGAAGGTTCCTCCACCGCTTTAGCGGCAATGAGCGCGCATTCTTTAAAATTTGCACAAGAAGCCTCTACAGTCACTCAAACTTATGATATTAATATCATGCAAATGGCCATGGCTTCAACACAGGCACAGATGCAATTCACAAATAAAGTAACGGAATTGAATCAGACCATGCAGGTCCAAAAACTTCAGCTTAGAAGTGAATACTTAGGGAAAAAAGACGAACTAGATAGTTCGGTACTTCTTTCTAATATAGAAAAAATCACTGAAGATAAAAATATGTATCGGGATTATGTGGGGAAAGTTTATGAAAATGAGCAGGCTACCCTAGCGGCAGCCGCAGAGGCAGAGAAAGAAGCCAAAACCGAAATGTGGGAAAAGCAGAAATACTACGGAGAACAACTTGGAATGCTTGTATCCGTCGATCAGGATGGTATGCCTCAACCCTTATTATCAGAAGACGGTCAACCTGTCATGACTTTATCAGGAAGAAAATCAGACCTAGAAGAATCTCAATTCCAGTTTGATCAAGTAAAGTTTGAGGAGGATGTGAGGCAATTTGGAATGGATTATGCTCTTCGAGAAAATCAACAGTCTTTTTCTCAAGAATTAGATGTTGCTAAATTCGAAGAAGATGTTCGCCAATTTGGAATGGATTATGCTCTAAAAGAACAAGGGCAATACTTCAATCAGGATATGGACGTAGCAAAATTTGATCAGGATAATGAGCAATTCTATGCAACTATGCAAGGATTTGACATGAAGGAAGATTCTAATGGAGATTGGATAGGAACGAACAAAACTGGGGAAATTGTAAATTTTGGCCAAGGAGCCATGCCAGCTATGCCACTTAAGAGTAAATATGATTATAATGTAGTTTCTCCTAACGAAATCAGGTTTAATGTTCCCCCTGGAAAATTAAATTCACGAGGCGAATGCGGCATGCTTGTAAATGATGCTCTTAATGGAGGTCCTGGACTAATGGGTGACTCTTATGAAAGTAAGATGGGAGTTGTAAACTCAGATATGCCTGTTGCTGGAGGAGCTTTCGTAGAAAAGATTAATGGCCTTGCATCAGGGCATACAGGTCTTGTAGAAAAAGTAAATCCAGATGGTAGTTTTGAGATTCGCGAGTCTAATTATCATGGTAAATGGAATGTAACTACAGAAACCATTCAGCCAGGCTCCGCACGTTGGAAAACAATCGTGGAACAGGGAGGTTTTTATGATCCAATTAAAGGTGGAACAAGTGCTGCTAAGAAGAGTAAGGGAGTGACTGGGGATGGGCCAACTGCTAAATTTATACAAGAACAAATGAAAGCAGGTTTTTCTAAAGAGAAAGCAATGGATATGGCGGCAAAAGCAATAGAAAAAGGAACATTGCCAGGAGGGTCTTCTAATGACAGTCAAGTCATGGCTTTGGATAATGCATTAAGTGCTTTGGATGATTTAAAAAAATCCTCTGGAAAAAGTGGGGCTGTTGGAGCTGGATGGCAAAAAATATTCCGTGGTGAAGATACTAATTTCCGAGCTGGATCTGGTCCAGCAAATTTCAAGGCTAAATTTGATAATGTAATGAGTACATTAACTATTCCTCAATTGGGAACTCTTAAAGGCCCAATGTCTGATAAAGACATTGCCTTCCTTAAATCTGCCGCAACATCTCTTTCTTTAAATACATCTGAAAAGGCGTTTGACGAAACCTTAAATAAAATGATTGAAGCCTACAAGAGGCTTCAACAAGATGCTAAAAATCAGGGCACTACTTTAGAGGCAGTATCTGGGCCTAAAAATCAAAATTCTTATTATAATCCAATGGCTACTTCTGGCAGCCCTTATGATTCCGAAGTTTAAATTAAACAATAAATTAAAATGCCTAATCCAATCATTCAAAATTATTTAAAAGATGAAAATATCCCTAAAGAAAAAAGGGTCAATATTTATAATAAATTACAAAGTGGCGCTAATGAAGAGGAAATTGCCAGTGCTATATCCAATAAATATGGGAATACTTACGTTGATGAAAGTAGGCAAACTCCCGAAGGGGAAATGTCAGTATCAGAATTTTTAGAAAAACAAGCGCAGCCTAGAATGGTAGGACAAGGAAAAAATTCCAGAGTTTCTGGGGCAAGAAAGGGTGATGCGGAAGCCACCAAAGAAAGAGTTAAGAAGGAAATTCAGGAGCAGATTTTTGGCAAACAAACTAGCTTTAAAGATAGATGGGAAGGGATAAAAGAAGGCTTTGGTGATGCAATAGATCGAGGAAAAGAAGACTTTAAAGAAGCTGGTACTAACTTCGATAAAGGGAATTTAAAATCATTCGGAAGAGGGGTGCTTGACTTAGGAGCTTCAGTTGGAAATTTTGTCACATCCCCTATAGCGGGAGGTATTGGGGCAGCTAAGCCTGAGATTCAAAGTACTATTGAAAATGTAAGCAGTATTACACCTGGGTTTGTAAAAAAGGGCGCTTCTAAAGTCTGGGAAAATGTACCTGAAGGCGTAAAAAATGTTGGAGAAGACGTTCTTGAAGCTTCGGGATTATTAGCAGCAGGTGCTACAGGAAATGTTTTAAAAAGCACTCTACAAACCGCTAAAAATTTATCAAAAGTTCCTTTAAGGGGAGTTAATGCAGTCACAAGCCCCGTACTTGGTGGAATAAAAAATACAGGAAATTGGGCCTTGAAAAAATTGACAGGAATATCTGATGACGCTATGGATGTTCTAAAAAATGAGCCTATTTTATATAAAGCCGCGCAAAAGGGTGAAATAACCCAAGAAAGTTTAGCTGATAATGTTATTAAAGCCATTAAGTCAAAATCAGATGAAATGTCTCTTACAGGAAAAGGTTATGAAACAATTAGGAAATTAAAAGACCTTGTTCCTGTACCAAAGGCCAGCGTAAGTAACCTTCTCTCAAAAAGAGGGATCGTTATAGGTGATAAAGGCAAATTAAATTTTAAGGGTTCTAATATTGGTAGTGAAGTTGATAAGAATGCTGTCAAGAATGCAATTGATGAAATCAATGGCTATTCTGATAATATTTCAGCTAATGATTATTTAAATCTAAGAAGTAAGCTGGATGACTATGTAAATTTTGAAAGCCAAGTTAGCTCTAAGGGTAAAGATTTGGTTAAATTATTAAGGAGAGAGGTTGATCAGGTGGCTAAAGACAAATTACCAGGTCTAAAAGAGCTTGACGCCTCATATGGGCCTCAGATAAAAGAATTCAAGCAACTCAAAAAAGATTACATGAATATGGATGGCACCTTAAAAGATAATGCCTTCTCAAAAATAACTAATTTGACTAAAAAAGGAAAAGAGCAAATTTTATCAAGATTGGAAGAAGCTAGCCCAGGAATTGGGAGTAAAATAAAGGCACTTTCAGCATTGGAAGATGTCAAATATGCCGCAAGTGGCAGATCGGTTGGTAGCTATCTTTCTCCTATGGTTGGAACAGCAGGAATGACTACTGGGAATGTCCCTATGATTTTAGCAGCTGTTTTAAGTAATCCTAAAGTGGCAGCCAATTTAGTAATAAAATATGGAAGAAGTGTAAGCGCTTCAAAATCAGTGATAAATAGTGTTAAAAACAAAATAATTTCAGGGCAGAAACTCAATCCTTATGAGTCTAAAATAATGTCTAAAATTCTTTCCTTAGCTGATAGTAAATTGTCAAAAGCCTCCGCTGTAACTGCTGGAGGCCTTGAAAGTAAGGAATTGTTAAATGAGGGTTAATTTTTCTTATTTTTATTGATTGAATAAAGAATAATAGCTAATCCCAAAGAGCCTAATAAAGCGATCACTGGACCAAAATTTATCCCAAGAAATGCGCCAATTATACAAAGTAAAAGATAAGAGAATGCATTCATAAATTTATAAATTAAGTTAGTAAAATGAACATAATAAACAAGAAACTTAGCCTGGAGGAATTTAAAGCCTATATTAGCTCTTTTAATTTCTCACCTCTCAATCCTAACAAGATTGTTGTACATCATTCAGCAAGCCCCACACAGGCAGAATGGAAGGGCTCTGCAACTATGCTTTCCATGAAATCATTTTATGAAGGTAAGGGATGGCCATCGGGACCACATCTTTACATTGAAGAGAATGGTATTTGGTTATTCACTCCTATGAATGTCACAGGTACTCATGCAAAGGCAGGGAATACCATGTCTATCGGAATTGAGGTAATTGGAAATTATACCTCTCAGGTGTGGCAGGGGAAAACAAAAGAGAATGTTTTGGGGGTGATTCACTCATTAATGGATCGTCTTAAATTAAGTGATTTCTCTATCAGAATCCATCGCGAGTATTCTCAAACTCAATGTCCTGGGAATATGATTACAAGAGAATGGATCATCAATGAGCTTAATAAATACATCAAACCTCAATTCCCCAAGGAAGAGGAAGAGCTAAGGATCAAAATGGACATAGTAAATAAAGCTTTGGATGATGCCAATCAATCCAGAATAAAACTTTTTAAAGCGAAGGGGAAAACCCCAGATAAAAAATACACTATTAAAGATGAACCTATTTGATCGTTTCATAACACTTTTGTTTTTATTTTTATTGGCTTTTGCCTTTTTTTGGGCAGCAAGTCCTGAGGTATTTACCTTAAGGCCTTTAGTATTTATTTAATCACAGAATTTTTTTCAGCTTCTAGCCATAACGCCTTTATCTGCTTTTGAGCTGCCTCAAGTTCATTTTTTTGAGTTATATTTATTGATCCTTGTGTGAGGATAAACATAATTAAAGCTAAAATAATAAAAGAATTAATAACGGGTAGGTTCTGGATCATTGATCTCATGGGTAGCGTTTTTAATTGCCCTAACCTGAAACTTAATATCATTACGGTTTTCTAGTCCCAAGTGTTTATAGACTATCGGGTCGTCTATTTTAATATATCTCTTATATTGCTTTGTTAGAAGCGAAGCGGTTAATAATAAAACACCGTCTGAGACATTGGTTTTCATTTTCGTGGGGTTGGGCTTAAATAAAGTTGAGCCTTGGAGGGCAACTTTATTATACCAGAGATGTGGGCAACTAACCATCTCCTTGGAGGGAAACGAAAACAATTTTAGTCATGGAATGGTAATTTTGCCTAGTGGCTACCTAAATTCCTGATGACAAATAAATTGTATCAAATCTTTAATAAAAAGTCAAATCATTTATTATAATTTCTTTATATCTCTTAGTAAATTTTTAGCAAATTCTTCTAAAAATTTAATGATTCTATCTTCATACCTTCTAGGAAGGACTGTTGACATATAGACGTTTAATGAGTTCTGATTCATTTCTACACCTTTAGCTACAATCTTATTTTTTAGGCCATAATCTTTAAAAATTTTCTTCAAGGCTTTTTCACGTTCTCTATTTCTCATAATATTATTTTTAATTTATTAAGTAAATAACATAAGCTTATTATAACATATGGTTAAAAGTTTTTAAATAAACGCTTTTTTGCTTTAATTTAAGCGTGTTTTTTCTCTAAAAAGGACTATAATTAAGTCAACTTTTTTTTATTTATTATGGATAATTTAATTCCCGCCCTTGATCCTGTTGTAAGTTTGGGTCAATATGGTATAGTTGGAGTGTTAATGTTGTTTATAATCGTTCAGGCGGGATGTATTTATCTTCTGTTCACCCTTCTAAAGACGGCCTATCAACAACATCAACTACTTGTGCAGACTCATATTGAAAATCAAAATGAGATCTTCCAAAAATTTACTCAAGCTTTCAGTGATTTAAAAACTGAAATCCTAAGAAAATAATATGGAAATACCAATGTCTGAAAAACTTAAAGCCTTGCACCACTTACAAGATGAAGAGTGGCCATGCCTTAAGATTATGCGAAAGGTCAGGATAATCATACTAGTTATGGCATCTTGCGCCTTTTTTGTTTTTTGTTTCTTTTCTTATCTTAACTATCAGGTCAATTTAAGCACACTGCTTGAAACTAAAAAAATAACCGATTTTATTACTAATAACCTAGAAGTTTATGAAGAAGGTGAAAATCAAGGGAACTAATAAAGTCATTGGAGTAAAAGAGTGGAAGTCAAAAGATTCTACTAAAAGACCCTATCCTAAAAAACCTCGTCCTAAGTCTTATGTGGCTTAGCTTTTAAGTAAAATTAAAATAAATAATAGTAAGGCAATTATTACGCCGATTGCTCCGTAAGGCCCGATGAGTTCAAAGAATTCCATAGGTAGTTATTTAAGCTGATACAAAAGCTTTTGAATAGTACTCCTCCACTGAAAAATGATGTCTAGCAGCTAAGCAAGCATCTGCTTTATATTTTAGTCTTTTAGCATCTTCTGGGGAAACAGCTTCAAAGTATTCTCTTCCAGAAGAAGGGCAATCATAAGCAATAAAATACTCGTCACGATCAAATACGCCCGCACTTTCAGGGATTTTATAAAGACTATTCCCCTTCCAGGTTTTCCCATCTAAAAGTTCCGCTTTCGTTTCTATAATAAAGGAATCTCTTTTGCAGAATTTCATTGCAATTGCTTTTTTGTCTGAATTATCAATTTTGTTAATCTCTGCAAAAGTCATTGTTCTAGAGGTAATTTTATGGTGTTCTTCTTTTGTAAAACAAACTCCGTGTAAATAATAAAGTTCGTAATCATCTTTCCAAGCAATAGCTGATTGATATTCAGAATGTAGATTGTTTTCCTTATCTCTAAGAATTCTTATAGGCTTTCTTGAATAAATACAAAATCCTTTTAATTGGATTGATAAAAAAATATCATTCTCTAGCAGTGCTTTAAATTTATGAAATTCAGGCAAGTTTATTAACCCAATTCGATCGAAGAAATCGTAAAAGGAATTCCATCCATAATCGTTCACATCTCCATACATAGCCCACGTGAAATATTCTAACTTTTGGCCCCTGACTTGGCCCCTGACTTGGTCCCAGACTTGGTCCCCGACTTGGTCCCTGACTTGGTCCCCGACTTGGCCCCCGACTTGGTCCCTGACTTGGTCCCCGACTTGG
>Ga0075163_10002026_pt1 | contig 27246 bp, 16 predicted proteins | sample JI1023141ADNA_FD_71478 | JGI IMG/M metagenome (GOLD analysis project Ga0075163, IMG submission 71478) | Wastewater effluent complex algal communities from Wisconsin, to seasonally profile nutrient transformation and Carbon sequestration -... | ecosystem: Engineered > WWTP > Effluent > Algae...
AAGGCGGGCATCAGCCTCCCCGCCCAGGTCATCGACCAGGTCGCCGAGTTTCAAGAGACCCGCGACAACAGCTTCACACTGTCCCTCAAGACCAGCGTCACCGTGGGCGAAGGCAATGCCCAAACCCAGTATGCCGGGCGCATCACCGGCCGGCTGACCGATGAGGGCATCGCCGATCTGACCGGCATCAGCGTCCAGGGCCAGGCGCTGGTTCGCCTGGACAACAGCGCCGAAGGGCCCACCGGCGTCACCGCCATGGGCGAGCGCCTTAACCTCAATGATCTTCAGGGGTTTGACCCATGAGTCTGGTGTCCACCCGCGTCCGTCTCGGCGGTGCCGCTGCCCGTGCTGCGCTGGCGGCCGCGCTGGCGCTGGGCGCTCTGTCCGCTCAAGCCCGGCCTGCCAAGCCGCCCCAACCTCCGATTTGGGGTGGGCCCATGGTGCTGTCGGTGGCAGCCCCCCGCGCCGAGGACGCCCTCATCCGCAGCCGCCTCATCGCCCCTGGGGACGCCGGGCAGCTGCGCGTGCAGGTGCGCGCTCTGGCGGCCGAAGAACCGCTGGGCACCTTCGAGGTGGCCCCCGATGCGCTCGTGCGGATTCGGGGCCTGTCGGCGGGCACCTGGGCGATCGAGGCTGCCACCCAGCGCGACGGCGTCCTGAGCCGGTGGTCGGATCCGCTGGTGGTGGAGGTGCAGGCGGTGGGTGAAGGCGTCTTGACGGTGCTGCAGGGCACCGACGCGGGGCTGGCGCCGGGACCGTGCACCGAGGCCAACGGCCAGCCCTGGGTGCGCGCGCTGATGGGCGAGGCCACGGTGAAGTGCCCGGGCGAGGCCCCCTCGGTCCACGTGAAGGTGGTGGAGGCCACAGCGACCCTGGCGGCCCCGGCCAACCCGCCCCGGGGCAAGCCGACGTCGCTGCGCTTCACGCTGACCGGTGGCCCCGTGCCCCAGGTCCTGGATCTGGTGGTGGCGGGCCGCGCATGGCCGCTGCGCCTGAGTGCCCAGGGGTGGGAGGCGGTGGTCACCCTACCTGCGGGGTTCCAGCACGCCGAGCTGCGCGACCCCGATCAACCCGATGGTCCGCCGGTGGCGGTGGTGACACTGCCCGGCGCGGGAGGCGCGAAATGAGAGCGCTGTGTCTGCTGCTGCTGCTCCCCAGCGTCGCCCTGGGGGCCGCGCCCTACGCGGACTGGATCTTCAAGATGGAGCGCGCCACCGCCGACGAGGCGGCCCTGACGGCGCTGAGCCGCGAAGCACCTGATCTGGCTCGCATTTGGTTCTACGGCAACGTCTACGACCTGGGCATTGCCGGCATCCCCGACAAGGAGAAGACGCGCATCCGCCGGTGGGCCACCTGCGTGGCCGATGGGCTGGCGGACACCGACGCCCACCCCGCCCTGACCCTCGAGCTCGACGGCGACGCCATGGCGGACCAGCTCAAGCGGACCCAGGCGCTGTTGGAGCCGGTGTTGGGCGATGACAATCCCACCTCGGCGGCGGTGGCAGAGCTGGCCAAGGCGACCGACGATCGGCTGGTGCGCACGGCACTCTACGCGTTGCTGCACCGCGCCTACCTCGCCAACCCCCGCCTGGGCGGCGGCCAGGACGCCCGGCGCCTCGTGGCGGCCGCGCGGGGCCTCGCCGAGGGTCTGGTCCTGGTAGAAGGCGATCTGACGCCCTGGCGCACCCTGGCGGCCTGGCAGGGCAACCCCGGGGTGGTCGTGGAGCGCGCAGGCATCGTGGAAGACCGGGTCATTCAGGGCCTGAATGCGCTCATCGCGGGCGACGCGAACTCGGCGCAGACGCTGCTGGACGACAGTGTGCGGGCGTTGAGCCAGGCGGGCGCGCCGGCGCTGCGGGTGGCGCTGATGGCCCTGGGCGCGGCCCTGGCCGCCGATTTGCGGGGTGACGCCGCCACCGCACGCACGGTGCGCCTGCGGACCGCCAGCAGCCTGCGGGTGCCCTGGATGGTGGCCGCGCTGGCCCGAAAAGTGTTGGAAATTCATGTAGCTCTGAAGGATGCCGATGGCGCAGTCGGGGCGGCAGCCGCATTCCAGCGCGCCGCCGCGGAGCTTCAACCCGCCATCGCCGATGGGGTGGTGCTCGCCGCCACCGTGGCTTTGTGGCGCGCCGAGGCGGGGGTGCGCACCGCAGCGGGTCGCCTGGAGGCGGCTGAGCAGCTGCTCGTCGCCGCGCGCCCGGTGGCCGATCGGCTGCGGGAGGCCACGGTGCTGAGCGCCACGGTGCCCGCGGCCCGACGACCAGCCGAGGCCCGGGCCCGCGCAGGCTATGCGGCGGAGCTGGCCCAGGTGACGAGCGCGCTGGCCCTCCGCCGGGGCAACTTCGCCGGGGCCATCGACGCGGCGGCGGGCGCGCGGGACAGCAGCTTCGAGGCGGCCGACGGGGCGCTCACGGCCCGCGCCCACCTCGCCCTGGCCCGCGCCTACTTCGCCCACGGCCAGCTTGATGAGAGCCTGAGTTCAACGCAGGCGGCGGTGACGAGTGCCACGGCCGCAGGCGCGAAGGTGGAGCGTGCTGAAGCCTTGGCGGAGCGCGCCCAGGTGCGCCTCTGGCGTGGCGATTTGGCGGCCTCTTTTGCCAATGCAAACGAGGGCTTACAGGCACTCAAGGGGGCGGGCACCGAGGCCGCTCCGCTGCGCGCCCGCCTCCACCGCCTGGCGGCCGCAGTGCTGGCGGCGGATGGCCAAACCCAGGCTGCGGTGGACCGGCTGCGGTTTGCGGCGGGGGTCCTCGATGATGCGCCCACGGCGTTGGCGTTGGCGGTGCTGCTGACCGACCTGGGATCGCCCTCCGACGCCCGGGCGGCCCTCCAGGCCCACCTCGCCGATCCCGAGGTGGCGCTGGTAGCTGGCTGTGTGGCCGCCCGCATGGGTGATGTGGCCGAGGCGCAGCGCCTGTTGACGGCTCGGCTCGACGACCAGGGGGCGGACACGGCTGTCCGGGCGGGCGCTTGCCTGGCGCTGGCCCTCGACAACCGAGCGGCGCAGGCGGTGATCGCGCGGGTAGAACCCCGCCTGGCCAACGCTGATCCGGCGGACACCGCTGCCTTTCTTGCGGTGGCTGCGGTGGTGGAGGGCTCCGACGCCCGCCGGGACGCCGCCATCCGGGACTGGCAGCTCGGCCGCGCGGAGGGCCAGCCGCGGCTGCTGCCCATCCGCCGCCTGACCGCGGTGGACCACCCGGGCAGCGCTGTACAGGCGCGAATTGACTCCGCTTTTGCCGCGCGCGGCCGGCCGGTGGCGGGCGTCCTGCCCGTGGCGGTTTGGTGGCAGCGGCAGGCGCTGGGCCTGGATACCGCCGCGCCCCGCCCAGGCGTGGACGTGTCGGGCGGCGCCCTGCGCCAGGTGCGCGGCGCGCTCGCGCACAGCTGGGCGCTCGGCCAGGTTGCAGCCGATGCCGCTGTGGAGGCCGGTGCGCGGGCCAGCGCGGTGCTGGAGCGCCAGAGTGCTCTGGGCGCACTCGCCACGGCCGAAGCTGCCCTGCGGGCCGAGCACACGCCGTGGATTGAGCGCCACCTGCCGGCCATCCCCACGCAGGCGGATTTTGCCCCTTCGCCCACGGCCGTGCGGGTGTGGTACGTGGACGCTGCGCCCTCCAGCCGTGTCTTTGTCGCGCTCCCGAGCGGGCTGCGGGTGGACGTGCTGCCGGGCACCCAGGCGCTGACCGAGGCGGTGGACGCCTACACGCCCGATGGGCCGGCCGCAGCGCGTTTGTCCGCGACTTTATTGCCTTTTGCGGCCGCCCTCGAGGTCCACCGCCTGCCGCTGGAGGTGGAGGCCGCGGGCCCCCTGGGCCTGTTCCCCCTGGGCGCACTGCCCGTGGGTGGGCAACCGCTCGCCGCCATCCACCCGGTGCTGTTCCGCCTGGGCGGCGCACCGGCCCCGGAGGCGCTGGATGCCCCGGTGAGTCGGGTGGAAGCCCCGTGTCGGACGGAGACGCCCTGTACGCCGGTGCTGCCCGACGTGCCTGCAACCACCTGGGCGGAGGCGCGTGGTCGGACCCAGATGGGCTTTCCGGTGACGGCGGACGGCCTGACCACCGCGTCCGGGGTGGTGCCCCGGCGCCAGTTGGCCCAAGCCGATGGCCGCCTGCAGAGTGTTGTGCTGAGTGCGCGGGCGGTGAGCGCCCGCGGTGAGGCCCTGCGGCAGACGGTGGCTGCACTCATCACCGGGGGCGCGCGGGTCGTCGTGCTGCCCGCAGGCCCCACCGAGCCACCGCTGGCCACGCTCTGGGTGGAAGCCCTGCGCGGCACCCCCCGCACGCTGCGTCGTTGGAATGGCACCACCTTTGAGGAGGCCACCGAAGTGCTGGCCGGTCCGCCCCGGCCGCTGGCCGATGTGGCGTCGCGCCGACCGGACCTCATCACCGTGTTGCCGTGACACAACCCACCAGCCCCCTCCCCCGCACCCGGTTTCCGCTCCGCCTGAAGCTGTCCTTCATGGCAGCGGCGCTGACCGTGGTGCCTCTTTTGGGGGTGGGCCTGGCACTGATCAACATCAATGTCTTGGATATCCGTAAGAGAATCCAGGAGTTCCAGATTGTGGTGGCCGACGACATCGCCCAGTCGGTCAGCTCCGCCCTGCGGGGGGCGGAGGTGGCGTTGGGGGGCGTGGCGCGCCTGCTCACCGACCGAACGCTGGATGGGGACGCGCGCGTCGCGCTGGCCCTGGCCGCCGTGGGCTCCGATCCCACCCTCGACTTCGCCGCCATCTACGGTGCCGATGGCGTCTTGATCGACACCATGCGCGAGGAGCACGCCCCCATCATTGCGCCGCCCGAGCGCTTGCCCGAGGCCCTGCGCGCCATCGCCGATCGCCAGGTGCTCGCCATCGGCGACGCGATGTTGATGGATCAGGTGCGCGTGCTGATGGCCGTCCGCCTCGAGGTGGACGGCCGCGTCACCGGCTATGTGGCCAGCTACACCCCCCTGGCCGAGGTGCAGGCGCGGGTGGATCGCCTGGCCAGCACCCACTTCGCGGGGCTGCCCGACCCGGTGCTGGTGGTGGACGCTGATCGCCGGATTCTCGCCCGCGGTGACCGCGCGGCAGGCCCCATGCTGGCCGTCGCCTCGGCCTCGGCTTTTTTGATGGGTCTGGATCCCGCCGCCATGCGGGCGGGGCTGAGCAGCGCGGAGGACTACCACGACGAGGACGGCCGGGCGATGGTGGGGGCGGCCGTCCGCGTGCCTGAGCACCCCTGGGCGGTGGTGGTTCAGCAACCCCGCGAAGTGGTCTACGGCGTCATCGACACCATCCGCACCAGCGTGCTGGCGGTCATCGCGTTGGCCATCTTGCTGGCCCTGGGCAGCGCCATCTTCATGGCGCGCCGGATCAGCGAACCCCTGCGAAAACTCTCGCTTTTTGCCGCAGATCTGGCCGCCCGACGCTTCGACCAACGGGTGGAGGTCAAGACCCACGACGAGCTGGCCCTGCTGGGCCAGGCACTGAGTGGGGCCGCCGCCAACCTGGAGGCCAGCGAGGCGCGTATCCGCGAGGAGCTGGCCATTCGCTCCGACCTGGGCCGCTACCTGCCCGGTGAGCTGGTGGAGAGCGTGGTGCGGCGGGAGCAGGACATGGGCCTGGGCGGCCGCCGCACGCCCATCACGGTCATGTTCGCCGACGTGGTGGGCTTCACCCCCATGACCGAGCGCTTGCCACCGGAGAAGGTGGTCACGGTGCTCAACGAGCTCTTCACCATCCTGACCGAAATCATCTTTCGCCACGGAGGCACCGTCGACAAGTTCATTGGCGACTGCGTGATGGCCATGTGGGGCGCCCCGCGGGCCCAACCCGACCATGCCACGCGGGCCGTGCGGGCCGCGGAGGACATGATGCGGTGGCTGGAGATCGGCAACGCGGGCTGGCAGCAGCGGTATGGGATCACGCTGGAACTGGCCATCGGCATCAACACGGGCGAAGCGGTGGTGGGCAACATCGGATCGGAAATCCGTATGGAATACACGGCGATCGGTGATGCGGTGAACCTCGCAGCGCGCCTGGAAGCCATCGCTCGGCCGATGCAGGTCCTGGTCACCGCCGCCACCCGCCAGGCCGCCGGCGAGGGCTTTGAGTACCTGCCGCTCGGCGCTCGGGAAATCACCGGTCGGGCGGAGCCGGTGCAGCTGTTTGAGGTGCGGCCATGAGCGACCGGACGTTTGACGAGCTGCCCAGCGGGCGCCGTGTCGCCAGCGCTTTTGTGGACAGCACGTTGCTGCCGCCCGGCGCCCTGGTGGCGGGGCGGTACCGCATCGAGGCGCTGCTGGGCGAGGGCGGCATGGGCGCGGTGTACCACGCCACCCAGCTCTCGCTGCGTCGACCCGTGGCGCTGAAGCTGTTGTTGCCCCACCTCACCCGGGACCCGCTGGCCCGCGCCCGCTTTGAGCGCGAAGCGCGGGTGGCCTCGCGGCTGCGCCACGGCAATGCTGTGGAAATCTACGACTTTAGCGATGGCGATCCGCCCTACATTGCCATGGAGCTCCTGCACGGACGCTCGTTGCGCGCGGTCCTGGAGCAGCCGGGCGGCGCGCCGCTGGAGCGCTCGCTCGCGCTGCGCCTCATACGGCAGGTGGCCGACGCGCTGGTGGCCGCCCACCGCGAAGACCTCATCCACCGCGACATCAAGCCCGATAACGTGTTCCTGGTGGAGCGCCTCGACGCCGAGCCGCGGGCAGTGGTGGTGGACTTTGGCCTCGCTTTCATCGCCGACCACGACGAGCTCGGCCGCGTCACGCGCCAGGGCACTTTGCATGGCTCGCCGGCCTACATGTCGCCGGAGCAGGCCCGGGATCCCGAGGTGGAAGCGCCTTCGGACGTGTATTCCCTGGGGTGCGTGCTGCACGAGGTGGTCACGGGTGAGGTGCCCTTCCCGGGTGGGGGCATCCAGGTGCTCAGCCGCCACTGCTTCAACCTGCCGGAGAGCCCCCGGCGGCGCTACCCGCACCTGGACCTCCCCGAGGCCCTCGACGCGCTGATTCTGCGCATGCTGCGCAAGCACCCCGCTGCCCGCCCCTCTGCCGAGGACGTGCGCATCGCCCTCGACCGCCTGCTCGATGGCATGCGCACCGAGGCGGAGCGGGCCGCCTCGCGCACCAGCGGCCGCGCCGCCCGTATGGTGGCCGCGGCACCGCCCAGCCTGCCGCCCGAGGCCCTCCCCGTCACCGAGCTCGCCGTGCGAGTCGAGGGCCCGCTGGACGCTGACGTGGGGCACACCCTGCTGACCAACGGCATCGCCGTCACCGAGACCGCTCCGCTTATCGTGGCGCTGGACCAATCCATCGAAGCGCTGGTGGCGCTGGTGGGCTCGGGGGTGGTGGTGGCGGACACCGAGCCCGCGGACATGGCGCGCATTGCCGACCTGCTGCGCGCCGGGGTGGCCGAGGTGGTGCCGCGCCCGGTGCGTGCTGAGGACCTCATTCGGCGGATCCGTCGCATCGCTCGCCGGATGGGCCTCTAGCAGGCTGCTGAAAAAGTCTCCCGTCGCATCGACGGCGGGATGGGGCCGACCAAAGGTCGCGGCCCCCCAGTGGGGGGCCCGGCAAAGCCGGGAGCTCTGCGGCGTTGCCGGAAGTCCTCAACAATACTCAGTATTGCCTGCGGTCCGGCGCCTTGCATCTGGCCCCATCGCGCTCGCCGAGCGCTCGGTCCGACTTTTTCATCAACCTGCTAGTCACAAAGATCTGATTTTACAGCCTTTTTCTCTGCCTCTGGCCTCTCGGTCCTGACCGCGCCGGGTGGCCCTCCAACCGGGTGCCTGGAAACGCCCGGCCTGGATGCCGTCAACATAGCGGGGAATCCCAAGGCCGTTTATTCTGCTGGGGCCCTGCTCAGGAGTCCCGTTGAACCGGCCTACGCCCTTCGGCAAGTACATTCTGCTCGAGCGCATCAGCGTGGGCGGCATGGCCGAGGTCTTCAAGGGCCGCACCTTTGGCATTGAGGGCTTTGCCCGCTACGTCGCCATCAAGCGCATCCTGCCGCACCTGGCCGAGGATAGCCGGTTCGTCGATATGTTCATCGACGAAGCCAAGATGGCCGTGCAGCTCAACCACGCCAACATTGCGCAGGTGATCGAGCTCGGTCGCGAGCAGAACGACCACTTCATCGCCATGGAGTACGTGGCCGGCAAGGACCTGCTGGCGCTGTTTCACCACCTGCGCAAGAGCCGGCAGCGCATGCCCGTGCACCTTGTGGCCTTCATTGGCCACCAGGTGGCGGAGGGCCTCGACTACGCCCACCGCAAGCGGGGCGCCGATGGGCGGCCGCTGGGCCTCGTGCACCGCGACGTGTCGCCGCAAAATGTGCTGATCTCATACGACGGCGCGGTCAAGCTCATCGACTTCGGCATCGCCAAGATCCGCAAGCAGACCGACGAGTCCACCAAAGCCGGCGTACTCAAAGGCAAATTCGGCTACATGTCGCCCGAGCTGATCGAGGCGCAGACGGTGGACGCCCGGTCGGACATCTTCTCCCTCGGCGTGGTGCTGTGGGAGCTGGCCTGCTCGGAGCGGCTCTTCACGGGCGACAACGAGTTTGTCACGCTTGAGCGGGTGCGCCTGGCCGAGGTGGATCCCCCCAGCCGGCGCAACTCGGCCGTGCCGCCCGAGCTGGATCGCATCCTGTTGCGCGCCCTGGCCCGCTCCCCCGAGGACCGCTACCAGTCCGGCGCGGAGCTGGCCGACGACCTCGCGCGCTTCCTGCACAGCCAGGGCTTCAGCCCCTCGACCAAGGAGCTGGGTACCTGGATCCGCACCGAATTTGCCCATGATCTCGCGGAGGAACGGCGCAAGGCCCAGGTCCACGCCCGCACCACGCTCAGCGCGGACGGGCGGGTGGTGGAGGCCCAGGAAGACGAGGAGCCCACCGCCCTGTGGCAGCCCGACGCGGACACCGCCGACGCCTGGGCCCGGGCCACGGCGCCGCCCGAGCACGAAGAAGAGGTCCCCGATCCCCTGGCAGCGCTCACCGGCGCTCCGCTGCGGGCACCGCGCCAGGCGCCCCCGCTCGGCGAGCGCCCCACCGAGCCTCGGCCCATCAGCCCGCCCCGCCGGGATCCCGATCCCGTGCCCATCTCTCAGCGGCCCACCGAGCAGCGCAGCCGGATTGAGCCGCCCGCGGCCCCTCACCGGTCGCGCGTGGCGCTCATCCTGGCGGTGGTGGTGGGCGTGCTGGCCACCGCCGCGGCCGCCTGGTGGCTCATGCGCAGCCCCGGGGCGGGCCTGCGCGTGCGGGTCAACCCATCGGAATCACTCATTATTCGCCTGAACGGCGAAGCCATCGGCACCGCCAGTCCGTTGGAGCGCACCGGCCTGCCGCCGGGCAAGGCCACCCTCGAGATCAGCCGCGAGGGCTTTGAGCCCTGGCAGACGACGGTGGTGTTGGAGGACGGCGAGACCACCACCATCGAGGCCAACCTGAATGTGGCGCTGGAGCAAGAGGCGACGCTGCGCTTCGAAGTGGTGCCGGCGGACGCCCGCGTGACCCTCGACGGGGCGCCGCTCGTGGGCCGCGAGGTGCAGGTGCCCGCGGGTCGCCCCATCAAGGTCAAGATCGAGCGCGACACCTACCAAACGTTTGAGACCACCCTGGAGCCCGAGCGCGGCACTCAGCTGTTGGACTACGCCCTCAAGCCGCGGCCAGCGAGCCTCTTTGTGGAGGCCCACCCCGCGAGCACCGTGTTCCTCAACGGGGAGCGCCGGGGGCGCACGCCGGTGAACGTGGTGGACCTCGACCCGGGCCTGGCCTGGCAGGTGCGCATCGAGGCCCCGGGCCACACCCCCCACGAAGAGGTGGTGCGCTTCGGCCCCGACCGCTTCGTCCGCCTCAATGTGACGTTGGTGGCCGCGCCCTGAACGGGGTATCGCTCAAAAGTCCAGTCAAGTCGAGTACTTGACTCAGCGCTGCAGGTTGCCCATCAGGCGGTTGATGACCCGGATGATCTGCCGTTCCTTGTAGAGATCGTGGCGGTTGTCGCCGGTCTCGTTGTTGACCTCCGTCGCCCGATCCACGATCTGGAACTCCGCCAACAAGAAGACGACCCGCCCCTGGCGCGGGTCGTGGTCGGGCAGCGCGCTCAACAGGTCGTGCACCCGCACCGGCAGGTCGGCCACGAAGTTGATGGTGCGAAAACCCTTGGCGCTGAAGAAGTTGAGGCGCTCGCCGCGGTCGTCGAGGCCGGGCAGCTTCTGGAGCAGCGGCACCAGATCCCGCAGGCGCGGGTCGGCGGCCATCGTGCTCTCCAGATCCACCAGGTCGTTGCGGGATTGGCCCGGCATCACGTAATTGAAGGGCACAACCCAGCGCACCAGGCAGAGCAGCACCTGGAAGAGGTCGTCGAGGCCCTCGGTCACAATGCGGAACCGCAAGCGATCGTGCACTTCGGCGGCGAGGCTGTCGGTGCGCGCCAGCAGCTTGGTGACGATGGATTCAGGCGTCTTGCGGCTCGCCGCCAGCCCCACCACGCGGATGCCCGCCGCCTTCATCTCGTCCACCGCTGCAAACACGCGCTGCTCGATGCGGCGGAAGAGCTCGTTGGTGGCCACCGGGAGGCGGTAGAGCAGCTCGCGGCCCGTGCTGTGGTGGATGACGTGCATCACCTTCAGCAAGGCGCAGGCATCGCGCGGGGCGTTGGGGCTGTGGGTGGGCAGGCTGCCGCTGGCCATGAGCAGCAGGTCGCGCACATCCTCGACGGTCCGCACCTCTTCAGCGACGTGCAGCTCCAGGTGGCGCTCGGCGTACTCCAGGGCCTCGTGTTGGATCCACTTCAGGCGCAGGGCGTCGGCCGGATCAGCCACCCGCAGGCCGATGCGATCGAGGAAGGCGTCCACATGCCGGCGATCGCGAAACGCCAGCTTCCGCCAGTCGATGGCGGACTCGCCCCGCAGAAGGATGCGGATTTCCTCCACATCCTGCAGCCCAGCCGGCAGGATGCCCGTCAGGGTTGAGAACCTATCTGCCGAACCCTGGTCGGTCACCGGCCGCTCCTGGTGTCGAAGGCGCCCCTTCTAGAGCATCGACGCAACGATCGACAAGCCCGCGGGGCACATTGTTGCCCGGCCGACACCACCCAGAACGGGCGCAGACGGCGGTTGGCGCGGCCGTGACGTCAAGCGCTTGCGGCCCGCGGCTGTCGTCTGCTACCCAAGCCCCCCGCCCGTCTTGGAGGAGAGCATGTCCCACGCCCTGCTGACCGCCCTCGCCGCCGCCGGCACCCACACGGCTGACCGCCTCAAGCCGGCCCTGGCCGCCGCCGAAGCGCGCGTCCGGCAGGCCACCCCGGCCCCCGTGGTGGAGCGCGCCCTCGCGGCTTTCCACCATGGCCTGACCGTCGCAGGCGCCGCGACGCTCGACGGTGGCGATCCGCAGGCCATCGAGGACGCCATCTACGCGGCCGATCCGGGTGCACCTCTCAGCGAAAAGGTGTTCCGAAACGCGTGGTTGGCGCTCTCGGACAGCCTCAAGACCTCCGGCGACGCGCCCCCCTTCGGTGGCACGGGCGCGGCGGAGAGCTGGGCCTTTGTGGCGCGCTCGGTGCCCTGGCCCTACGTCGGCCACGACGCCGCCCTGGCCCAGGTCGAAGCGCTCTTTGGCAACGGCGTGCGCGTCGTGGTGGTGCGCGGACCGGGCAAGTCGACCTTCCTGGCCGCCCTGCGCCGCCGCCTGCTCGGCCGCGCCGGGGCGGATGCCCTGGTGCCGCCCGTGGGACCGGCCGCCCGCGATGACCTCACGGGCGTCCTGCGGCCCGTGTTGAGCCGAGCCGCGCTGGAGCCGAACATTGCCCAGGCCCTCGACCAGCTCCGCCTGGGCGAAGACCTGGTGGGTGTGCTGGGCCGCGCGGGCGACAAGGGCCAGGTGGCGTTCCTCCTGGACGATGCCCACCTGCAGAGCCGCTCGGCCATGCTCGGGCTGCCCCTGTTGGTGGAGCCGGCCCCCGAGCGCGCCGCGCTGCTCGTGATGACCGCCCCCGATGACCCCGCCCAGGATGGGCCGCTGATCGAGCTGCTGGTGGATGCCCGCGAGCGGGACATCCTCACCGAGGTCACACTGCCTGCCTGGGATGCCGCGCTGGCTGGCGCCCTCCTGACCGCTGGCCTGGGTGCGGTGCCCTCGGCCTGGCCGGCCCTCCTCGCCTCGACGGGTGTGGGTCCGATGCGCGACGCGGTGCGGCTGGCCGAGGCCCACGCCTGGCTGGCCGATTTGACGGGCGCTGATGGCAAGGCCCGCCCCGATGGGGAGGCGATCCTGACCCGGGGCTACGACCCAGCGCCCCGCTTGCCCAAGCATGTGGGTGCTCAGCGCGTGTTGGCCCTGGCGGCCCTGGAGGCCAGCGAAGGCGGCATCTTCCACGCCTTCACGGTGGGCAGCCTGCTGGGGATGGATGAGGACGCCATCGAGGACCTCATCCACGACGATGAGTTTGAGCTGGAAGGCACGGTGGTGGGCACCTGCGAGGACGCCATCGCCGACGAGACCGTCTGGACCAGCCTGCCCGACGGCCTGCACCCGGCGTTTTCCTTTGTGGATCCGCGACTTGTATCGGCGTTGGTGGCCACCGTGGCCGCCGAGGACCGCGCCGTGCGGGCGGGCGGGCTGCGCGATGCCCTGCTGAACAAGTACGGCCCCGCCGGGATCTGGCAGGTGGCCGACCGGGTGGGTCGGCTGGACTTCGCCGCCCAGCGACCCCGCCAGGTGCAGCAGCTCCTGCTCGGCACCCAAAATGCGGGCCGCATCGAGATGGGCTTCCGGCGCATGTTGCCGATTTTGCAGGCCGAAATGCCCTACCGCCTGGCGCTGGCCCGCCTGTACGGCACGGCCATGGAGTTCGGTACCTTCGCCGCCTCCCAGGGCAAGGTGCAGGCGGCCGATCAGGCCTTCCAGGCGGCGGCCGCCGCGGCCCAGCGCCTCAAGCGCCCGGGGCCCGCGGGCGAAGCCCTGGCACGCCTGGCCGAGGTCCGGTTGGCCCTCGCGATGCCCCGCCCGGCGGTGGCGGCCCTCGACATGGCGGAGACGCTGCTGCAGAACGGTGGCCACACGGGCAGCCTGGCACGCGTGCTCCTTCTCCGCGCGGAAGCCCGCGTTTTGGAAGGTGATTTGCGCGGCGCCGAGACGCTCCTGCGCACCGGTGTGCGGCGCCTGCAGGAGTCCGGCGACCGCGGCCACGAGTCCCTGGGCCTGCTGCGTCTGGGGCGCGTGCTCTACGAGCTCGGCGACGAAGACGCCGGCTGCACCGCGGTGGACGAGGCCATTCGGGTCGCGGACGCCAGCGGTGATCCCCGGGCCGCCGCCGCGGCGCGCCTCGCACGGGCCCACCTCTTCGCCGAGCAGGAGCAGCTGGAGCCCGCCTTCAAGCTGCTCAATGAGGCGGCCACGGCCTTCCAGCGCCTGAGCCTCCCCGTGCACGTGGTGGAGGTGGCCGCGGCCGACCTGCAGCGGCGCCACGGCGGCGCGGCCCAGGCGGAGAAGCGGCTGAGGGCGGTGGCCGAGGCCTTCAAGCAGGCCGGCGCGGCCGTGCAGTGGGCGGACGCATGGTTCGGGGTGGGGCGCTGCCAGGCGGATCTGGGCCAGCCCGACGCCGCCGCCACCACCTACGCCGAGGTGGTGGACATCCGCCGCCGGGCCCGGGATCGCTTCGCGTTGGTGCGGGTGCATGAGGCTCTGGGCGAGGCGCTGCAGGCCCAGGGGGACCACCTCCGCGCCTTCAACGAGCTGGCCCAGGCCCGCCGCTTCGCCGAGCGGCTGGGCATGGCCCGTCGGCTGGGTCGGCTGGACGCCAGCCTCGCCCGGCTGGAGGCCGAGTTCGCCCACCTGGCGGACGTGAGCCCCGCGGATCTGCGGGCCCGCGCGGCGACGGCGGTGGATGAGCTGGAGGCCGCGTGGGCGGCCCCGCCCCCGGCTGCGCCCGCGGCCTAGCAGCCTGGGCGCCCTCGCACCCGCACCCACAAAAGCCCAGTCCGATCAGGCACTTCCGAGCTCTGGTCGCTACTTGAGGCGGGCCTCCACGCCCGCCAATGCCAGCTTCACCACGGGATTGGGACGCCGCGCCAAGGAGCTCTGATACAGCCGTCGCGCCCGTCCCAGCTGGCCCCGCGCCTCCGCGATGCGGCCCAGGTTGTAGCGCAAGCGGGCATCCAGACCGGCGTCCGTCGGGCCCTCCATGGCCCACTGCGTCAACGCTTCAGCGGTGTCGAGGGACTTCGCCTTGAGGTGGAGGTACCCCAGCTCACCCAGCGTCTCGGGGTGGTTGGGATCGGCATCCAGCGCCTTGTGGAGCAGCGCGATGACCGTGGCGTCCTCCGCCTTGCCCACTGCAGCTCGGGCACGGGCAAAAGCGGCCTTGCGCGCGACCTCGTCCACCTTGGGCTGGGCGAGCGCCGGCGCTGCCGGATCCACCCACGCCAAACCCAGCAGGCGACCCGCGGGCAGTGTGGTGACCAAACCCTGGCGGCTGAAGAGCTGGCCGCGGTCGTCGAGGCGGACGGCGCAGGTGCCGGTGTCGAACCAGCCCTCGGCGTCGGGCACCAGCCCCTTGAGGACGGCGGGCGGCGTTATGGTGGCCTCCAGCTCCCAATAGCCGTGGTTTTCGGCCCAGGAGCAACAGCTGATGGCCGTCTCCACCCGGATCACGCCGCGCAAGAGCGTGAAGCGAGCCGCCTTGAGCGTCTCCGCCGTGATCGTGGGCCCATCCTCCCAGCCGTCCTCGTGGGATGAGCGCTCCGCCGCGAGCGCGGCCTCTGCGGCCACCTGGTAGGGCTTGCCCAGCAAGGCAAACATGTCCACCTCCTCGCCGGTCGGGCCATGCAGCGTCCGGGCGCGGCGGTCGTCGAAGTCGTGGGCGCCACCCGTATAGCCGTAGCTGCTTTGGTCCAACGCGATGAGGTCACCAGCGATGGCCGTGACCCGGACGGCGAAGTCGGCATACCAGGGCGTGGCCTCACCCGCCTCGGGGCGCCCGATCTCCTCGCGACCGGTAGCCAGGGTCCGCTCGCCGGAGGCGGTGCGGGCTACGAGGCTGCCAAAGCGCGCGTCGATGCCCTTGCTCCACGACGCATCCTGCACCACCCGCACCTGGGTGATCGCCTTGCCCACCCCCAGCGCCAGACCGGGCACCACCCGGACGCTGGGCGGCGAGGTGAGGAGGACGTCCGCCACCTGGTGAACGCCACCTGGGGTCTCCAGGTTGACCAGCGCCCGGCAGGGGGCAGCGGGCGCCGGCTTGTCGGCATGGCTTGCGGTCGGTAGGCACAGCGGCACAGCCATCGCCAGCGGGGCGAGGGCTAAAGTGGCGAAACGCATCATCATTCTCCGGTCGGTCCAGGCGTGTCGTACACCTGATCGGTGAAGTCGGTGAAGGGGCTCAAGTCCGGACCGCCAGCGGCGTAGCGATAGTGCCCCACCCGGCCCGGCGCGAGGGCCACGCTGGTGGCCGACACCGTGCCGTAGACGGGCGTGCGCACCAGCAGGCGGTGCACCGCGGCGTAGACGTCGGGCGGCATGTGGACGGGGCGCTCGGGCAAGATGGCGGGCGTCTGGGTATCGCGGAGGGCCGCCTCCATGCTCTCCCAGGTGCCGTCGGTGAGGGCCCGGGCGCGCTCCACCTTGGGGAAGCGGGGCGAGTTGAGGATGTCGTTGGGCAGCACGTGGAAGCCCGGCGCAACCGCCGCCACCTCCACGGGCTCACCCGGTCGGGCGTAGGCCACCCGCAAGTCTTCGGCGGTGCCAAAGAGCAGGTTGAAGGGGTGGTAGTCCGACGCGACCAGGCCTCGCAGCCATTGGGCCGCTGCCTCCACCTCGCCCAGCGTCAACACGTGCAAGACCGCGCTGCCACGGGACTGGGGGGCGGGTGGCCCGGGCGCCCGCGCCTGGTTGGTGACCCCGGCAAAAAAGCCGCCCGGCGTCACACCCATCCAGGTGCCCCCCGCCACCAGGTCGCGCCCACCCACCACGCGGGGGGCTTCGCTGAGGCGCATCGGCGGCGTGGCCGGCCGCTTGAGGAACTCGTCGCGGTTGGCGGCGATGACCAGCGGCCACCGGGGGTCGGTTTGCAGACCGATCAACAGCGTGCACATGGGCGGGCAGTCTACGCGGGATTGCAAACGCGCGCCTCGATCTCGCGAGGCGCCCTGTCGCTTCACGCGCACATTTCTGGTACGACATCCGCCCTGGACGGTGAAGGGCCTTGCCGTGGCGATCGATCACGATGTCATCCTGAGCTTCGCCCTCGCGGATGAGGTGCTCGGCCGCGCCATCGGGCGCTACCTGCGGGCCTCCGGTCTGCGGGTGGCCATCCCCAGTGAGCTGGTTGAAGGCGACGATGTGCCCTGGCTGGCTGCGGTGGAGCGCGCGGTTTCCCGCTCCCGCAAGTTGGTGTTGGTCATCTCGGAGACCACCCCCGCGAGCTGGCTGCGCGCCGAGCTCGACTTTGCCTGCCGGCAGCTCCACCTCGAAGTCATCCCGTTGATTCGGGAGGGCTTTTTGGAGACGGACGCCTTCCCCAGCCTGAACCTCTTCATGCCGTTGCGTCTGCCGGCGGACCGCCGCTTGCTGGATCAGCGCCTGGAGGGTCTTGTCAATCGCATTCAGCGAGATGGCACGCCGCTGCGGCCCGCCATCGATCGCGAAGCCCGCCCCTTCCCTGGGCTTCGACCCTTCGGCTTGCGCGATGGTCGCTGGTTCTTCGGCCGCCCCCGTGAGCTGGCCGAAGGCACGGCCAGCCTCGGCTTCTCGCCCCAGCGTGCGCGTTGGTTGCGGGTGGAGGGCGCCCCCGGCGTGGGCAAGACCTCCTTCGCCCGCGCGGGCGTGGTGGACGCCGTCCTGCGGGGTGCCATCACGGGCGGGCCCGCCAATTGGTACGTCGCGGCGTTTCGACCCGGGGGCCTGCCCTACCACGCCCTCGCCGAAGCCGTGGAGGCGGCGTTGGCTGGCCGCGTAGGCCATGGCGAGGTTGAGGCCGCCCTGGGCACTGAAGGCCTTTCGGCGCTGCTGACCCGGGTCCTCCCGGCCGGCACGGGTCTGTTGCTGGTCATCGACCACCTGGACGATGTGGCAGCCGCCTGGGAACAGGGCGCGCCCCATGTGGATGCGTTCGATACACAGGTTGCCCAGGCGCTGCGGGCGGACAACACGGCCATGCTGCTGGTCACTACCAGCCTCAGTGGGCAGGCGCGCCGAACACTGGATGTGTTGCCCAAGCTGGGTGATCTGTTGGATCTGGCCCGGGTGGTGGCGTTGGGGGGTCTGTCCCGGTCGGCCCTGCGCTCGGTCATTGAAAATCCGCTCCAGATGATCGGGCGGAGCTGGCCACCCCCACTGGTGGAGACGCTCATCGAAGATGGCGTGCGCATGTCCGGTGCGCCCGGTGCCTTGAGCTGGGCGTTGGAGCGCCTGCTGACCGACAAAACCCCCACCGTCGAGTGGTACGAGGCGCTCGGTGGCCTGCGACATGGCCCGGGGCGCGCGCTCGATACCCGGTTGGCGGTCCTCGACGACGTGGACCGCGAGCGGGCCCTGAACCTCATGCTCTCGCTGGTGGGCGCGGGGCGGGGCCGGGAGGACGTGCTCCTCGGCCAGCCCATCGCCGAGGCGGAGGCCATCGCGGGTGGCGGGCGAGCGGGCGAGGAGCTGGTGCGGGCGCTCACTCGGGGGGCGGGCACGGCCATCCCCGATCTCCTGCTGAGACTCGATTCCGATGGCACCCATGTGCGGTTGGCCCACCCGGATCTGCTGCGGCTCTGGCCCCGCATGCGCGGCATCATGGCCACCCACCGCGGCGTGTCCGAGCGGCGGTCCGATGTGGAGCGCATGGCGCGCGGTTGGCTGGTGGGCGCTCGCAACCCGGCGCTCCTGCCCGAAGGCAGCCATTTAACTCATGTTTTGGGCACCGACCTGTCCGCCGAGGAGCGCGCTCGCCTGCGGGGCATCCTGAGCGTCGGAGCCCGTGCCTACCTGCAGGCCGCCGAGGCGGCGGAGGATGGGCGCAACGCCGCCCGAGCCGCCGCCGAGGCCGCCGAGCGCGCCGCCCAGACCGCCGACCGGGCGGCCGAGCGGGCGGCGGCGGTGGCCCGGGAAGCCGCGCTCCGCAGCCGCGCACGTCGGTTGGGCATCGTGCTGGCGGGCGCCACGGCCCTCGCCTGCTTCCTCGCTGTCCTGGCCATCAATCGGCAGGGGCGCCTCTCCGACGCCCTTGAGGACGTGGACTCACTGACCACCGCGCGCACCGAGCGGGATGGCACCATCGTGCACCTCCGCCAGGACAAGACGGGCCTGGAAACCGAGCGCACGGCCCTCACCGAGAACCTGCGGCGTACCCAGGCGCAGGCGCTGCAAGCCAGCTCCGAGGCCGAGTTGCTGTTGGATCACGCCATCCAGAGCGCCACCACCGCCGACGATGTGCTGGCCCTGAGCACCGATGCCGCCGGCTACTACAACCGGCGCACGTACTTCCAGCGCCTGACCGACGGCCTGGAAGGTCGGGTGGCGGCCAGCCCCAACAACGACCGCCTGCGGCTGCTGCTGGCCCGTCTGCAGACCCGCTTGGGCGACGTCCTGGCGGTGACGGGTCCCACCCAGCGGGCGCCCGAGGCCTTTGAGCGCGCCATGGCCACGCTCGAGCCCCTGGTGGCGCGGCCGCAGCCGGCTCCGAGCGGCCTGGCAGCGCTCGCCGAGGCCAACGAACACGCGGCGGAGTTCCACCTGCGCGGACGCTCCGCCAGCCGCGGCCCCGAGGTGGCCATCACCCACCTGGAGAAGGCCATCGAAATCTGGCAGCGCTTGACCAGCCTGGACCCCCAGCAGCCGGCCCACCGCCTCGCTGGCGCCGCCGCGCGGGTGCGCTTGAGCCAGGTGTACGTGCAGCTCAACCAGACCGATCCGGCCAAGACCCTGCTCCGCCAGGCAGTGGTCGAGGCCGCCACCGCGGCCAACGCGGCGGACAAGGACTTCGATCGCGCCTACTCGATGGCCCGTTGGATCGGCCAGCTGGCTGATTTGGAAGGGCGAACGGGCGAAGCGGCCTCCGCACAGGCCCACTACGGTGAGGCCGGGGGCTGGCTGGATCGCGCCCTGCCCCTGGCGCCCGCCGACCAGCGCGAGGCGGTGGCCGCCCTCCAAGACCGCTTCCGCATCCGCGCCCGCGCGCTCACGCCCTGACCCGGCGCGCGGCAATCTGGCCCGCCCGCCGTAGGCCCGCCCGCCTCAGGCCCGCCGCCCGCTTTGCCCCAGCTTTACCGCTGACCCCACCAGGTGGGCGAGCCGCAGCGCCTCCGGGACGTGGCCGCGATCGGTGAGCCGGGCCAACAGGGCGGCCCCTTCCTCGGCCGTGGCGCCCGCAATCTGAAACCAGAACGGCGGATGGGCATGCACGGGCCCTGCCCGCTCGATGAGCGCCAGGCGCCGGGGCGCGTCGGGCAGCTTCTGTAAAGCCCTGGTAATCGCTGGGAAATTGGGCAACCGCCGCACCACCGCGAGGCACGGTCGGCCGGTGGTGTTGGCGAGTGCGGCCAGGTCCACCAGGTTAAAGCCGCCCACCGCCAACCCATCCAGCAAGACCGCGTGCACCTGGTCGGCAAACTTGCTGCCCAGGAGGAGCTGCGCCAGCACCGCGGTGGCATCGTCGCCGTCGCGGGTGGCCTGGCCCCATACCATGCCCTCGAAGCGGGTGCCCGCCACCACCACCCCCGCCACGTCCACCACCGTGGCCGTGGGTGCAAAGGGCGCGTCGTCAAAACCCATGACCCGAGGGGTCCGGCGGTGGGCCAACAGGTCAGCCAGGCTGCGCATGGCGCCATCCTCGGCGAGGTGGGCGCCCCTGGCAACGTTGCACCCCCCCGGCCCGCCCTCGTAAGCTGCGCCCACGCGCCCGAGGCGAAACGACCCCCCACGGGCTGCGCCCGAAGGATGTGGAATGCGGCACCTGGCATGGCTTGGTCTTCTCTGCGCGGGTCTTCTCTGGGCCTGCGACGAAGGTGGTAGCGGCACCACCCCACCCCAACCCGATCGCATCGAGCCCGACCTGGGGCCGGTGATGGACGAAGGCATCGAACCCGACGCCGAGCTGGACGCCGGGCCCGACGCCACCCTCGACGCCTTTGTCATCGTCGATGCCGAGCCACCGCCACTCGGTGAGCCCGACCAGGTGTGGCGCGTTTATGCGGGCTTCAACGACATCCCGGTGGAGATGTCGGGCTACAACCCCGACGAAAACGACGATCGCCAGCCCTTCCGCTGGACGCTGCCACCCACCGACTGGACGTTCTCGGTCACCGTGCTGCACGGCCCCGAGTGGGTGCCCACCGAGCCACCCTACCTGCTGCTGCGCGGCATCGAACCCTTCCGCGAGCGCCAGGTGGTTGATCTGCAAAGCCTTTCGCCGGCGGGTGGCACCTGGACCGCCATCAATCGCGGCCACGTGTGGCGCGCCCGGTTGGGCCAACTGAGCCTGGGTGACACGCCCACGGGCACCTGGTCGCTGCAGGCCGTGGTGGGTGAGGAGGTGGGCCGGCCGCTGCTCTTCAGCGTGGCGGAGCGCACCCCCGAGCGCGACCCCTTCCCCGAAGTCGATCCCTGGGTCATCCGCTTCGACCGCGACCTGTCCAGCCTCAGCGTCGCCTATGCGGGCGCCTTCGAGGTCACCGTGGATCGCAACCCCGACGGCGTGCCCGACGTGGAGGAAGCTCTGGAGGCCGTGGGCATGCTGGGCGGCGACGCGAGCTGGCGTCAGGCGGTCATGGGCCTGTTCCGCGACCGCATCCGCAGCCAACTGCGCGAGTTCTTCCTGCTCGATCCCACCACGGGTGAGCCCGGCCCCCAGAGCGTGCAGGTGCGCATCGCCTTCGGCGGCGATCCGGGCGTGCCCCCCCCGGAAGAGTGGGCCATGTTGGGGTGGTCGCAGATGGCCATCGGTGGCCCGACGCCGCCGGATGATGGGGGTCTCTTTGGCCGTGCCGCCCTCGACTGGAACAACCAGGAAGCCAACGACAACACCGGGCCCGAGCGGGGCGTGTTCAGCACCTCCTTTGTGCGGGTGGCCCTCACCAACCGCGTCATCGCGTCGCTGATCTTCGACTACCTGCCCGCCTCGGGGGGCCAGCCCTTCGGCAGCCTGCCCACCGACACCCAGCTCCTCGATCTGGCTCGCCCCATCGACCAGCTCCCCGAGACCATCCGGCTGCGGGCCAACCGCTTCCGCTTCTTGCTGGACAACTTCAGCCTGGCGGTCTCTGCGGTGACGGCCCATGAGATGGGCCACTCCCTGGGGCTGGTCAAGGAAGGCCTGCCCCCCGCGGGCATGCTGGCGGGCATTCAGGGCCCCTGGGCCGTCCAGGTGGTCCCCGGATCACACCTCGATACCCGAGGCTTCAATCTGATGCAGCCGGGATCCGCCTTCAGCTTTTCGGATGTGGTCACCAGCCGACCCCGCTTCGGCGAGGTGGAGCTGGCCTATCTGCGCCGGCAGCTGCTGCTGATCCCGTAAGCCGGACCTCGGTCTGCGCGACACACGTGCCGGTGACCCAGGCCCCAGGTGCTCTGGGCATGTGTCGATGACCAGACTTAATCGCATCAGGCCGCGGCGGAGTCCGCGGTGACGCCCAACCGCCGCAGCGCCTCGGCCAGCGTTCGCAGGCCAAATGGCTTCTCCAGCAGAAGCTGGGCGCCCGACTCCAGGCGCTCGATACCGCCCACATACCCGCTTGTGAGCGCGATGGGCAGGCCGGGCAGCGCCCGTCGAATGTGTTGACAGGTCTCGATGCCGCTCCATCCCGGCATGTGATCGTCGATCACCGCCGCCCGCAGCTGGTGTTGGTGGCGGACGGTCAGGGTCAGCGCCTCCCGTCCATTGCGCGCCACCAGTGCCTCAAAGCCCAGATATTCCGCCAGTGCCGCGAGGATATCGCGCACCGCCTCATCGTCATCCACCAGCAGCAGCTGCGGCCGCCCGGCGCCTGCCAACTCACCCATTTCGCCCCCCAGCGATCTCAGATCAGCTCAGTCGACCCGCTCTTTTCGAAGCCACCGATCCAGAAGGACGCCTGCCGGCATCACTGCGCGCCGATGCGCGCGTGTTCCGCCTGGACTCGATCGCTTCGAACGCGTGGATCAAAAGTAGCGGAAGACCCGGGGGAGGAAAAGGAGTTTTTGATGTCGGCACTCACACAGCGTCAATTCTGGACTTGCCAATCCTCGGGCAAATGGACCGTATAGGCGAATTCCACTTTGCTCTCAGCGCCTTGTGCGATTTTTACCGGCCACGTCAGCAGACCGCGCTCGGCGTCGCGGACAAAGCCGGGGGTGGTGCCCTTGCTCACCAGCTCCACCTTCAGCGCCGCGTTCTTGGAGACCGGGATCTGCTCACGCACCTCCACCTCGACCGCGGTGGTGCCCCCATTCTTGAGCACGATCTCATAGGCCCGCTCCAGGTGCCGGGTGCTGCTGAGCAGGCTCGCGCTGCGATCGATGGCCTTGCGCGGCCCGCGCTCCACCCGCAGCTCGCTGTCCACCCCCAACGAGATCTCCAGCGGTGCGCCCGGGCCGGCGTGCTGCAGGTCGCCGTCGCCCATGTAGGCCCCCCGCCGGTAGGTGTGCAGGCGACCGGCCAACAGCGGGTAGCCCGCCGGGTTGGTGAGGCTCACCACACTGTAAACAAAGGGTGTGTGGCCGGGCATCGCCACCAGGCGCGCCGTCGCTGGCACCTTCATGGCGTCGACGGGTACCCAGTAGGGCCGGCTGTCGGAATGCACTGTGATGCGACGGGGCAGCGTGAGGGTGACCGCAGTGCCGCCATCGGCCAGGGTGGCGCCCTCGGCCGTGCGGGGTGCCGCTTGCTTGCCACCCACCGCCAGCGTCTCCCGCTTCTCCTGGGCCTGGACCAGCACCTTCTCCTTGCCCACCTTCTGGGCGTACACCTCGATGGGCGCCGGATCCGGTGCCTGCACCCCCAGCCAGGGGCGCGCGCTGGAGAGCACGATCTGGGCGTTTTCCCAATCTTCTCCGCTGGATTGAGTGATGAGCGCGCTCACCACCCACTCCGCTTCACCGGGGCCCGTCTTGCTGGCGTTTGCGGGGGTAAACCGCAGATCGTACTCCGGCTGCCAGGTGGCGCCGGGCACCACATAGGCCAGCCGAACCGTGGTGGCCGCCTCGCCGCCACAGGCCACCGCCACCTCCACCTGGCGCGCCTGGCGCTCGTTTTGGGGGCCCAGCAGCGTCGGGTGCGCGGCGAGCCGATCGCGCTCGCGCCGGGCCGCCCGCAGGGCCACTTCGGCCTTCAGGCGCGCCTGCTCCGCGGCCAACCGCCTGGCGTGCAGTGTGTCCAGCGCCTCGGTCCAGGTGCGCAGATCGGGCTTGGGGCTGCGCATGCCCTCCCAGAGGACCCGCTGCACGTAGGGCTCGTAGCGCTCGGCGCGCGCCCGCTGGCCCGTAGCGCGATCCCGGGCGAGCTCCAGGGTGCGCACGGTTGCATTGGCCTCGTCCACCGCCGCCTGGGCCGCTCTGACCCGCGCATCGCGGTCGGCCTCCAGCGGCTGGAGGGAGAGCGTCGTGCCCACCGCGGCGGCGCGCCCACTGGCCTCGGCCCGCACCGTGCGCTCGTCCAACCCGAGGGGCAGCGGAAAGAACACCGCGCGGGCGGTGTCGCCCTGGCAGCGCACCTCGGCGATCCGCGTGACCTGCGCCCGGTCGCCATACACCACCACCCGGTCCACGGGTTGGCCAGCAAAGGCAGGTGTCACCAGACAGAATGCAAGGAGAATCGGTGTGTGGAGGGTCTTCATCGCTGCCGCAGCTCCTGGCCCGCCGGCCGCACCAGAGTGTAGTCGAAGGCCACCTTGCCGGTGGCACCGGGGGCGATGGTCAGCACAAACGTCACCAGCCCGTCGCGATCGGGGGGCTCCACCGGCTTGGGATCGAAGTGGCCCACCTTCACCTGGGCGTCCTCGTCGCGGCTGAGGGGCACCTGATCCACCACGTGCACCTGCACCGCCGCCTTCTTGTCGTTGCGGACCTCAATGACCGTGCGGTAGGTGGTCACCTCGTCCTTGGAGAACACCCCCTCGGTCACGGTGGTGGGCACCACCCGCCGTACCACCCGCAGGTCTTCGTCGGCCCCCAGCGGCAGCTCGAGGTCGCCGCCTGCGCCGGTGGTCACCAGCTGGCCCTGGCCCACAAAGTCGGTGCCCACAAAGATGTTCACCGGCCCGCCCAACACCGGCCGCCGCCCTTGGTTGCGCACGGTGGCCATCAAGTATGCGGTCTCCTTGAGCCCAGGTGCCACCTGATAGACCGGTGTGATGGGCCACGTCTCCACCGCCAGGGGCACCACCTGGGCCTCGGGCTGAGAGCGCAGGGTCATCGAAGTCACCGCGGGATACTCATAGTCCAGGCCGCTGGCGAGCGCCGCGGGGCTGCCGGGTGGACCAAAGGGTCCGCGACCGATCTCGCGCTCATCAAACAGGTCCAGGGCCATCGCCGGGCGGTAGGGCTCGCCGCCGAGCGCCGACATCGATCCCCAGCTCTCAGCGGACTCACCCTCACTCAACTGACCCCGCACCCCCATGGACACAGGGAAGGGCGCCGGCTCGGCGGGCGGCGCCGGCGGCGGCGCCGGGCTCTTGGCCCACGCCATCGCCACCTCGGGCGCCTCCTTGCGCAGCTCATCCACGTCCACCGGCCGGGGGTCATCGGCATACTCCGAACGGGCGTCCATGGGCGGCGCCTGGCCCGGAGCCTGGTCCGGACAGCCGTCATCATCCATGATTGCATTGTGGTTTTCGGGCTCGCTCGGGCACCGATCCGCCACGTCCACGATGCCATCGGCGTCGTGATCCACCTGACCGGTGGCCATCGACACCCGGAATTGCACCCCCAACAATGCCTGCGCTTCCTCCAGATCCGCCACCGTCGGGCGCCGGGCGGGCATGGGCAGGCCCTGGGGCTCGTCGGCGCGCCGCGCCCGCGGCGTGGGCAGGAAGTCGTGCTGCTCGCCCAGCGTCCAGGTCAGCAACTCGGGCAGCTCCACCCGGCGACCGGGCTGGGCCGTGGACAGCGTCACCGCCACATCCAGCCAGTCTTCCCCGGTGGTCTGCACCACCTGGCCCGCAGTGCTCAACGTCAAGCGGTCCTGACCCGGCGCCCGCTCGATGCGATACACCGGCGCCCAGCGCGCGCCCGGCACCAGGTAGCGCACCTCCACCGGCACCGCGTCGGCCTGCCGATCCAGCACCACCACCAGCTCGATGCGCTGGGCGCTGAATGCGCGCATGTCGTAGCCCTGGAGCTCGATGCGCTTGAGGACCAGGTCCGCGTTTTCCTTGCGGATTTCCTCGTCCAATACCTCAATGCGCTCGTCGCAGGTCCGCAGCCGAGCATCCACCCAGCTCGCCACTGCGCCCCAGGCCACCGGCGCGAGGGGGGCCGCCCCGGGGCGCTCGTGCTCTGCGACCGGGTCGGCCGGGGTCAGGCGACTAAGCAGCGCCACCTCGCTGGCCAGCAGCGTCCGCTCGGCCTGGCGCGCCGCCAGGGCATCCTCCACCGCCTCGATGGCGTCCAGCAGACCCTCCACCTGGTCGATGGAGGCGCGGTTGCGGGCCACGGGCTGGGCCTCGACCCGCACCACCCGCGAGGTCCCCGCCTCCACACGCAAGGTGTCGAGGCGCGCCTGGCCGGGCAGGTCGGGCAACCGCAGCGCCACCACCCCCCGCCCCGGCGGCGCCGTGCCCCGGCGCGTGATCTCCGCGTGGTCGCCGTACACGGTGACGGCCCGAATGGGGGCCTCCACCAGCACCGCCTCGGCCGTCAATTCGGGCCCGGCGACCACCGCCGGGACGGCGACCGCGTAGGCCGACGAGGCCAAAAACATGAGGAGTAACGGACTCTTGGTCATCAGCGGCTCCTATGGACGCCGCCATGGTGCACCAGACGAACCGGCTTGGCCAGGGCCCCTGCGTGCTTCGGGGCGGATCAGCGCGCGCCGTACTCGAGGGTGAGCTGGGCGGCGATGTAGGGCTCGGTGCGGTTGGGGTGCTGCAGCCAGGCGCCCCCCAGGAGCGCCACCTGCGGGTTGCCGCTGGTCCACCAGTCGGTGGGGATCTTCCAGAGGAACAGCGCGGCCAGCAGATCGCGGGTGATGCCGGTCTTGTCGGTCTGCGTGCGCTCCCAGCGCGCCCCCGCCAGCAGGTAGGTGCGGGTGGGATCCTCGGCCATCAACAGATAACCCACCGTCGGCCGGGCGATGAACAGCGTATCGGTGGCCCCCAGCAGGATGTCGTAGTAGGGCTCGTACCAGGTGTCGGCCACATCCTCCACCGACAGCCGCAGGAAGCGCAGCTCGGCAAAGGCGACCACATTGCCCAGCTTCAGGCGTGGAGTGGCCCGCCCTTCGAGCATCAAGCCGCTGGTGACCTTGCCGTCGGTGATGCCGCCCTGATCCTTGAGGGCGTCCAGGTTCCAGCCGTCGTCGCCGCTGCCGGGTGTGGGCTCAAACAGGTGCCCAAAGGTGCCAAAGAACTGCATGTATTGGGCGGAGGCGCGCAGCTGCAGCATGGCGATGGGCAGGGCCTCCACGTAGCCACCCGCCCACACATAGGCGGGCGAGAAGCCCCCCGTGACCCCGGCATCCAGCCAGGTCTTACGCAGCAGCATGTTTTCGGAGTCGAACAGCGGCAGCCGGTAACCCGCGTCGGCGATCACATTGAGCCCCACCGGGATGGCCCGCAGCGCCGTGTCGGCCTTGAAGCGAAAGCCTTGCTCCGAGGGCTGAGCGAGCAGTGGGGCGGCCCAGAGCAACACAAGCAGCGCGGGCAATCTCATGGGATCTCCTAGCGATTGGTGCTAAAGATGAACGGATAGCTGATCACACAGCTCTGGCCGCCCGGCGGCGACGGGAAGGACAACTTGCGAATGACATCCAACACACAGGCGCCCACCGCCGGTTCACCCACCGTGGACAGCCGCACCTTCACATCATTGGGGTGGCCGCGCGCGTCCAGCTCCCACTCGATGGTGAGCTTGCCGCTCAGGTCGCTGCGCTTGAGGAGCGCCTGCTCATAACACCCGGTGATGCGGCCCGTGGCGCCCTCCACCACCCGGCGCACGGCGTCGCGATCCATGTCGCAGGCCACTTTGGTGAGCGCACGCACGTTTTGCACGGTGCCGCGGATGCGGCCTTCGCGGCCCTGATCTTTGAGGCGACCGGCGCCATTGCGCACCACTTCTTCGCCGCGTGTCTCCACCCGGCCGGTGCCGCC
>Ga0075163_10002027_pt1 | contig 27243 bp, 21 predicted proteins | sample JI1023141ADNA_FD_71478 | JGI IMG/M metagenome (GOLD analysis project Ga0075163, IMG submission 71478) | Wastewater effluent complex algal communities from Wisconsin, to seasonally profile nutrient transformation and Carbon sequestration -... | ecosystem: Engineered > WWTP > Effluent > Algae...
AGTGACGATTCGCTGGGAGCGGACGATAATTGCGTAATCGATCCCGGCCCCACTTGGCTGGGAAGGAGCGATCGTAGCGTTTGGACCAAACTAGTAGCATCGCCATTTTCAATCGGGAAGATCTTGATGCTCGCCGTCATGCCCGGCGAATCAAGTTGTTTGATCAACTCTTCGATCAAAGGAAAATTTTCCTGAGGCGCGGAAATGATCAACGAGTTGTTGCGAGGATTCACTGTAATTTGCGTGTTCTCTAGAATCCCCGAAAGCACTTTGGCTTCACCGTTGTCTGATTCGGTCAGCAGTTCCAAAGCATTTCGGCTACCCGTGGTGGTCGATTGGGCAATAGCGGCTTGCAATGTGGCGGCCACATCCGACGCCAAGCTATTTTGGATAGGGAATACGCGAGCTCGCTGTACCATATCCGACTGTGGTGTATCGAGGCTTTCGATGATACGTTGCACTTCGGCGAGATCGCGCGGAGAGGCATGCACCACAATAGAGTTAGTTCGTGAATCAACCGTCGATAAGATCTTGGGACCTAATTCGCCGCGCGTTGCAAAGAAGGTTAACAGGCTTTGTTGGAGCACGGTGGCTTGTGCATGTTTGAGACGAAAGACCTGAAATTGTGTATCGGGTTGTACGGGTTGATCGAGTTTACCGATCAGCTCCTTGAGAGCATTGACGGCTTCTCCCCAACCAATAATCAATAGTGCATTCGGTTTAGCCAATGCCGTGACTTGCGCTCGCCCTTGTCGTGCACCGAGCAAGTTTTCCTGAGTATCTGTGATCACTTCGTTGACTTGCGATGAGTTCGCATGATTCAAAAGGATCAGTTCAATGGTGGGTTGAGTTTGTCGACTGATTTGTTCCAACTGCTCGATGATTTCAGCCAGTTGCTTAATCTCGCGATCGCGACCACGCAATATAATCGCATCTAAGTCGGGTAACGTTTCCACTTCGATGCCTTCAAACTGCGGAATCGTCGGCAGTTTCTCGTCTGTGGCTGGTGGTTGGCCACTGGTCTGTTGCCACGACGCAAATGAGACCGGCTTGAGTCCAATCGATTTGGGGATCAGATTACCTTGTCGGTCCAGAGTTGAGGTCGCAGCTGGCTGTCCGTCGCCCGGAGTTGTCGGTTGGGTCATGATTTCTTTAAGGCGCGGTTGCACTTCTCGTCGCAACAACAGAATTTTTTCCTGCTGCTCGCCGAACGGAACAACGCGGCGCATCAGGGAACTCACGAGTTTGAGAAATTGGTCGACGACGTTTTCAGGTCCTTCGATGAGCCATTCGCTTTTGGCATTGATTTGAATCAGGGCAACGCCGGATGGTGTTTTCAGACGCAACTTGGAAGGGTCTGTCGTATCGGGCTGTATTTTGTCGCCCAATAACTGGAGTACTTCTCGCCGCAGGCGTTCGTTTAGTTCCGCTGGAATGCTGATGAGTCGGCGAATGGAAGGAGCGGCACTTGGAGGATCGACCTCATTTATAACCGCTCTGTTTATTGTCGTTGCATTTGGGGGAGTTGCAACATTGTTGCCTAACGCGCGTTGGGGATTGGTGATGGCGCTCGGGGCTGCAACCGAGTCGATCACTCTGAGCCATTGAGACAATTTTTGATGCACATCTTCCGATGCACGAACATACAAGACTTGTTCTGCAGCGTTGACACTGAGCGCATATTGAGTGTTGGGGAATGATTCTTTGAGTTTGGCTTGGATCGTTTTCTCATCGGTTGCAGTGCACTGATAGACTTTCAGCGACCAAGGGAATTCGGTGTTTTGGGCGGGTGGGAGCGGCGGTTGATCGAAGGTCGTTAATACTTGCTTGGCAGTGTCGTGAGCCCAGCCAGGTCCGGTCAGTACGAGCCGGTTTTTAGCTGGGTCGATCGACAAGGTCACGTCTTCAGCATTGTTCAGTAAGGGTGCTAAGACTGCATGCGCGTCGCCAGCCGTTTTGTGCTTGAGAGAATAGATGGCGGCGCGATTCTCGTTAGCTGCAGGCGCATTTTGAGCATAGGCCGTTGAAACGCAGGCCAGCCATAGTCCAATCCAAAGCATTACACTTTTGGTAAGCATCCGTGCTCCCAACCTGTGCCAAAAGTAAATATGGAGGGCATGCGGCGAATGATTACGAAAGCTCAAGTGTAGATCACTTTCGCAAATCGACTCCCTGCATGGCCCAGTAAGTCATCCCCAATTTCGCGATTCGAAAAACGAAAGCGCGAGGAGTTGCTATGGGCTGGCGGATACTAGGTAAAGGAGATGGAAGCGTCAAGTGAAATCCAACCCTCTCTAGGGATAACACGTTAGTTTACTAACTGAACCGACTTTCAGGTGGCAACCATAGCTCTGGATTTCGCCCGGTAGTAGGGAGTCATTGCTAGCGAAACGTGTGCACTTGTGACCGATCGGCGGATTTTGGTATCATTCGACCCACCTTCACAACGCTCTCGCACATTAGAAAAGCAGTTCATTATGCGTTCCCTATCTGTTTTGACATCGATTCGTCTCGCCACCCTGGCTTTCTTGCTTGTGGGGTGTCCGGCCATTGCGTTGGCGCATCCAGGCCATGGAGGAATTGGGGCAGGGGAACATGACCATGGGCAATGGATGGATGGCATCGTGCACAGCCTGATTGCTTTGCCGGTTATTTTGTCGTCGATGCTGTTGTCGGTTGCCGTTTTACTGCGATCCAAGAATCAACGTTGGGACCTTGTGAGTTGGTTCGGTGCGGCCGCGATTGGATGTTTCTTTGCCGCGTTTCACTTGAATGCTGATTGGACCGTATGGCAGCAGGTGTCGTATCTGTTCGGCAGTACGCTGGGTGCCGTTGTGTGGTATGCGGCTGCACGTGGTGCCGTAGGCTTGGTCGCGCGAAAGTCGGCGCTGAAGAAAACGCTCGCTTGAGGAGAGCTTTTCGGTTGGGGCGTTTAGCCCGCTTGCTAGGCGTACTACCGCTAATCTCGTCGCCCAGGAAGTCCGAGGCACGGGGCGGTGCGCAATACGGGTGAGAAGAGATCAGCGCGGGCAGGCAACGAATCAGATTGCTACGCTGACGAATCCAGCGGCGCGGGCCTAGCCTGCGGCGTACGGGTTAAACGATTCAGAAGAGCACAGGGCGGGAAAGCAACGAATGAGATTACTGCGCTGACGAATCCAGCGGCGCGGGCCTAGCCTGCGGCGTACGGGTTAAACGACCTAACCGCTGAGAATTGGAAAAGACTACACAGCGGTGTAAAATTGCAGAGCAGGAGAAAATTAATGCACCCCTATACGACTGACACTAGTTCCGATGCAGAGGAAGTGCTAATTGAGTTAACACGCCGCATGCCGCCTGCGGAGCGTGTTATGAAGACCCTACGAATGTCGAGCAGGCTGATTCGCGAATGCAAGGCAGCAATTGCGCGTAACAATCCCGGACTCACACAGCGAGAAATTGATATCGCTTTCATCGAATTGAATTACGGAAAAGAACTGGCTACGGCAGTAAATCAATACCAAACAGTAGGCACCGATGGATAACAGTGAAGACTTGATTAGCGCCCTTCAGACGATTCAAGTCTTGTTTAATACACTGCAAATTCGATACTTCATCGGCGGCAGTGTGGCCAGTTCCTACCATGGTGCGATGCGCAGTACGATGGATGTTGATATCGTGGCTGATATCGAGTTAAAGCATATCCCGACGATTCTAGAGGCGGTTGCTAACGAGTACTATGCGAGCGATATTGCGATGCGGAATGCCGTTCAGCGCAGATCGGCTTTTAACTTGATTCATTTGCCTACAAGTTTCAAAGTGGATATCTTCGTCAGTCGCGGTCGGCGGTTCGATGAGTCTGCATTCTCTCGCGCAACCTGCTGCCAACTAGGAACAACGGAAAATTGTGTGCATGTTCCGATTGCTTCGGTGGAAGACATTCTCCTGGCAAAGTTGGATTGGTATCGGACTGGCGGCGAAGTGTCTGAGCGGCAGTGGAGCGATGTTTCGAGGATTGTGAAGCTCAATCGCAATACTATGGACTGGAAGTATCTTGAGTCCGCCGCGCAGGACATTCTCGTCGCCGATCTTCTCGACCGAGTGCGAAGTACCTGACTCTATACGCTCACGCCACTGTTCTCGTAAGTGTAAGTTTTCTTCATGGTTATTCCGAAAACATCGGCACTTGCACGTGAGGCATACTCATTCCACATAAACTATGAGAAGCGGGCATATAATTGATTTTTTCGGTTCGAGAGGCACGGGGCGGTGCGCGATACGATTCAGAAGAGAGCTGCGGGCGCATGCAACGCATGAGATTGCAGCGCTGACGAATCCAGCGGTGCGGGCCTAGCCTGCGGCGTACGGGTTAAACGATTCCGTCGCCCAGGAAGTCCGAGGCACGGGGCGGTGCGCGATACGATTCAGAAGAGAGCTGCGGGCGCATGCAACGCATGAGATTGCAGCGCTGACGAATCCAACGGCGCGGGCCTAGCCTGCGGCGTACGGGTTAAACGATCTGTCGCCCAGGAAGTCCGAGGCGCGGGGCGGTGCGCAATACGATATAGAAGAGAGCTGCGGGCAGGCAACGAATGAGATTGCTACGCTGACGAATCTAACGGCGCGGGCCTAGCCTTCGGCGTACGGGTTAAACGATGCCGTCGCCCCGGGAGTCCAGCGGCGAGGGCCTAGCCTGCGGCGTACGGGGTAAACGATGCCGTCGCCCGTCAACGATGATGGTCTCTCAAGTACACTTGTACGTGTTCTTGGAAGGAATCGTCCCACTGGCGTGAAGCCAGTGGGACCGAAACCGCATCATTCCAATTCCCGGAATCCAGAAAGCCCAATGCACGTGGCGGTGCGCAATGGGCTTCAGAAAAGAGCATCGACTCGCAAGTAAACGAAGGAGATTACTGCGCTGACGAATCCAACGGCGCGGGCCTAGCCTGCGGCGTACGGGTCAAACGATGCTCCCACTCCAAAAGTCTAGGTCCATCAGTCGATTAGAGGAACTTGCTCAACAACGCGCACAAGTCAGCGGTGCGGCAGCTGTAACCCCATTCGTTGTCATACCAGCTGATGACCTTGGCCAACTTGCCTTTACCACCGAGAACTTCGGTGAGGTCGGCTGCAAAGATCGAGCTGTGCGGGTCGTCGATGATGTCCGAAGATACGATTGGATCTTCGGTGTACTTGAGGATACCCTTGAGAGGACCTTCAGCAGCGGCCTTCATTGCCGCATTGATATCTGCCGAAGTTGCTTCTTTGCCCAAGTTCGCGGTCAAGTCAACCACGCTACCTGTTGCTACAGGCACACGCATCGAAATACCGGTCAACTTGCCCTTCAATGCGGGAACGACCAAGCCTACTGCAGATGCAGCACCCGTGGTGGTTGGGATGATGTTCAATGCAGCTGCACGAGCGCGATATGGATCGCTGTGTGGCAAGTCTTGAACGCGTTGATCGTTGGTGTAAGCATGCACGGTGGTCATCAAACCACTTTCGATACCAAAGGTCTCATGCAAAACCTTAGCAATTGGAGCCAAGCAGTTGGTGGTGCAGCTTGCGTTGGAGATGCACTTCATGTCCTTGGTGAGTTTGTCGTCGTTAACGCCGATCACGCAAGTGAGGTCAGCACCGTCTTTGGCAGGAGCGCTCAACACAACGCGTTTGGCACCAGCTTGCAAGTGTGTGTCATAGCCAGCTTTGCCATCTTTGGAGCGAGCGGTGAAGATACCGGTGCTCTCGATCACGATATCAACGTTGTTAGCTCCCCAAGGCAACTTGGAAGGATCTTTTTCAGCAAGGGCCAAAATCTTCTTGCCGTTGACGATGAGATGATTTTCATCGTATCCAACTTCCGCATCAAAGCGGCCGTGGATGCTGTCGTACTTCAACAGCGTTGCCAACATTTTGTTGTCGGTCAAATCGTTGACACCAACAACTTCGAATTCGCTCGATCGAGCGATAAGATTGCGAAACGTCAAACGCCCAATGCGTCCGAAACCGTTAATTCCAATGCGAATTGCCACGCGTGTTCCACTCCCTGTACATCAGTATCAAATAGGGTTCTGACTACAAATCGGTTGCCGATTATACTTTGGATGTCAAAAACCGGCAACGACGCATCAACGGTCGCCCGCCGAGTCACAAAAATGCCCATTTTCCCTGGTTTTCTAACGTTTTCGTCATTTGAGGAATCTCAGCCGTGCTCGATTCAGATCGTCCGGAATGGCAATTGCCCGAAGGGGTAAGCCGCGGAACTTGGGACTATTTCGGTCTGAAGTCCATCGCCACGGATTATGACAACTACTTCCAAGATCACCCCTTGCTTAAGCTCGATGTCCAATGGGTTCAGGAAAGACTGCAACGAAATAGTGCTTTTGGTAACCTCGCCACAAACCCCAATGCTCCCCGGCCCATCCTTGCCGATTTGGGGTGCGGTACCGCTCGCGCCTTAACCGCGCTCGCACCCACTGGCGCACATCTTCTGGCGATCGACATGAGCCAAAACATGCTCGAAGAAGCTGCAACCAAGTTGAAACAGTTTGAGAATCCTTATCATTGTTTGCGAATGAACCTAGTCCACATGGAAGGCCTGCGCGATCAATCGATCGATGTAGCTATCTGCCTCTTTAGTAGCTTTGGGATGATCAAAGGAGGTGAGTACCGCCAGCGAGCTTTGCGAGAAATTCAACGCGTCCTAAAGCCAGGTGGCGAGTTCTTGTTGCACGTTCACAACATCTGGTCCTCACTCCGCGATCCAGGCGGTCTACGTTGGTTGGCTGCAAGTTATCTTCGAGCGTGGTATGATCGAAATTGGGAATGGGGTGATCGCATTTATGTTTATCGCGGGCTCCCTAAAATGTTCTTGCATAGTTTCTCCATTCGCCGTTTGAAAAAAGATTTGCGACAAGCGGGATTCATGGTCGACGAGGTGCGCTATCTGAATATTCAAAGCGCCGATTACATTCGAAAGAATACTGCAACGGGACGTTTGTTGGCGGGTGGTTTCTTTATCGCTGTCAAAAAATAGTTTCGGGCTGGAGAGTCTCTTATGCCCACAAAATCTGAAACGGCCATCGATCCCATTTGTGGCATGACCGTGAAAACGGCAACCGCCATTCAGGCAGTGAAAGAGGGAACGACTTACTATTTCTGTTGTCCGAAATGCAAAGATCGTTTCTTGAGCGGTGGTGCCAAAATAGAACCGACGCTGGTGACGTTGAGCATACCATCCAAAACCAACGGTAAGTTATTGCCCGTATTAACGGAAGTGGCAACAGCGGAGCCTGCTGGTTGCGGCTCGACCAACGCCCCAGGGACACACAGTTGTTGTGGATCAGGGGTATCACACGATGTCATTCCGTCTGCTGACAGCGCTTACTTTTGTCCGATGTGTCCAGGTGAAGAAAGTAACGCGCCCGGATATTGTGGAACGTGCGGGATGGTCTTAGAACGCAATCCAAACTTCCACGATCCCGCTGCAGATGAAGTAGAACGCCGTGCCGAACACCGCTTTCGAATCAAAGTTCTGGTTGCCGCGATCTTGGCCACTGCCGTATTTCTACTCGCTATGTTGCCGATGGTTGGAGTGCCACTCGAACGCCTCTGGTCCCAAAATGTGTCAGCATGGTTGCAATGTACTTTAACGACAATCGTTATGGCCTTGGCTTGGCCGTATTGGCAAAGTGGATTTGGGGCACTCAAAAATCGCTCGGCCAATATGTTCACACTAATCGGTTTGGGCGCTTGGTCTGCTTACTTCCTGAGCCTGCTCTATTTATTAGCCCCAACTTGGTTTCCACATTCCATGCGGCATGCCGAACATATTCCAATTTACTTCGAGTCGGCAGCTGTGATTGTAGCGCTAGTGATGTTGGGACAATGGCTCGAAGGTTCTGCCCGCAAGAGAACGGGTAGCGATCTGGAAAGACTTGTTACCATGTTGCCCAAATCGGCTCATCGTCTTCAAGGTGAAGATATCGAAGATGTCGAGCCGCTAGAGCTAAGGCTCGATGACCGAATTTTGATCAAGCCGGGAGAAGCAATTCCTGCAGATTCGATCTTGGAAGAAGGGACTTCCGAAGTCGACGAATCGTTGTTGACCGGTGAATCTCTGCCAGTGACTAAAGTTGTTGGCGATCGTCTCATCGCAGGGACTGTCAATCATGTCGCCGTTCTGAAAGGACGAGTTGTTGCGACAGGGCAGCAAAGCATTTTGGCTCAAATTATTCAACGAGTTGGAAACGCTCAGCGGAGCAGGGCCCCAATCCAAGATGTGGTCGATCGGGTAACGGCTTATTTTGTGCCGGTGGTGGTGGCTGTAGCTTTGCTGGCCGCTGTCGGTTGGTGGTGGTTGGGACCAGATCCCAAAGTGAGTCATGCGTTTCTGGCAGCGCTCTCCGTGTTGGTCATTGCCTGTCCATGCGCTTTAGGCTTGGCAACGCCGATGAGCATTATCGTGGGGGTAGGGCGAGCGGCTCGCGAGGGTTATTTGGTGAGGGACGCCAAGGTATTTCAAAAGCTCGCTACTGTTAACGTCATCGTGTTTGATAAGACGGGGACATTGACCGAAGGCAAACCTCAAGTGGTCTCTTGTCGCCTCGAGCCTGGCCATGAGAGAACACTCACTTTGCGATATGCATTGGCCCTGGAGCAAGCGAGCGAACATCCCATCGCGCAAGCCATCGCCAAATTCGCGCGGGCAGAAATCAAGGCATCCCCCACCGATATCTTCGCGGTCGCGAATCGAGAGGTCCTGGCAGGAGCTGGTACGCTGGGCATCATCGAAGGGAAACGAATTGCCATCGGCAAAGAGGCATGGCTGCGCTCGATATTACCGACTACCGCTTGGACATCGGACCAAGCAGCCACCTCCATTCATCAAGCAGCGTCACAATCGTGGCTCGCCGTCGACGATCAGGTCGTTGCCTGTTTTGAGCTCATCGACGCACCACGCGAAACCGCTGTTCGTTCGATACAACAGCTTGCCGCCTTAGGCATGGAGCTTTATTTGCTTAGTGGCGATCGTGCACCCGCAGTCGAGGCGTTGGCACAGCGAATCGGTGTGAAACAATACCGCAGTGAAGTTTCACCGGAGATGAAACGCCATGAGATTGAGGCCTTGAAGAAAAGTGGAAAGCAAGTCGCAATGGTTGGTGATGGAGTCAACGACGCTCCAGCGTTGGCTACCGCTGACATCGGAATCGCAATGGCTTCCGGAACAGATTTAGCGCAACAAGCCAGCGATGTCACTGTGCTCGAAGGAGATTTGAGGCGAATCGTGGCGGCGGTTCAATTGAGCCGCCAAGTGGTTCAGAACATCCAGCAGAATTTAATGTTGGGGCTGATGTATAATGTGATTGCCATACCCATCGCAGCAGGTGCCCTTTATCCATGGACAGGCGGGACGCTGAGTCCTATGCTGGCTGCCGCCGCGATGGCTGCCAGTAGCTTATCCGTTGTAGGCAACGCCTTGCGACTGCGCCTACAACGGTGAAAAATCTAATCGAAAGTCCCTATAAAGAAGGCCTTAGCGACCTTCAGGACGAGGGTTATTGCTCCAATGCCCCTTTGTATCTTGGCCTCGGACTTGTACGCCTTTTTCATTCCAGCCGAGTGCAGCATGGACGTCGGCGGCACAATATCGAAGCGTCAAGCCACAGCGACGACGATCGGAATCGTTCGCTTCGGAGCCGTGCAACAACAAGTCGCTATGGATCGAAACTTGCCCCGCTTTAAGTTCATCTACAACCACTTCGCCATATTGCTCGGGGTTATCGATCGATTGATTGAGCACGTTATGATCGGCAGGTGAGCTTTCGCGATAAGTGAGATGACCAAAATGGTGTGAGCCGGCAATGAATTTCATACAGGCGTTTTCGATATCAGCATCGTCGATCGCTAGCCACACCGTAACTGCTTTAGAAGGCGTGAGTGGCCAATAACTGGCGTCTTGGTGCCAAGCCACCGCTTTGCCATCACGGGGCATTTTGCAGAAGAAGTGTGAACCCCAGGCAATCACATTCTCGCCCAGCAAGTCGGAGACATAATCGACAATCTTGCGATTAGTGAGAATGTCATAGACGGGACCATATCGCAAATGTGCTGAACTGATCGAGTAACTGTTGCCACCTGCAGCCACCACGCGATGCAGTAGGTCATCGAAGTAATTTCGGATCTCTTGAATTTCGGTGCTCGAATAAACATCCAGTGGAGCTACGAAACCGCTTTGGTTGAAATGCTCGATCTGTTGCTTGGTCAGAGCTCGTGGTTGGTCATTGTGCGTTGGATGGAAGCGAAGATCGCGGCCAATCGCCTTCAGTTCGTCTTCGGTTGGAATCACAGAAAATTGTTTAGTAGTCATGTTTGAACTCATTAGTGATATGGAGAGATAGAGTACGTTGAAAGTGCGTGGTCGTTATTTGCTCTGCTGTCGCTTGTCAGGGCGTGAGGTCATCCAATATCGAGCGGATGATTGGATATGCGTTCGCATCGTTTTCACTGCAAGGTTGCGATCTCCGTCGAGCAACGCGTCGACAATCGCTTCATGTTCAGCAGCTTCTTCGATCAGTCGAGCTCGTTCAATTGCGGGAGACGCTTTGGCCCATGACGCATCTCGGAACGAACGAAAGAGCAGAGCGAAACGCTGGAGTTCGCGAATTAAATGTTGGTTGCCAGAACTGTTGGCAATGAGGTCGTGCAGTTGGCTATCGATCTTCTGAGCTTGATTAGTAAAACGTTTGCCTGAATCGGTTTTGGAAACGAGTTGGCGGAGTTCTTTCTTCAGAGCGAGCAATTCGTGGCGATCGATTTTTCCAACGGCGAGCCGGATGGCTTCGCATTCCAGGGCTCGACGAACTTGACTAATGTCTTTGATGTCGCGACGGGTGACTTCACGGACTGTGGCGCCTCGATTGGGAAGCAGTTCGATGATGCCAATGCCGGCCAGTTCCGCCAGCGCTTCCCGGATGGGGGTGGCGCTGGTTTGAAATTCTTTTTCCAAGTTCTGTGTGATTAAGCGAGTCCCGGCGGCGATTTTTCCTTGCACGATTTGCGCCAACAATTCTTGAACGATTCGGCTCCGTTTCGAGCCATGGTCGTTGGTCTTGGATGGTGAAGTCGAGGCCATGGGAATATTGGTGGATAGAAATTAGGAAGTGCCCGCCGAGTACCGTGCACGGATCCGGCATTTTCTATTAGAACCGCAGGCTAGTGTGGTCGCTTTCCATTAGATCGGCTTTGATTCTATAGAATCTATGTAAAATTCTATAGAATCGCAAGCGAAATTCGCTCAGAAACGCGAAAAAGTGAGCTAAGGAGCAGGGTTTTGGGCCGCCAGTTGGTTCAGAGCCTGATGGGCAGCTGCCTTCTCCTGGTCCGATTTGGCGTGCCGCAAGGCTTCTTGATAAGCGCTTCGTGCTTTGTGGTGGCGGCCGCAGGCTTGATAGTGAAAGCCGATTCTCAGCCAAGGGCTATCGTGCAGGGTAATCAAGCATTGTGCCAGGCGTTGGTGTCGACGTTTGACAAGGGCCGGGGAGCAGGTGTCCAAAATGATAGGGCGAAGGTTGGGGTCCGCCAAACACAAAGCGATTCCGTCACTACTTTCCGTGGAGACAATCCAGCGGGCCTCTTCTAACTCTTCCTGTGCCGCCTGTAATTCGTCTGGGTGGGTTTTAAGAAGTCGCTCGAGCGTTACTAGTTTTAAGGCTTCCGTCGAGCAGGCCAAGAACTGTGTAATTTTGCGGGCCGTTTTGCCGAGAGAATCCAACTCCGCCTGATGCCAACGGTTGATCGAATTCCGATACTCTTCGGATGAGTCGCTAGGGCGTTCAAAATTAAAGGCCACATACCGCGCAATATATTGGAGGCGAGATGGATTACCGTTGGCAGCGCTAAAGATGTGTTGGAGTTGCCTTTCGTTTCGAGTTTGCGCTGAAATTGTTAATTCCGAGAGTAGGCGGCGCATGTCGTCGATCTTGAGGGGTGGAATGAAGATCGAGTGCACGCCATCGGATTGTTCTAGGTAGCACAAGTCGCACGACTTGGAGATGTCGCGAGAATCATCGGTACCACGGGCCGATGTGCAAATGAATGACCCGAGGATTCGTCCCCGAAACTTCGGCGAGTTGAGAAGTTGTGTGGTGAGGAAGACGATACTGTCTTGATCGCACCATTGAAGATCGTCAATCACAAGAATGACGGTGCGTTGGCAGCTGAGTTCTTCGAGCAGTTGTATGATCGCGCTCAATGCATCGGCAAGGGGTATATCGGAGCTGACGTTATCTTTGATGCGGTCGTCAATAAGGACTTCGGGGAAATGGTACCCGATGATGGGAGCATAGCGACAGAATGTTGCGTACCATTCCATGCGATCGATCAAGCGAAGGCGGTCGATTAATTGTGGTAGCAGTTGCGAAATGATGCTGTAAGGTGTTTTGTCTTCGCGATAGTTACAGCATTTGAGGACCAAGTTGTTGTCGGATAAAGCAAGGTATCCTGAGACCAAGTTGAGGATAGCCGATAATCCGATACCTGGTTCGCCATAGATGACCGTAAAGCGATCAGAGGGGGATGTCGAGTTTAGCGAGGCGCGGATTTCCGCGAGTATGGGGCCTCGTCCGATGATGGGTTGGATAGTGCGCGTCGGTTCGATCGACGGGGCTCCCATCACTTGCGAGATCATGGCGCCCGTGGGGCGATCCGACGGATCATAACGCAGGAGGCTTGAACATAGTTGTCGCAAGTCGTTTGGGGCTAGGGGAGCGAGTTGTTGAAGGCTGGAATCAATTTCACAATTTTGTTCTCGATCGTCATCGTCTTTAGGGCAAGGGAATTCCCCAGTGAGAAGTTCAAATAAGCATACCCCTAGGCTGTACCAGTCGCTGGCGGGAATGGCTGGTTTGCGGCGAAGAATTTCAGGGGCCATGTAACATAAAGTCCCCACCACATCTTCGCTTGCGACTGGCGATTCAGAGGCGGAGGGGAGGGGCCAACGTTGAGCGAGGCTGCAATCGAGCAGCACTACGGTACGTGGTGATCGCAATAAAATGTTGCTCGGCTTGATGTCGCGATGGACAACACCCTTTTGATGCAGATGATGTATGACGCTGATCAACTGCCGAATAAAAAGCCTCAAGCGTTCATAGTAGTGTCGGTTGTTGCGGTTCTCGAGTGCCCAGCGTCCCAGGTCGCTACCCGAGATGAGTTCCATGGAAAAATACCGCAGGCCGCCTTCGCTGAAGGCATCGTACATGCGAACTAAATGTGGATGGCGGATTTGAGCTAATGTGCGAAACTCTTGGTTGAATTGATGAATACTCCATGTGTCGTCACGTCGCATCACTTTTATGGCGACGAGCGTACCGCGGCGCATATCGAGGGCACGAAAGACGTTACCCATGCCACCCGATTCCACGAAAGAAAGGAGGTAGTAACGTCCTAATGTTCGAGGTAATGTCCAAGTGGTTCCAACATCTTCACTTGAAGCGACGATGGTGGAATCGTTGGGTTTGGTCCTGCCTCGATACGACACGATCGTCGAGGCATGTTTTTGCAAGTTAGCTTCGATGCGTTTTAGCAAATCATCGATCGCTGTGGCGTATTCGGGAAAGGAATCACAATAGTAGGTGACGGGTCGATAATGAATGCCTTTAGAGAGAAGCGTGAATTCAAAAACGATAAGTTGGCTTAGCCACTCCCAGCGTTCTCGCAATTGTGGAAATCGAAGCAGATATAGCTCGATGCGTGGTGTCACACGATCGTCTTCATCATCATCGAGTTCAGGGGAATCGAAGGGTTCGACGGCTGCGGATGGAATACCGTGCCGCGTTGGACGACGCGATTGGGTGATCCCGAGCTCCATATCAATTTGAATCAATCGCACGAGTAGTTCGTCGTGGTATGGATCGGGGAGAGCGCTCGCCAAGGTCCCGATCATGAGCGTGCTCGATGGTTTCCACGTATCGCGATAGTTCTGCTCGATCTGCAGCATCTGTTTTCGAACTTCTGCAGTTTTCGAAGCGTCCACGACGGCAAACCTTGAGGCGGGAATAAGCGAATGGGTGAAGAGCATGAAACGATAGGGAGGAGTCGCACGCAAATACGCGACGAGTTGAGCCCTAAGTATGACGAGTTGGCCAACCAAACGCTACGAAGCGGTTAAAGATTCTGAGTGGGTTCGTTGGCTTCTTGGTCTGTTTCTGCCTGGAATTGAACCACAAAAATACCTCGCAGGATGTCGATTGAAGTCTCTTTGGGCCATTTCATCACTTTGGCTAACCAACGTGCGAGCCCTTCGGATTCTGTTTCGGACATTAAGCTGGCGTCTTGCATGATGATGGTGACTTGAGGCGTTTGGCCGTTGAGCAAACATTCGGCTACCGCCACATTGCGATAGTTCTTGGGATCGAAGTCCTCTTTTTCTAGGTGCTCCTTGGATAGCGATCGAATGATGAGCCGGTGGGTTTGTTCGATTTCCCCCGAAAGCGAAATGTGCATATGTCGCGTTTCAGTTGGAATGGGGGGATTCGGAGCATCGACCCGCTGAAAAACGGTGCATGCGGAGAGCCCAGTATCCAATTCGGCCAACATGAGTCGCGCCATGTGTTCAACGATATGGGTCAAGATTTGCGGCGAAGTTGTTACCCCATCGGTCACCACAAATAGGGTCGCATCCTGTGATTTCGGCTCAACTTCATGAGCGCAAAAGCGACCAAATGGCGACGAACTACCTTCCCACATCAGGTCCGCTTGAAATCCTTTAGCGTCCATGGAGTGAACAGTAACGGAGAAATCTGGCATTTTCGACATGCGGTTTTCCTAACCTGGCGGAGTGACGGGGATACGTGCATGAATTAGGATAACAATATTCAGTTCTGGGGACTATCGAGCATTCCAAAGTTCCCTCTGCAGACCGGATGGAGAATGAGGAAATTGTGGCGGCATTGAAGGATAGCTTTTTCCATCAACGCGTTCTCGTAACTGGTGGATGTGGGTTCATCGGTTCGGCAGTCGTTCGCGCTCTTTACCGGCACACCCCAGCTGATATCGCTATCCTCGATAAATTGACATATTCGGCGGACGTCGAGGCCCTTGAAGAAGCGTATGGAATGCCTCGCGTGCAGCTCCACACATTCGACTTGTTGGAGCAGTCGGCGGTCGAAGAGCTTGTCGCCACCTTTTGTCCAACTCTGATATTGCACTTAGCTGCTGAGACTCACGTCGATCGTTCGATTGATGATCCATTGCAGTTTGTGGCGTCGAATATTACGGGCACAGCGGTTCTGCTGGAGGCGGTCCGAAAATATTGGCGCTCCATGGCACCAGCCGACCAATCCCGATTTCGATTTGTGCAGATTTCGACCGATGAAGTCTATGGAAGTATCGGAGAGCGTGAGCATTTTGAAGTGACTTCACCCTACCAACCGAACTCACCCTATGCGGCGAGCAAAGCGGCTGCCGATCACTTGGTTCGAGCGTGGTGGAAAACATATGGCATCCCAGTTATTTTCACACACAGTTGCAACAACTACGGGCCCTATCAGTATCCAGAAAAACTGATACCTCTGATGCTATGGAAAGGAATGCAAGGCGAGGATTTTCCCGTTTATGGAAATGGCCTTCAATCACGAGAATGGATTTATGTCGAAGACCATGCAGCCGCTCTGCTATCGATAGGTAATCGCGGCACGGTCGGCAGTGTGTACCACATCACCAGTGGTGAAGAAATACGCAACATCGATTTGGTGAATGAGCTTGCGAACGAATTAGAAAAAGCGTTGCAGGAAATGTCCCCGAATCGCGTAAATGCGAAACGAACGTCCAAGGTAGTGCATGTAGAAGATCGGCCAGGTCACGATATTCGCTATGCGATGTCGGGAAAACCACTGCAGGATGCATTGGGCTGGGAGAAAGAAATTTCGTGGAAAGAAGGGTTAGCGCGGACCGTGCGTTGGTATCTTGCAAACCCAAGTTTCTTTGCCAAGAAGCGGTCTCAGGGCTACAAGGGAAACCGCTTAGGATGTCAAATAACGAACTGAGCCCATCGAGCCAAGAGGTTACGAAAGGAAAAGAGATGTCCATTTCGGGTTTAGTTCGAGTTACTGCAGTAAGCCCCGTGGTTGTCGTGGGAGATCCTGCCGCCAATTTACAAGCGATTTTAGCGGCCTGTGAAAAGCACTCGGATAGCCAAATTCTTCTCTTTCCCGAGCTGTGCTTAACGGGCTATTCGTGCGGTGACTTATTCGCTCAAAACGTATTGCTCGATCAAGCTCTTACCAGTTTGCTTCAATTGCTTAAAGCGACCCGCCATAATTCAAGTTTGCTCGTCGTTGGCTTTCCATTCAGCGTTGGTGGCAAACTGTACAACGTTGCTGCTTGTTTGCAGTCGGGAGAAATTCTCGGCATCATTCCAAAACAATATCTTCCCAACTACCAAGAATTCTACGAAGCCCGTTGGTTCCATGCCGCCGATGGTCGCGAGCCTGCCGAAGTTTACATCGAAGGTTATGGTTCGACACATTTCGGTATTGATTGGTTGCTCGAAGACGAAGGCGTCGTAATTGGCGTCGAGATTTGTGAAGATCTATGGATGCCCATACCACCTAGCTCCTTACAAGCTCTTGCAGGAGCAAACGTATTGCTCAATTTGTCAGCGAGCAACGAAACGATTGGCAAGGCGGAATGGAGACGACATTTGGTTGCGAGCCAATCGGGGCGATGTTTGGCCGCGTATGCATATTGCAGTGCGGGGCCTAGCGAATCGACCACCGATGTTGTGTTCGGTGGACATTCGCTTATCGCAGAATGCGGCACTGTGTTGGCCGAATCTTCGCGTGTAGGAGATGGCGGTCCACTCCCATTGAACGGCGGCTTTGTCACGGCTGATATCGATATCGAAAGAATGGATCATGATCGCAGAATCCAAGGGACCTTTCATCAAAGCCGAACAGATGCGCTGCAGCCCACAAAACGTATACCTCTGAAATTAAAACCGCACCCCGCTGACGTGAGGCGAGTTATTAACGCTCATCCGTTTGTTCCCAAAGATCCTCGCATTTTGAAGGCTCGCTGCGAAGAGGTTTTTGGAATTCAATGCGCCGCCCTGGCGAAACGTCTACAACAATTGCCGAGCCACTCGCCGTTACAGATTGGCGTGTCGGGGGGACTTGATAGTACGTTAGCGTTGTTGGTCGCTTGTAAGACGCTCAGTCATCTCGGGCAATCACCGCAGCGGATTGTGGGCTGGACGTTGCCAGGATTTGGGACCACGGATCGCACGCTCGAGAATGCCAAACAATTGATGAAGCTGCTTGGTATCACCTCGCATGAACAAGATATTCGGGAATTGGCCCTCAATACATTCTCTGCACTGGGGCATAAACCGTTTGGACTCGATTTGAGCGGCTGCACCATGGAGCAAGTGCAAACCAAGCTTCAGCAATTGTCAGAGAAAGAGCGGCATGATTTGGTATTCGAAAACGTGCAAGCTCGCTTGCGGACTTTGTTGTTGATGAGCGGTGGATTTGTGCTGGGAACGGGTGACCTTAGTGAAAGTGCATTGGGGTGGTCGACCTATAATGGAGATCACATGTCGATGTACAACGTCAACGCTTCGATACCCAAAACACTGGTTCGCTTTTTGATTGACTTCGTGGCTGAGAATCAATTCACGGGCGAGATTCGTGAAGTTCTCCACAGCATTTCGGCGACCCCTATTTCACCTGAGCTACTCCCACCGTCGGCTAAAGGGGAAATCCAACAATCGACCGAAGCGGTGCTGGGGCCCTATGAGCTGCATGACTTCTTTTTGCATAGCATGATTCGATACGGTTACGCGCCAACCAAAATTGTCTCTTTGGCGGAGCAGGCCCATTTTAGTCGCGTCTATCAACGCCAAGAGATTGTCGAATCGCTGCGGACGTTTTACCGGCGGTTCTTCCAGAATCAATTCAAACGCAGTTGCATCCCCGATGGTCCGAAGGTGGGAAGCGTAAGTTTGTCGCCCCGCGGTGATTGGCGCATGCCAAGCGATGCCAGTGTTCGAGCGTGGCTGGATCAATTAGAGCAGCTATCCCAATAGAGAGCTGAAGCGGTTTGACATGTAGTGAAATCGATTACTTCACTTCGGTCGCAATCATCTTGTAGATCGCATAATGTCCGCCATCAGGATACTGATAGCTTTCGCTGTCGATGATGAACGTGCCGCGAACGGCAACCGGCCGAGTGGTAAAGTTCGCCGATTTCCCTTCCGCCATTTCAATCATGACGCAATCGTACAACGCGGCGCCAGGACCAAAGCAACATTCTTGATTGTCGCGAACCAACACAAACTTCTTGATGCCCGTTTGTTGGAAGACGGAGGCTGGCAGAATGTAGCCTCGCAATCGAACCGTTTTCTTGTGGAGGTTTTCAATCTCTTCGGTGAGCATTTTACGCTCGAAGAGTCCATCTTTTTCGATGTCGAATTTGATGTCATCGAAAGTGATGTCACCTTTTGATTTAGCGGCCGTTCGGGCGCTGCGATCATCGACAGGAGTTGCAGGCAAGGGACGCGATTGACCTCGTGTGGCTGCTGCTCGATCTTCGCTCTGCGGAGGCGTCGCGTCGGACGCGGGCTTCACTTCCTTATCGGTCTTGGGGGCGTCTGCGGCAGGTGAGTCCGTTTTGGGTTTTTCTGTTTCTTGTCCAGGCGGTTTACCTTCTTGGGCTAGCGATAAAGAGCTTACACCCATAGCGCCAGTTGCAGCCAAAAAAGCGGTTCCCAACAACGTTAGCACGACCCAATAATTCTTGGATACGGCGTAGGCAGGTTGGGACATTTGGTAACTCCGTTGACAACAGTAAGTTTGTTATGGACGACTATTGGAAGTAGTCCGCCTTGAGTTGGTAGAAGACGCCCTGCAACTCTTTCACCGGCTTCAGCGAGGTGTCCACTTTTAACACACCTGCAATTTTTACTTGTCGCAGCGACGGTCTTACCGTTTGGTCGCCTGACAACGTTACTTCGATCATGTCGGTTAAGCGAGGTTGACCGCCAAAGCAGCACGTTCCTAAGTCAGGAATAAGAATGAACTTCTTCGCTTTGCTGCTGCTTACCGAAGTTGGGTGAATGTAGCCTTTGATGAAGATGGGCTTGCCATTGAGATTCAGCGCATCCTCGGGTGGATAATCGGGTTCATAACTCTTGGTCGATAAGGACCAGAATGAGATTCGTTCGTAACCGTCTGGAACTTCGGTCAGGTAAATGGTGGTGTGATAGCTGGGAGCGACGATCATCAAAAGTCCACTCACTGCTAAACCAAATTTGGCCAGTCCAGTCCCCGATAACTCCAGCGGATAGCGTTTGATGTTCGCTAAGGCAACGACTCCGCAAATCAACCCGCAGATGGGGATCACAACCATCCATGGCGATAGAAGAGAAGCGATTCCCGCCACACCAAGAATCATCGAAAAGACCGCAGCTCGACTTACGGTCCGATACGGTGCATCGCTTCCATTGTCCGTCCATGATGGGGCAGCTTGTGGGGCATTATCAACGGTAACTGCAGACATGGTTCGTGCTCGGTTCCAAGAAGTTCAATCTAATTTGATTTCGAATGGAATCCAGAAATGGTCAGCCACATGACCAGCCAAAGAGTGGTCCCAGCCATTGCGGTTACGCTAAAGGCCGTAAAAGGGTTCATGTAGGGAGAGCTCCCTGATGAAACTTCACGATCTGTGCTCGCCACCCACTGCTTCGGTGGAAGTAAGCGAACATCGTCCGTGGATGGGACTTTGGCTAGCGCATACTGTGTGCCGGTTCCCGTAAAGTCGCGATTCGGTCTCACGCTGGATGAATCCGACTTACCTGGAGCGGGGGCTGGAGTTGTGTTCGGGAAAAAGGTAGCGGCTCGTTTGGCAGCCACAGGATCCAGCTTTTCCAATTCCGCCAATTTTTCTTTAGCGACAGGCAGAGGACAGCTGCGAAGATAATTGATGACCGGTACACGCACCCAGCTGGTGTTCTCGTCGGATGTTTTGAATAGCGTTACCAAGCGATCGATTTGTGTCCAATCTTCCCAACGAGCGAGGTCGGGGATGACCAAGTCAGCAAGTTCAGGGCGATCGAGAACATAATGCATTGCACCAACCACTCGGGTACGTTCGATCACGCCACCGTCGGTTCCATGAAACCGCAATGCCATGATTGCCGCGTATACGTCAGGGAATTCGCACTTCTTGTTCTTGAGGAACAGTTCCTCGATCAAGGCTAAACCATCTGCACCTTGAAGAGTCAGGTAACAACCGATCATGGCATCCATACCAGCACGTTGTGCAGGGTCTGTGCTGCGCATCATCTCTTCCAACAGCTTGGCATCATTCTTGTCACCGCAAATACCGAGCAGCGTGAGATACAAGCGTTTGCGATCAGGTGACAAACTGGTGTCGCGAATCCAGCCCAATAGTTGCTCGCGGTTCATCATTGGTTTGAGCTTTTTGATTTCTTCATAGGATGCGTTTGCAAACTCATCGTATGCATCGCGTGCCAACAGCGTGTCCATGTCTTCAAAATACTTCATGAAGAACTTGAGACGTTCGGTCATGTCGTTTGGAAGCGAAAGGACGTTGCGGATGTAGCCCTGAGCTTTTTCTGTAACAGGTAGTGGTGACGACCACATTAACTCCGGTGGATCAACTCCCAACAGCAAGAACGTGGAGTCTGAGTTTGTCGTACCGAAATAGGGAGCTTGAACGACCTGTCCAACCTTGAGCAGTTCAGTCCCCTTGATAACTTCGGTGATCACAAATCGTCCAATTCCTTCTTCGGTCGGAAGTTTAGGATCGGCCGGTACAAACTTTCCAAAAGCGGCCCCATCCATCGCTTCGATTTCTTGCCGCAATGTCTGGGAAACAGCAGCGCAAAAAGGGCAAGAAGCTTGGAGTGTATTGGCTATCGAGCTGAAGGCGATTGCAATGACCGCCAGCGTCGTCGTTAGGGATGGGAAGTGTCGAATCATTAGCAAACCCCCTGGAAGTTGGTATAGGGGGCGGATGACAATCTGTTGCCGTTGCGAAGTGAATAGTCCGCAAAAATTCCGCCGTCATTACGATAGTGTACGCCATGCGCCGTCGTTTTGACCAGCGGAATTCGAATTCCTTAACTCGATCTGGGGCACTTTCTTACTGCTTTTGGGTGGGCTGCCCTCGCGTGCTGGCTAGGGTTGGCGAGGCTGTGTCGGTTGCGTGGATTTTGCAGTCGAGGGTGGTCCAAGCAAGAGAGGCGCCCGCCGCAAAAAGGGAGCTCAAGAAATGCCCACAAGCTACCTGGGCCCGCTTGGTAGGGCCCGCTTGGTACAAGTTGTTTGAAGTAGGATGTCCAATGAAATAACACGGAGGTGTTTTGGTTTTCATCCCCTTGTCAAGCGATGGTTATTTCGACGTCCCACCATTTGTTGAAGCGGAGGCTTTTGTTGAATCAGAAGTTTTGCTGAAACAGAAGTACTTTGGCGACGTCTGGTATGTGACGGCAAACGGCGGCACTTGGCTCAAGTCGGTTTCCAAACATGATCATATCCCCTCAAGAACTCTCACAGATCTGGCGCGAGAAATCGGCTTCGCTAGCTCTGCTTGCGCGGTCGATGGGGGATAGTGATGAAGATTCTGTCCAAGAGGCTTTCCTGCGGTTGGCGGTTGAGGACCCAAAGCCCGACGATCCTGTCGCGTGGTTGTTTCGCGTTGTCCGTAACCAGGCTATCTCCAATCATCGAAGCCAGCGTCGTCGCGTGGATCGCGAAACCAAAGTTGCTTTTGAACGCGAGACATGGTTGGTTGCGGCAGCCGACATGGAAACTCGCTTGGACTCGCAGGTTGCGTCGCAAGCTTTAACGGAGCTTACCGAGGAAAGCCGCGAGATAATCATTCTGCACTTGTGGGGTGGGTTAACCTTCCGGCAAGTGGGAGAGATTTTGCAGATATCGGCAGCCACAGTCCACCGCCGCTACCAAAACGCCCTTCTCGATTTGCGAACGAAATTGCGAATCGAGTGCTAGTTGATGCAGATTAAATTCCAATTCCGTTTTTGTAAAAGAGAGACGTATCATGCATGATTCGTCACCGAATCCAGAGAGTGAATCAGAGCTCCGCGATATCGAGGCGTTGCTCCGGCAAGTTGCTCCGGCGCCAAGCCAACTCGATGAACGAGAACTCTTTTATCAAGCGGGATATGCCGCCCAGAGAGGTTTTGTTCCGTTGACCATAGCGGAGAAAAAAAACAGCCCTAGTTCTCGGACTCTCATCTATTCATTTGGCGGTGGATTGGGTGTGGGTATCGCGGCATCGTGGTTCATGTTTCTCCTTTCCACCGCAGCCATGGCTCCTCAAATGGAGCGGGAAACAAACCAACAGATCGTGCAAAGTCCGCAGGATGCGTTGCAGAGTGATGTTCCCATTCCGGGTCCCGCAGCGGCGGCAACACCGAATATCAGCGGGCCGGTGCTGCCTCTCGATTGGAATGAAAACTCGATTCGAACGGTTGTTTATCGAGGAAATCGGCGTGCGATTTGGGGGACACGCGATTCGAGCGGACAAGATAACGAAGCCGCGAAAATGTCAGAAAGTGACGAGCCCAGCGCGAAGCAAATCGACAATCTGAAGTGGCGTCGAACTAGTGAAGATTCTTGGTTGGATTAAAGACCGAATAGACATCATCGATTTCAGGTGAGAAAGAAACATGAAAGATATGAAACACAATTGGCTTCGAAGGTGGACCAACCTATTTTGTGTTGGGTGTAGTATTGGGCTGCTCACGCACTTCGGTGAGAAAGTTGCAGCTCAAGAAACCAAGCCGGCCGTAGCTCAGCAGGCAGCCGAACTTGGATCTACCATGACGTTAGAGGAGTTAAGAAATGGAGGTAAACCTAAACCTGCCGTCGATGAAGGGCCTAAGGCTCGATTGATCACATCAGCCCCTGAACCGATTCCCGCTTTGCGATATCGTTTTTGGCCATCCGAGCAGGAACTCATCGCTGGTGACGCCAAAGTTTATTTCTTTCGCACCGCTGTTTCGTTTAATTCGACCAACAGAGACAAACAGATTAATGAACTTTTCTTGAAATGGGAAGGTGAACGCGAGGCGGGCCGTGATCCGTCACCGATCGAAATTCGTAATGCTCTGCAAGCGTATCGTTTGCAGTTCGATGAGCTAGAAACGATGTCACTATGCGATCATCAAGACCTCGATATGCAACTGCGAAATTTGCGAGGTAGTGATGTCTATGCGATCCTTCTCGAAGAGGTTCAGATCTCACGCAATATCGCCAAGCTGTTGCGGTGGCGGATGGCGGCACAGGCGGCAGATGGTGATTGGGATGGATTTTCTCGCTCCGCACGAACAGGGTATCGTTTAGCTTGTTTGATTTCTTCGGGTGACACATTGATTCATAACTTGGTGGGCATCGCGATTACCGCGATCATCACCGACGAAGTTCAGCGAGCAGCACAACATAAAGGCGCCCCGAACTTTTATTGGGCCTTGGCTAGTCTACCTCGACCGATGTTCAATCTGCGCCCCGCACTAGAGCTCGAAACGTCTATCGTAGAACGTGTGTTTCCCTTTTTAGCTGACTGCCGAAAAGGACCGCTTCCTGAAAGCACCGTGCAAACTTACTGGGAATCGATGCAGAAAACATTCCGTGAAGTTGATCAGAATTTTATGGCAACCGTCGGTATTGTTGGTGCGCTAAGCGTTGAAGAAGCGAAAGCGAATTTGCTGAAAAGAGGCTGGAAATCAGAGAGCTTCAAAGAATACCCAGTGATGCAATTAGTGTTGATCGATCTCGACGACACCATGCGAGAACAAGGTAACCGAGCCATGAAATTCTTCCTCATCGATGATGCGGTTGCGGATAAAGCTCGCGCGAAAGAGTATGCCGAGTTTGAAAAATGGCTTAGCAGCAATAACTCTCTCGCCAGTCAAGTCGCTCGCTTATTGTTCCCCGCCCTCATGCAAGTGAGCAATGCGGCTCGGCGCGTCGACTACATCCTTAACGGAGCCATGACCAAGGAAGCGATTCGCATGCATGTGGACCAAACGGGAACGCTGCCCGATTCATTAGAGGCTCTTGAACCTGTACCCGCATTACTGAATCCGTACACCGGTAATTCCTTTGAGTTGGTGGTTACGCCGACTCAGCTGAAGAACATCGTAGAGGTTGCTTTGAAGGGTGAAGTGCCAGGCATCGCGCCGGTTTATGCGAACTGGGTAAGTCCATTTTTGATTGAAATCAACGCGAAGAAATAATCATAGAAAGTAGGTGTGGATGTTATGAGTAGATCAATTTTTCAGAATCGATTGTGGATGCAGTGGTTATGGATGTGGTGCTGCTGCTTGGTCGCCATCGGTGGCAATACGGTGTGGGGGCAAGGCAAGAAACCGAGCGATGTTGTGGCTCAATACCTCGAAGAAACGACCTTAGGCATTGCCTGGTGCGATGTTGAGAAACTTGAAGTGTCGGGAATCGCCAGCCTGCTCGCCACTTACAATCTTCCCGTCGAGGAATCGGCTTACAAATTTGCCGAAAACATTGCGGCGGGGCTTAAGTCACAAGGCGTTATCAAAGTCTATTGCGTCTTTGATGTGTCTGCGCTGATGGAGTCGCGTCCCCCCGTCTTTGTTTTGCAAGTCAAGGAAGGGAGCGACTTGAGCATCGTTCAAGCCTTGATTACGCCGCTTACTTCGGGAGCGAATCTATCGGTGGTGAAAGATGGTGAGTTGCTGTTGGTTGGAGATCCTAAAGACTTGGCCAGGAAGCAAACACATCCGACCGCAAAGCTAGTGCGATTGCAAAAGCAAATGGCTGCGGCAAATCCCAGTAATGCGATTTGCATTGCCCCTTCTTCCTCTTTGGCGGAAGCTCTGAGGGTTACCATGAATCTCGGAGGCGGGGAGGCTGCTTCGCAACCTTTTGCGGTAAAGCTCCTGTTGGTATTTATTCCCATGGAGGGTTTGCGAGTAGATTCAAGCATTGTGCACAAAGGGTTGAATGCTGTTGTCGATTTTGACACCGCAGAGAAAGCAAACAAGTTCAAACAAGACGTAGCCACTTTGTTGGCAGAGCTCAAGCAAGTTGAGGTCGAACGTGTGTTGCCCAAGATTCGCGAAGCGTCTGCGGTATGGGAGTTAGAGAACCAAGAGAACTTCAGCGAGTTTTTCAAGGGAATTTCGGCTCGTCTGACCGACGCTGCGAGCAAGAACACTTCGATGAATAACCTCAAGCAGTTAGCGCTCGCTTTGCATAATCACGAGTCAGCTTTTACCTTCTTTCCACCACAGGCCCTTACTTCCCCAAGCGGTAAGAAACTGTTGAGCTGGCGAGTGATGATATTGCCTTTCCTGGAACAAAATGAGCTCTACCAGAAGTTTAAGTTAGATGAACCTTGGGATAGTGCCCATAACGCCGCGCTCATCAAGGAAATGCCCAAAGTATTCGCTCGTCCGAACGCAGATCCGACTCTGGGGAAAACACCTTATGTGGCTCCTCTGACCAAGGATAGTTTTTTTGGTCGACCCGGTGCACCTCCAGGCTTCAAAGATATTTTGGATGGTACTTCCAATACGGTTTGGATGATCGAAGCACCGCCGGAACTCGAAGTGGTTTGGACGAAACCTGAGGATTGGGAAGTCAAGGGAGCTGAAGCGATTGATCAACTTCTTAAGCTGAGTCCGGAGTTGTTGGTTAGCCAGATGGATGGCTCGGTGCAATTGCTTCCTGCGACGATCACTAGCGACATTATCATGAAGATGTTGACGATTGCTGGTGGGGAAGTCGTTAATTTCTGAGATTCGTCTCAGTAAGCTATCGATAAATAGAAACAGCCCCGTGTGATCGCTGATCGCACGGGGCACACCGTGAGTTGGACGTGTCGTCTCATTAGCCGACAGCGTTAGCTGCGGTTTTACTTCGCTAACGGTACACGGTCTCAATTTCGTTGGACGCAAATGACACTGGGCACCATCGCTGTCCATCCGGCGGCGTCAGTCGTGGTCCCATTAGCCGACAGCGTTAGCTGCGGTTTTACTTCTCTATCGGTACACGGTCTCAATTTCGTTGGACGCAAATGACACTGGGCACCATCGCTGTCCATCCGGCGGCCTCAGTTGTGGTCTCATTAGCCGACAGCGTTAGCTGCGGTTTTACATCTCCAACGGTACACGGCCCCAATTTCGTTGGACGCAAATGACACGGGGCTCCATTGCTGTCCATCCGGCGGCCTCAGTCGTGGTTTTCCGTCCACACAACGGCGGACTTGATGCACATCAAACGTGTCGGTAACCGGGTACCGTTGGAGAAGTAAAACCGCAGCTAACGCTGTCGGCTAATGATCGCGCCGCGGCGCGTGGTCCCTTCGACACCTGTGTCGCCGTGCTATGAGCACTGTTCGCGTTGTTGACCGCAGTCTGTAGTGGTCCCATTAGCCGACAGCGTTAGCTGCGGTTTTACATCTCCAACGGTACACTGCCCCAATTTCGTTGGACGCAAATGACACGGGGCTCCATTGTTGTCCATCCGGCGGCCTCAGTCGTGGTTTTCCGTCCACACAACGGCGGACTTGATGCACATCAAACAAGTCGGTAACCGTGTACCGTCGGAGAAATAAAACCGCAGCTAACGCTGTCGGCTAATGATCGCGCTGCGGCGCGTGGTCCCTTCGACACTTGTGTCGCCGTCCTATGAGCACTGTTCGCGTTGTTGACCGCCGTCTGTAGTGGTCCCATTAGCCGACAGCGTTAGCTGCGGTTTTACTTCTCCAACAGTACACGGCCCCAATTTCGTTGGACGCAAATGACACGGGGCTCCATTGTTGTCCATCCGGCGGCCTCAGTCGTGGTTTTCCGTCCACACAACGGCGGACTTGATGCACATCAAACGTGTCGGTAACCGTGTACCGTTGGAGAAGTAAAACCGCAGCTAACGCTGTCGGCTAATGATCGCGCCGCGGCGCGTGGTCCCTTCAGCACCTGTGTCGCCGTGCTATGAGCACTGTTCGCGTTGTTGACCGCAGTCTGTAGTGGTCCCATTAGCCGACAGCGTTAGCTGCGGTTTTACATCTCCAACGGTACACGGCCCCAATTTCGTTGGACGTAAATGACACTGGGCTCCATTACTGTCCATCCGGCGGTCTCAGTCGTGGTTTTCCGTCCACACAACGACGGACTTCATGCACATCAAACTTATCGGTAACCGTGTACCGTTGGAGAAATAAAACCGCAGCTAACGCTGT
>Ga0075163_10002028_pt1 | contig 27243 bp, 48 predicted proteins | sample JI1023141ADNA_FD_71478 | JGI IMG/M metagenome (GOLD analysis project Ga0075163, IMG submission 71478) | Wastewater effluent complex algal communities from Wisconsin, to seasonally profile nutrient transformation and Carbon sequestration -... | ecosystem: Engineered > WWTP > Effluent > Algae...
CAGATTAGTTGGAGTAAGTGCTTGGAAATACTAAGGTCTTCTAAGGCATCGTGCCGCATTTCGCAGTCCATCATACTAAGATAGTGGAGTTCTTCTTCTTGAATAAGGTCAAACAGTTCCCAGTAGGTTTGCATCCTCATGTTCTGTCTACTAGAAGCTCTGCCGCTAACATGAATAACTTTCTACGAAAGAGAAAGTCAATGTAGTCAGGATTTTGTTGTAATGGAGGTCCACGGGTAATCATCTGAGCACCAAGTGCAAAGCTAGCATGATCTAAGTCGAGTGAAAATAGAATCTTCTCAAACTTAAGTCTCTTCATCTACTTTACCCGTCAAGTGATCCTCAGCTGAGGCTTCAAACAATAGGCGTTGTTGTTCAATCAAAGCATCCTGTCTAGTTTTCGCTAGACGAGTCATAAAAGCGGCTACAGTTTCAGCATTCCTGAATGTACTTCCATCTGTAGTCTTGATTATAGAGGATATTGGTCCATCGCCAAGAATAGAGCTGATCTCATCTGCATTGACAAAGACTGACTCTCTGTTGGAGCTACTGATGTTTACTCCATATTTAAACAGCTGGATCATTATCATTTCTTTTCCCCAGTGAGATAGAGCTCTGCCACTAGAGCTTCTAGTCTAGCTACTTCTGCAGCCAACTCATCAACCCTAGATTCTGCCGAGATAAGCTTATCCTCAAACTCATTAGTTTGAGATTTATAATAACGAAGCTCAGAGTTCAACCCATCAATCGTGGAATCCCTATCGTCTAGTTTATTCTCTAGACGTTCGCACTTACGACGCATTTCGTCATACTCATACTTCGCAATGCCTTGCTCGAAGTTAGGCATATTAGTTCTTGACCAAGCTAAGGTGTGAGGCTTTCTTCTTAACTGGTGACTTAGGTGCTGGAGCTACTGGAGCTTGGACATCAGTCTGAGCCAAAAAGATAACTTTGTAGATAAAGTTGTACCACTCGACTGCTTCATCATGAGTATCGAATACCCACTCTTCTACTTGATGAGATGCTATTGGATTCTCTTTGTATTCAAGTATAAGCACTGATTTGCCAGTTTCGATTTCATTCTTAATTGGCCAGAAACCCCACTTAAAGGTGGTCTCTATTACAGTTTCAGAGACTACTTCCAAGCTCACTGGCATTACATTTTTCAACGCTTTGTTCTTTACTGAGATTGTCCACGTTTGATATGTGCTGCTCATTGTGTCTCTCCAAAACTTCTTTGAATAATTGCTTAAACATCTTGGGTATTTTAGGATCGGGTTTCTGGAACAGAGGCATGGAGCTTCCACCAAGTAGAGCGGCTTCCATTACAGCATTATCTAATTCATCTTGGTTAACGTAGTCAGGTGACTCTGGAAAGCAAACGCTAATAGAGGCATAACAGTAAGGTTCAGTTTCAACGTGTTGACGCTGAATTGGATCAAACTTACCTCTTTGTAAGTGACCCTCAACAAGCATGTGAAATGGTATATCAGTTCCAGGATAGAAGAAGTTGATCTTCTTTTTCATGCTTTTGGTTCTGAGCTCTGGCATCGCATCAGCTCCAATTTGAGCTACTGAACGACCTAAATCACTAAAGAAACCCAAGATCTTCTCAGATGGTTCTTTGGATACTTGCTGCACTAGATACAACAAGAATCGGTCCGCATTAAGTCTTACTTGTACTTCCATTATGGTCTCCGAGGATAATGAAGTCCGCTAAGGCTTCTTCGATCTTTTTGAGTTTATCGTTCATCTTAGTATTTTCAGCTTTAAGATTCATGTTCTCAAACTGAAGATTTTGAACAGCCATTAATAGATCACCTACTGTAGCAAACGGTAGATGAGTAATGTATGGATTGCCGCTACCTGGTTGTTCAAAGCGAACATTTCTAGGGATATCTCGACTGGCTTTCATTTCGCCTTGATCATTCGATATCACTATTCCTTTTGAATGGTAATGATCCCAGCTCATGCCATCTTTCCTCTATGTCCAGAGTAATTTCTTCTTGATTTTCTGTAGTAATAAGCTTTGCCGTCTAAGTTATAACCAAGAAGTCTCTTTGTGACAAACTCAAGATCTTCGAAAGCTTGAGCTTGTTTTTGCTTTAAGGTAATGGCATCCATTTTTACTTGGATAACTTTACGTTCTTTACCCTTTTTATAACTATCTCTAATGAGAAGCACTATCAATATTGCCCAAAGAAAGAGTGCAAATGCCATTAATATCTCTTCTTTCTGGGCGCTGCTTGTTTGCCTTGGCGATAAGTATAAGCTTTTTCTTCTTTGTGGCCAAGGAGTCGCTTCGTCACTGCTACAAGCTTAATCTTGGCTGCATCTTTGCGAACGTGCTCTAGAAAACCTTGACCGTGGTCGTGGGTTGGTTCACTATGAGAACTGCAAACAAAAATTAAACCCATAGCTATAGCATAACCGAGGACCATAGCGATAAGAATTCCTAGCACATTCATTGCTTCATCTTTCTTACTCTGCGAAGACCATTAGGAACTTTGGTCTTTGGCTTCTCGAAATCAGGTAAATCTGTAGCGCCAGTAAGACCCAGTTGAGTTTCCACTAGAGTGTCAATCACTTTCTTGACATCTACTGTGGTAGTAGAACGAGGGAATCCGATATCACAGTTCACACATAATCGCTTAGCATCCTTGAGTGCGTCTCCGTAACCTCCACTCACGCTAACAACTAGTCTAAACGGTACTTCGGTTCCCTCGTATATCCACTTGAGTTCTTTGCGAACCCATCTTTTCTCAGCTGATTTAGTGTGCTCTAAAGCACCTTCTAAAACGTCAGTCATCATTGCGTGAAACCAAGCTAGAATCTCTTGAGTCTTATGCTTGGAAGAATGCTGGATCAAGTACATTAGGCTGCTATCAACATTGAAACTTTGAATGACTAATTCTTGTTTCACTTCGCCCTCTCAACTCTAGAGATATACTGTACATAACCATGGAGATCAAGATGAACTCTCACTCCCATTGTGGCAGACCAAGAAAGAGCCCCGGAATGTTTCAGCACTATCAGTAGACAATCTAATGATTTCGCTTTCACAGACCAGGGCACTTGTTTCATTTCTTTCTCGAACCGTTTGGTACTTTGACTGTATCGCCGAGACGTTTCAGAGGATGATCCTCAGTTCCACCTTCAGAGATAACGAAGAGTGTCTGTGGCCATTTCTGACCAGGACGCATCCACTTCTCAACATCGATATCGCCGTAGCAACCATCGGTGATGACAATCGAAAGGTCTGGTTTGTGTTTCCAGATTCGTGCCATTGTTTCTTCAAGGTGAGTGCCACCCGATTGAACATTCTTCTTGTCAAGTCGTTGACCCAACTTGTACTCTTCAGAGTAATACTGCTGAGTATGGAAGAGGTTCAGACGACACTTGCGTGCACCAACCTTCAAGAACTGATCAACGATTTCGAGGAAGTCGTTGAGTTCTTCGGTCGAAATCGAACCAGAGGTATCGAGGTCGAGGTTGAGCTTAGGCAAATCGCCAACTTTGGTACCTGGAGCTTTGTTACCGAAGCGCTTAGACTTACGGTTCCAAGTGTTTTTACGGTTGTGACCAGCTGCATGTTTTTTCATTGCTGCAAGAATCAGAGCTTTGTAGTTCAGCTCAGCTTTACGAGCTTTGATCTCATCAAGGAGATCTTTGATGTGACCTGGAAGGTCGTCGTAAGAGAGACGTGACTTCACCATGGCTCGCTTAACGAGATCCTCAGTGGCTTCAAGCATGTCTTTCTCTTCGCCAGTTCCATCCCACATGTGTTCGTCGATAGTTTGTGGAAGGTCACCAGTGTTTGCTCCACCACCAGCATTGCCTTTGCCATCACCATCGCCGTTATCTTCATCTGGGTCTTGGAAGCGAGTACAGAGTTTTTCGTAATAGAATTCCATGGTCTTGTTGACTGGCCATTGAACCTTAGTGCCAGTTTTCTCATCTTGATCGTAGTAATCCTCAACTCGGATACAACGACCTGGACACATTTCATTCTTACAAGCTTCAGTCATCTGATCGATAGGGATGTTCTTGCAGTCCGCACAACCCATTGGAAGGTCTTTGATGAACTGATTGATCGCCATATCTGCAGCGATATTCATAAGCATGCGCTTACGAGCACTGATTTTGAGGAATGGTACGCGGAGTGGATGCTTGTGAGTGATGTGATTGAGTTCGTGCATCAACACAGCTTTGCGTTCAGCATCATTCAGCTTTTTGCAGAAGAAGAATGGGTTGATGAACATGTCCCAGCGTTTAGCATCTGTATTGAACATGATGCCCGCTGTCGGAAGAGTATGAGCGTATGCCATGTTCAAGCACTGAAGAACACTACCCAAGAACGGGTGAGTCTTAGAGCAAGAATAGATGGCGGTTGCGAGACACTGAGACTTCTCTTCTTGCGAGACGTACTCTTTGTCCATGAGATCTTTTGTAACTGTTGGACGAATGCGAGATGTCATTCAATGACTCCTTTTTGTTTCACACTCTTCTAGTGTCGGGATTACACTTCAGAGTCATCATCAGATTCAAGAAGGTCATCGCGAAGTGCGCGAACTTCTTCCCTAACTTCTTCTACATGGCTGATTGCGAGGAAGTAGAGTCCAAGCAAGCCGATACCAGCGACACCAAGAACTTGAGCAACGCAGCAACCTACGCCAGCAAGGATAAAGAATGTAGAACGTTTCATGCTAAACAATTTATCAAGATATTTCATGCGATTTCCTTAAAGATGAAAGGTGGCTAAGGTGGAGGACCTTAGCCACATGAAGACACTCAGTGCGTATTATTTCTTCGGCTTATCAACACCAGTTGCACGGCTGATCTTGATATTGTCCTTGAGGACTTGTACCAGGTCAGGGTGACGCTTGGTGAATTCCGCGAAGAAGGTTGTGATTTGGCCTTTCGACTGCTTGAACCCGCAAGACTTGATCAAGTTAACTGCGTGGTCAGCAGGGATGATCTTGGCGACACGTGCCATCAAGTCTTCATCAACTTGATCAGCTTTAGCGGTTTTGCCGCCGTAGTTTTTCTCGATGCTCTCGACAGTTGCAGCGATCATGTCACCTTGGTAGGTGTTTGGATCGGAGTACAAGCGGAGACGTTCGAGTGCGTGCGTTTCGTTTTTCAAGAGATCCGATGCAGTTACCGGAGCTTGATCGAAGCAGAATTTGTGGTACTCATTACCAATATCCTTACCGAGGATGCTTTGAACAGTGATTCGGTGGAGGTTACGTTGGTTACCAACACCCGCGAGCTCAGCCGCATTGACCTTCGACCAGGTACGAGGGGAGATATATTTCCCGCCTTGCGCGACTTCTTTAGTCGTCTTATAAGCCCACATACCGGACCGGACGAACATTTGAACGTTTTGGTGCCAGTTGAGGTTTTCGATGAGGTCCATGAAGCTGATTGCATCGTACTCAATTTCAAACTCCTCAAAACGGTCTTTAAGAGCAGCATCCATCGTGTTGACATCGTACTCAGAAGAATCTGGGTTGATACAGCCCGCGATGATCCAACCTGGAGGAAGTTCATAGTTGTGGACTTTACGGTCAGTGAGAAGCTGCATGAGACAGTTCATGACGCCAGTGGTACCGCGGTTTGGTTCTTCGATGAGAAGCAAGCCTTCGCCTTCAGTTGGCCAGAACTCTGGTAGACGGTGTTTCGTACGAATAACACCGTTTTCATCTTTTTCAGACTCAGGGAAGCCGATCAAGTCAGGTGCTTCCATGTATGCGATACGAAGGTCAATGAAACCAAACTTAGGATTGGTTTTGCGTTTTTCTTTGACCCAAGCTTGAGCCGCAGAAGACTTACCAAGACCAGCTTCACCAGTGAACAATGGGTTCATGATTTGGTTGATTTTGCGAGCTTCAGTGGCGAGATTGAGTACGGTGCTGATGTGCGATGGTTTCATTAAAATGCCTCCGATTGAGAAAATTTCGACTGCGTGTCGTTTGTAAACATGATTAGGTTCGGGATTTCAATTTCGATTTTTCATGAAGTCGTGCAGTGTACAGAGTGATTTTCCACATGTTAATGTCCCACGGAAACCCTGTAAGTCTTATGTCATTCAGGAATCCTAGTAGGTCGAGAACACGCTTATCATCGTTCAATGAACATCTCTCGACTTAGGTTCACCGACAGCTGCAAGCAACTGAAAGCGAGACAAGAGAGTGGAAGCAACTTCTTCACGAGCTTTGTTTGCTCTTACGCTAGCTTCGTCGCCACGATTGATAGCATCTTCGCCAAGAGTTCGGTAAGCAGCTACAGAGAACTTCAACACTTGAATGTTTGCAGTGAGCTCTTCGATAGACATCTGGAAGCTATGGCATCCTTCTGCTACATCTGCCGCTACTTTACGACCTGGTTCAACTTCTTGAAAAAGTTCAGTCTTCGTTGCTGTCGTCATTCAGTTCTTCCCATCTTTTACGATATTGGTCTTGCAGAGCTTTTGGCAATGCACTAAAATCAATCGTCAATTCACTCTTTGGAGTGGACGTTTTTACCTTGGATTTCTCACCATGGTAAAGGTCATGCTCAGAGAGTGAGCGAGGTACTGGAGCAGAAGGAACCATAGATCGAATAGAGTCTGGCTTAGCTTCTGGAACTACAGTGGGAACTACGGTGATAACTCCACCGCGAGCCAAAAACTGATCAATTGTTTCTTTCATAAAACCTCCGTATGCGAACATTTAGTTTCAGAATTATTTGCCTAGTAACTTATGGTCATTCATATGTGGAAACAAGTCATTCAAGAATTCTGTGTCTTTGACTTTCTTTTCTGCATTTTTTCTAGCTTGAAGAGTCTTACATAGTTTATTGAGTCTCCAATAGTTTAGATCAAACCATAGAGCATCGGTTCTATACGTAAAGGACTTATCATTCCTTTGACGATTGACTTTCAATTCAAATCTTCCGCCCATACGTTCCACTGTCATTTCAGTTTTAACGACATTAGGATCGAGGTTGCCATTTTCAAGTTTAGCATTATTCCAAAAAACTCTCATGTCTCCATCGTAATCAATGGAGCCTGAAAATCGACATGGATTCTCTTTGAAATCAAGCATTAGTTGTTGCAACGTGACCAAGATAACTCGTTTCTCTGGACTCATATAACCTCTTCCTTGTCACCGAAGAGTGCATTATCAAATACTCCAGGAAATACTTTGTCAAGGGCTTTCTGAGCATCGCCTTGCTCTTTGACTACAACATTAGCTTCTAAAGCACTAACGAGCTTCATTAAGGCTTTCTCATAGTCTTTCTTAAAGAAACCATCTTTGTCCGTGAAGTGAGCACAACCTTCTTCATAATCATAGTCGCTGTCATAGTAAACACCAAAATGTTCTATGCCAGGAAGAATCTGAGTTCTGATGATTTTCTCTGTTCTGCTGTAGCTGATAACTACAGAGTTAGGTTGAACTGAATCGCCGTCCGCTGCTCCGCGTATAGAACACCAATTGATTATGAGGTTCTTTTCGTTAACTATGTGCTCAAACTGCTCTGCCGACTCAGTTGCCCGCTTAGTGAGTTCACCAATGGCAGTAAGTATAGTCTGCTTCGTATCCATAAATAAACCTCACGAACGGTATAATTATTCAAGACAGTATACATTCAGATTTTACCAATGGAGATTTCACGGTGGCCGACAAGAGTTGCTCAAGATGCAAAGAAACTAAGTCGATTAATGAGTTTGGAATAGTAAAGGGAAAAATAAACCCTTCTTGTAAGCAATGTAAGAACCAAGATTCTGCAAAAAACAGAGCAATTCACAGATCAAAGATAAATGAAAAAGCTAGAAACAGATACCGTAAAGATCCAGTCAAAGCACTGCAGATTGCTCATAAAAGTAGGGCCAAAAACCCAGAAAGAGCTAGATGTCTTCAGCTGCAGCGTCGTTATGGGATCACCATGGAACAATATAAAGAAAAGTTACTAAAACAGGGAAATAGTTGCGATATTTGTAAATCCCATGTAGATAATTTTAAGCGGCCACTAGTCGTAGATCATTGTCACAAAACAGGCAAGGTAAGAAGTTTACTGTGTGATTGCTGTAACTCATCTTTTGGTTTAATGAAAGAAAGCATATCGGCAATATCGAATTTACTAGAATATGCCAAACATCACTCTATTGAGGATCGAAATGTCAATTAAGCCAGAATTAAGTGACCTATTTGAATACGGTATAGACATCAAAAATCGTCGTATTTATTTTGGTCATGCTTCTAATGTGGAAGACATGACCGAAATAAATACATCCTCCGTAGAAAACGCAGTTAGAGCTTTACATAAATTTAGCTCAGATGCAGTTAACAAGCCAATAGAAATTCACATGAACTCTACCGGAGGAAATCCCTATGACATGCTTAGGCTGCATGATGAAATTCTAGCATGTCCTTGCCAAATTAAGTTCTTTGGCGGCGGAGCCATAATGTCCTCAGCCACATGGGTCCTAGCTGTTTGTGACGAGAGATATCTTCATCCCAATACCACAATAATGATCCATGACGGGTCTGAAGGTTACGAGGGTAAGCACACGGACGTTCAGATCGACGCGGCAGAAAACAAAAGATTGCAAGAATTGCTGTATGATATTTATGCTGCCAATTCTCACATGCCTAAAGAATTTTGGCAAGATGTCTGCCAACGAGATTTATATATGTCCGCGAGTGAAGCAGTGTCAGTGGGCTTAGCAGATAAGATTATTGAACCTAAAAAACGTGGCAACCTTCGCAAGATGCGTCAAGCGCACATGAAAAAGGCAATCAATCAAGCTGAAATAGATGCTTTAGTTGAAGGAATGTACAAAAGAATCAATCGATTGAATATACCAACCATTAAGCTCAATAAACCTATTAAGGAAGAGATCGATACTTCTCTAGTTATTGATAACACTCCTATGCCAGAAGAAACAGAAAAGCCCCAGGACGTTTAAGTCCCAGGGCTTCTTGTATCTCTTGATTACTCTTTTGGAGTCTTGTTAGAAGCTGTTGTTCTTGCGGGCCTTAAGTGCACGAAGAACGCGTGTGCGGGCAGTGTTGCCGAATGTAGTACTCTTCGCAACAGTGGTGAGTTCACCAAAGAGGAAGCTGTTGAGCACTTCAACTTTGCGACTGCTTGCGCCAGCACGTGGGCTGATAGCATCGACGAAGTCTGCGTAAGTACGGACTTTACGATAATCGAGGTTCGCAACTTCATTGATGAGACGGTTCAGAGTGTAGGCTTTGGTCATAGATATCTCCTTAGATATTGATAGACAGACAAGAATCTTATACTTCATTCATTTTTGTAAGTCAAGGAAGCTCATCGTCGAACATTTGACTGATTCGCATTTCGCGACCATTAATGAATTGCTTATAGTGTTTCATGTCAGCAATTGAAGCTCTGCCATCAGCGAGAACCCGGTGTTCGGTCTTACGACCGTAGTCCTTACGGGAATAACCGTACATTAGACGGAATGCTTCCATAAAGGAAGAGACGTCGATCATGCGGTAATGAAGTCGCTTATCTAGATAAGGCATATGCTTACGAATGAAAGAGCGATCAAAGTGGATAGAACTTCCACATAGAATAGGCTTCTCTGATCCAAACTCTTTGTTGATGTGAGCAATAAGTTCCTGCTCAATATCAACTAAGTCATGGCCGCTAGCGCGAACCTCTTTGACTAATCCGCTCTCTGAATGAGTCTTCTTACACCAATCGTTCATCTTAGCAAGGACATCTTCTGGCTGATGAATGACTCTATGGTAAGAGCTAATCTCTTCTAAATCGCCATTAGTGAGAATAGTTCCCACTTCTAGAATCTTGTCTGAATCTGGGTCTAAGCCAGTTGTCTCAAAATCTAGCCATAGCATTCTTGAATCGATCATCGGTCGAGTCCTTTCAAGGCTTCATCAATTTCTTTAGTTCGCTTAGACCAAAAACTAAGCCCACCATATTTCTGGTTTTCCAAGAGTGACCACATAAAAATCTGCAACTGATTCATCAATGCATGATGTAAGTGACCATTCATTTCTTTCTCAACTTGAAAGGATCAAACTTCTCGAAGCGAGGGATAGTGGAGCGAGAAGGAATGTTCTCCTCGCTCACGGTCACTTCAGTCTTCGTATCGACCCATGCCGAGTCCGCGACCTTTTTTGTTTTCAAATCCGGCTTTGAATTTTTCTGAGTGCTTAATGATTTCTTTAACCACTTGAGCATACGTTTTATCATCGAGATCCGCCCTAATAACTACTTCACTGATATGAGCCACTGAGAAATTATCAGTACCTTTAGAGGTGATAGCTTCTTTGTCTTCTTCGGAGAGCTCATGTCCAGCAATAAATGCCAACAACTGAATGCGCTCATCTTTCGAAGGAGGTGCTAGCTCGATGAGTTGGTCAAAGCGACCTGGGCGATCTGCCAACGACTCGAGAAGGTTCTCAGGGTGGTTAGTAGTTGCGATTGTGAATGTTGGGAGCTTGAAGCTCACACCTTGACCATCAAGAAGGTCGAGGAGTCCGCTATCGACACCACGCGGTCCGCCATGACCTTCATGCTCATTACCACCGATATCTTCCATCACCAAGATGAGGCGAGTGCACTCTGGTTTGAAGATAGAGTTGATGCCTAGGAATCGGCTGATTGGATCAGCATCGATTTCCGAAGTTGGCCAGATAAACACAACTGTTCCTGGATCTTCAGCTACAAGATCTCTACATACTTTTTTGATCGCTTGAGTCTTACCCATACCAGGCTTAGAGTACAAGAGGACACCACGCTTCTTACTACGGCCGCGCTTCTCGTACACATGGAGACGAGAGAAGAACTTGCGGGCTTCCGCAATGATATTCTTGGTGTTATCGATAGTTTCTAGAAGTGGTTCATTGGTCATCTCGAATGGAGCGACATTCACTCCATATTGAGTCTCAACTAAGCGAAAGATGCCTGGCTTGATTTCAAGCTTAGTTTCTTCCTCAGGACGTTCGTACTTGAACTGAAGAAGACCCTCATCTGTCTGAATACAGAGATCGCTTTCTGGAAGGTCAACGACTGTACCTTCTGTGAGTTCTGCAAACGTCGTCTTCTTAGCCAGAACGAACTTACCTTTGATCTGCTCACTCATATCTATCACTCCAATTCAAATAAATCGCTTGCTTGAGTAGATGTTTACGTTCAGAATTCAATCGATGAGAATAAGGACTAGCGCCGACGGCTTTATGTTGGTGTCCTTTGCCTTTCTTATTGGGAATCCACTGGAAGTAGTTTCCCATGTCAAATTTCCAGTCTTTTTGGGAAAGACCAGGGCGAACAAACTTTTGTGTTCTGAGTTTTTTAATGAATAGCATTAGCGTGCCATTATGTTAAGCCAACGGTCGCGGCGACGAATTGGGCCATCTTGCATATTCATGTAGACAACATAGGCGCTAATTCTCCCTTGGTAGCGATTAAAGCGCGTATGGTACAACCTTGCTCTTGTAAGAGAACCAACGAAATTAACAGTATTTTTCTTGTTCAGAAAGATCATCTCTTACTCCATACTTCAAATTAAAGTCTTTGCGTTCCAAGGGAGTCTTTACATAGGCGATTGGAGGTCTTTCTAAGATATCTAGCCTTCTAAGGAAGATTAAGATCCTGAAGAAGCTCTGTTGGCACTTCATTCTCCACAGTTCCACATTGTCTTGCGACATAGCCTATTCGCTCGTTGTATGTGAACCAGACTCCATCTATCTTTAGCTTACCTAAAAGTATACAGAGTCTAGTAATTTGACTAACTGTTTGCCCGTCCACGAACTGTAGCGAAGTCATCTTCGATGAGTAGTTGGCCGTTTTCATACACAGTCCTCATTACAGAGTCAACGTTGTTTTGGCCAGCTACTGTTTGATATTTACCATCGCGGAACACCAATTCAATGCGGCCACGTTTACTGCGTTTACCTTTGTCTGTAATTGGATCTTTATACACATCACGAGATTCACCGTTTACAGTAGCTTCTGAGCATTTGAAGGCAAACTTCTGTGTATCTCGGTTGACCTGCTGGAGCAAAGCGCCTCCCATCCCGAAGGCGATATTGGAAGCTGAGTAACCTGCGGCGGATAAGTTGTCAAGGATTGATCGAATGGTCTCCTCATTAATCCCATCACCCTGAATGACACGGACGTTGTTGAGGACTTTATATCCTCGGTTGTTGAGAATACAACCAAATCGCTTCTCCAAAAGTTCGACTGTTTTGAGCACAATTTCTGTAGGATCGCCAGAGTCCGGACGAACGACGAGAGTTGCGCCCGAGTTAATGACCTCTCCCCTAAGTTCATCTCCCCAGATATTGTCGACAGCATTGAAGAGGTCATATGAGTCACTCACACAAGCAAAGATAGCGCCAGGCTTACCGAATTGTTTGATCATGTTGCGATATGCATCAGCTTCTTTGTCTCGTCCCCACGAAGTCATCGTAGAGTGTTCCGAAGCTGGGATAGAGAAACCAGCCATAGGTTCGTTATAGTAACGACGAGCCATCATGACTCCCGCCACAGTATCGCTTCCCATGAAGTTGACGAGATGAGCGGCACCACCAATCGCAGCAGATTCAAGCGATGATACTCCTCGTGAGCCGAAGTCGTGGAGTTTAAATAAAATTTCTGCATCTGCATCATCACTAGTTCTTGCCAGATAATCATGGATGATCTTCTTTATGGTGTAGCTTTGAGTTGCGACGGTGATTGGGTACCACACTCGCAAGAGCATTGTTTCAAGCCACGAGACGACCCAGAATGTCTCAGGGTCAGTCGATTCGACGCTGATGAGGATGTTACTGGTTGGGATGACGAGTCCTTCTGGGACTGATCTAATGCGCACTGGGAGTTTTCCTCCAAGCACTGTGGCAATTCGCTTCCATCCTTCGTAGTTGAAGGGTTCCCCGTGCGCCTCAAAAAACGCTTTTGCTTCATCAACCATTTCCATAGTGATCGGTGTTGAGAGATGTTCTTTGAGTGCGTACTGTAGACCAAAGAAGAGGGTTTCGCTATACTTTCCACCACGTGACTCTAGGTATGAAAACATACCAGTTGTGTTCGGTGGATACTGCAAGTATTGACTTGGTTTATAACTGTCTGTGTCTAGGATCGGGTTCAGTTTCATGGTAACTCCTTATTTCAGCCGCTCTATTGCGACCTACGTTTTCAATAATTCTTTTGTGAGTCTAATTAGGTATCGCATTAGCGTCTCGCCTGATGGACCCATCTCACTCTTAGTTCGCTTCTTGGAACTGACATCAATCCAGTCCCAAATGATCTTCATGTTCTCTTCAGTTGTCCGCTGTCTTACATGCATAGAGCAACCTATGAAGCAAATACATTAGTCCATCTTCTGGACGAAAGTCACGTGTAATTCTTCGATTTCTCGGCGGCTTTGCTTTCATCAATAACCTCCTTGATGAGGTCCCTCAGTTGTTCACCAAAGCTAGTGAGCTTTTGACCCTTACCGCTACAATTACTGCATGGCGCTATTACTTTAGGCTTTGGTTTGGCTTTTGACGAGTAGTCAGTTATTTCTCGAACGTAAACACCATGCTCATTTCTATAGCACCAATAATCGCATCGTTGGTAAATGGAATCACCATTGAGTACATCAGTTACTTCACTCTTGATATCAATTTCCATCTTTTTCTCTTTCAAAAGCGAGTGATGAAATGTTGGATGATGCTTGCATGGTCTTCATAGAATTGGTCTTCCAATCGACCGATATCCATAAGTGGCAACCAAAAAGCTTGGTCAGCGTCGTCGCTAGCTCTAACTTCCGGAAGTTCTCCGTGTCCAAGCGAAACGCAGAACGCATGCGTAATAGTCCGTCCGCGCAGAGACCTTCCTGGGTGATCAAATACTTTTGAGTCGACAATATTTGATTTGAGGGTTCCACTGGGTACTTTAATTCCAGTTTCTTCTCTAAGTTCTCTGATTGCTGCATCTTCAAGTGTCTCCGTTTGCTTGATGAAACCACCAGGAAGAGCTATTAAGCCTTTACCAGGGTTGAACTTTCTACGCACAACAAGTACATGACCAGATTGAATCAGAACCGCGTCCACAGTGTTGAATGTCACAGGGAAAGGAACGTTAGCCCACTTAGCTTTGTAAGACTCTATGAAGGAGTATTCTTCAGCCAACTGTTTGAAAGAATCTCCGAGTCGGTAGGTATTGAGCCATTTAGCAATAGGGCCAGGAACATCGTCAACCCAAACTTCGCTGGAGCTGAATAAGTGCTTCCTAACATCTGTCGCATTGAGCCCCTTAGTTGTTCTTGCGGGTATGAAGTCCCATTGTGGGAATAGTTTGATGTAGTAGGACGAAGAGTCTTTGTAGCTGCCAATGAGTCCAACACTTTGCTCTCCATGAGTAATTTGGTTAACCGCAGACTGAATCTGAGTGACCCAAGTATTGTCGCTATAGTAATAGTCACGAATAGGAACGAAGTGTACTCGAGCTTTCTCCTCATCTGTGAGGCAAGCTGAGATCATCTCTTTACGTTCTTCGAATGTGAATGGATTTTTAATGTTACGAGCAGCTCGAGCAGAACCTACAACTAAGATAAGTTGTTCAGCTTCGGCTAAACCTTGTTTGATAACTTCTAAGTGGGAATTGTGAAGAGGCTGGAAACGGCCAATAAAGACGCAGAACTTATAGTCCATGGATCGACTCCTGATTTTCGCTTCGACGGACTCTCTGTCTGTCTACACGCTGATTATACCTTCTTATTCGAGCACAGTAGTTCTTTTTCTCTGTATAGGAAGAGTTGTCCATTTGTAAGTTAAACTTATTCAGAAAGTATCTGAATCTGTTTAGGGACAACATCTGACTCTGAGCTAGAAGTTGATTAAGTTCATAGGTCATCTTCGTTCCATCCGTTAAGGACAATCATTCTATCTAAGAAGAGTTGGAACTGAGATTCACTTATGTTGTGTCTCTTCACTTTTAGAAAATAAAGCATCTTCATTAAGTAGTGGGCACCTTGATATATGTCTTCATAGGCAGCCACTGTAGTACTCCTGCCACATATCATCCCAGTGTTCGTTATGTTCTGCACTACAGTGAACACAGAGTATCCACTTACGGTCACAATCCATACGTCTACTGTCGTTCTCTAAGACATCGCCTACATGCTCGCAGCACTCACAAACACCTTGTTCGCCACCTAGAAGAATCACTTCAACTATTGCTGGTTCCCAGTGCTTCAAGTTCTGCCACCCTTCGTTTCATGAAGTCTATGAGGTTCTTACTGGTTATGAACTCACCACCTCGAGCATTAAGCATCCAAAGAAGCATCAACATAGCTCTTAGTGATACGAACGGTTCGCTGGTAATATTCTGCGACATCGACCCAAAACCTCACCGTAGTCGTATCTGGAACATTCAAACCTAAGTCTAAGAGAACCATGAAGAGCGATTCAATAGTAAGCTCGACTCGATTGTCGTTACCATTAAGTTTCACAGTTGATCCTTCTCATACTCCACGTACCAAAGCAAGCCGAAGCTTATCAAGCCTAGAGTAACAGCCACACCAATACCTATGTCTCTTGTTCCAAGCATGCGGAACATAAGTGTACCAGCACCAGCACCGAGAGCAATACCTATCACCTTAGCTATAGCCGCCAGAAGAGCCTTCTTTGCACTCTTAGGTGATTCTGGCTGTGGGATAGGAAGTCTCATTTCTCTTCTTCAACTCCAGGTCCGCATTGAAAGTGAGTATGATTGACATTGTTAGCTTCATCGACTACTCGAATAACATGGACCAAACAAGGATTGCTTATTGGGAACTTAGTCTTGCAACGAAGAGCATTCTGGAACAATAACTCCTCGTCTCGGTATCGATCAATTGGTCCTTCGAGTTTCGGTGGCCATTTGCATTGCGGAGCAGGCATAGAAAAAGAGATAGCGAGAATAGAAGCTAGAATCATTTGAAACCTCGATTATCCATATTGACCGCATATCCGATCAGATCATCTAGTTCTACACCTTCGCGTATTACACCAAGATTGAAGAGCAAATTACAAAGACGGTCAGTAACCTGGGCATGAGCTCCACGTGTTTGCCAGAACGTCTTTGACACTGCTACATCACCCTTTCACACACATGAACTGTTTAAGGGTCGCAACGATCTTAACTAGATCGCTCTGGTTGGCCATGACCGCGTCGATATCTTTGTAAGCTCCAGGAATTTCATCGAGAACTCCCTCGTCTTTTCGTGATTCAACCCCAGCTGTTTGTGCAAGAAGGTCATCAATCGTAAATGTTCGTTTAGCCTCGCCGCGAGACATGCGGCGTCCTGCTCCGTGAGAACACGAGCAAAACGAGTCGACGTTACCGAGTCCTTCGACAATATATGAGCGTGTGCCCATAGAACCAGGGATGATACCCAGATCTCCCTCTCGAGCTCTGACCGCGCCTTTTCTCGTGAGGAGAACGTTCTTACCGAAGTGATTCTCTTTTGCGACGTAGTTATGGTGACAGTTGACACGATGAGTGGTACCTACCTTTCCATCTTCGCCATGAACGGCATAGGAGAGATCCTTCAAGACTCGATTCAGCATCTCTTCTCGGTTCTCAGCTGCGAAAGCTTGAGCCCATGTTACATCGTGGATATAGTTTTCAAATGCTTCTGAACCTTCTACAAGATAAGCAAGATCTGGGTCTGGTAGGCTGATGAACATTTTCTTCATCAAGTCTTTAGCTTCGTTCATGTGTCTTTCAGCAAGGACCTTACCAATATTACGAGAGCCAGAGTGCAACATAACCCATACGTTGTTCTCAGTATCAAGACAGAGTTCGATGAAGTGGTTTCCTCCACCGAGAGTCCCGAGCTGCGACCGAGCTTTTTCAATAAGGTCTTTATCCACAACATCTGCACGTAGATCCTTAGTCGAGAGCCATCCTTGCCAGTTATCCACTGACTTAGTGATCTTCTTATTGGAACCAAAGCCGACAGGAATAGAGCGTTCGATACTAGCTCGAATCTCTTTGATTTTGTCTTGAACGATAGTGGGATTCAAGTCGGTCTTAACTGCAATCATTCCGCAACCTATATCGACCCCCACGGCTGCTGGGCAGATTGCACCTTCAGTCGCGATAACAGACCCAACAGTCGCCCCGTTTCCTAAATGAACATCGGGCATAGCTGCAACATGTTTAAAAACAAAAGGAAGGTTAGCTACATTTGTAAGCTGATCAAGAGCAGCGCTCTCGACTTCATGCATTGGCGCCCAAATTTTGACTGGCACTCTGGTCTTGTTCAGCACACCTTGAATCGGCATCGTATAGTTCCTCTTCTTCCATATGACAATTAAAGCAAACCAAAATACACTTATCTAATTCTTGTTTCACTTTTTCCCAATTATGATCTTTGATAGCCGCTAACTCATGTTGTTTAGTGGCACGATCTATGTGATGAAAAGTTAATGCTCTCATGCTTTTGCTGTAGCCACATTTGTGACAAGATCCACCTAGATATTTTACGCATTTAACTTTAGCGTCTCGATCTCTTTTTCGTTTCTCAGCTAAAGTCTTTTCTTTTCTTGGGCCGTACTTATAAGCGGTTTCCCATTTTTGATAACAATCAAGACACCTAGTGCGGTACTGAGGTTTTCCACTAGAGGTCTTACCAGACCTTCTACAAGGTTTAACCTCATTACAATCCTTACATAATCTATCTTGAGTATCGATCACGGGGTTTCACTATTGATTAAATGATAAAATCTAGTATTAGCAATAACAAAATAACTAACGGTTTTTCTCCCAAGCAGCTTATCCATAAGCACAAGAAGTGCTGCTTGTTGTGGTTCCAAAATCATACTTCAACTTGATAAGGTTTCAACTCGTATGAAACTTTAGTGACAAGATTAGAGTTCAAAAACTCATTGCCACCGATATTAAATGAACCTTTTTGAAAGGATTCTTTGATGTATCTTTTCACTTGCTCTTCAGCCCTAACAACCGACAGGTAAGGTCCGTATTCGTAGTCTTCGTAGAAGTAACGACCTTTAACACTTACGCTATGTGTAGTCCCATCAGCTTGATTAATGGTGACAATAGCTTCGCCAAGTTCAAGATATTTCTTCTCTTTTGGTTGAACTGGCTTTGGTTCAAAGAACTTTTTGATTCGTTCAAGCATTAAGTTTTCTCCGTCTCGTATTCAGCTAGTTCATATAGTGACTACGATATGCTTTGGTTTTTGATAATCGCTTCCACTGTTGATCACTCTCACTCCATCAACCACTTGGTCGACACCTTTGTGAGAATGTCCGTACATGAACATATCAATATTTTGGTTCAGGAATTCCCAATAAGAGAAATTGCCGCTGTAGGCATCTCTAGTGAGACCTTCGATGATTGGAAAGTGAGTGACAGCTACAACTTTCTGTCCAGATTCTTTAGCGATACGAGCATCTTCTGTAGCTTTATCGAAAGCAATCATGGCTTCTTTCTGCAACCAACCCCAAGTATCGCCTTGAACATAGGCTCTCATGTGTTTGAGATCATTTGTATGTCCTGCATCTCTCCAGCCATACCAACCATCCCAACCCACAAACGTGACATCATCCTTAACGTATGGGCCCATAGATTCTAGGTGATGTATGTTGTATTCTTGGAACCATTCATGGTGAAGCTTATTTCTAAGGGACTCTAGGTTCTTCTGAGACTTGTCCCAGAGATCGTGGTTGCCTCGAGTAAGGAGGATTGGCTTGTCGCCTGCTTGACGCCTCCACCATCTCAATGCACTTTCAAAGTGAGCTTTGCGGTCAGAGGCAATATCACCGGCAAGCACTATTAAGTCCCATTCTTCTTTCTGGAACTTCTTCGCCCACTTGTCATGAATTCCAGTAGTTGTCAGACTTAACCCTTTGTGCGTGTCGCTTGTTTTCAATATAATCATAATGTAGCTCCTGCGACATGTCTATTAAATCCCATTTCCTAGGTATTCTACATAGGGACAATTTGCTGAGAAGCTTGAGGAAATCTTCTGGGTGAATATAAGTAAGCTCAGGTCTAATCATAAAAACTCCAGATAAAAAGAAAGGTGGGACTACCCACCGACAGTTGGCCAACTGTCCTACCCTCTATTAGATAGTTTCTTATTCAACACCCACTCAGAGACTCTGTACAAACGCGCGCAAGCTGTCTGGGAGTGGAGAAAGATTTACACCTTTATGAGTTTCTTCAGGAACAACAGGAGACAGTTCTTTTGTTGACCGTCTACCAGATGCTGAACCGTCCGCTGATATTCCTTTTATAGATCCTTGCTTAGGTGCCGTAAGTCCACCGTTAAGCTCCTTCGCTTTCTTTAGATGGTTCATGACCATGCTGCGAGCATAGGCTACAACTTCTGAGGTATTAGTCTTGTCTTTGCCGTACTCGACTTCTCCGGCGATAATTGCTCTAGCAACCTCTGATTTAACACCTTCAAGCTCAACAGAAGTGAGACTAGACAAACAAGCGACCGTGTCTCCGTATCGAGAGCCAAGAACATTTTTGACTGTTTCAACAACATAAGTTTTTTGTGCTTTCATCACGACCTCAAAAGTTTATTAACAAAATTCACAAATTGCCACTTCACGAAGGCATTGACCATCTGATTAGAAGCCATAAACGATTTCTTTAATTGCCACTTCACGAAGGCATTGACCATCTGATTAGAAGCCATAAACGATTTCTTTCTTGGCTCTATCTGTAATGATAGTGAGCTTCAGTCGTTCAATGGGAAGAAGTTGCCACTCGTACTCTACCAATTGAATCTTTGGATCTCGCAAGACCTCGATCATCTCTTTATATCTTGTTGCCGATGTGTGGAGGTTTTTTGCGGTCTCTTTTGTTAGGACCTGTTCGTCGATCAGGAACGTGGTTAGTTCGTCGTACCCGTTTATCAACTCTTGCAGTCTTTTTAGAAACTCGTTTTGTTTGACTTCTAACTTCACTTTTAACTCCATACAGACGAACGAATTCGTGTGCAGTATCGATGTTCTGAGCTTGACCGTTCTTGATACGATCTTTGATCGTCGTTACATATTCTACATAATATCCATTTGGATGTGGAGTATGTACTTCACGGTTGAATACTACTTCACAAGCATCTGGCATGGTGAACTTGTAGTCTAGACCCCTAGCTAAACGAGCACAGTCATCCTGGGCGCCCGCATAGCTGACACTGCTACACAACATGAGCCATAACAACCATTTCATACTGCAGTCTCCGATTGAACTGCTAAGGTTACTTCTACGATTTCGAGATCTTCGCTCTCGTATCTAATACCTTTAATATATGCATATCCGAACTTACCCCGTACTCTACCTTCTGCCAAGGTCTTGGAGCTGTAGAGAGTAGCCTTAAGCACACTATCAACAGGCTGCGCTGTCTTATGAGACCCAAATCGAAGGTAGGTGCCCTTAAACCTGATTGCATAAGTGATCATCCTTCGCTCATATCTCTTGGGTCACGGAACCCTAAGAAAACGGGGAATCTCGGTTTGTCCTTTGCGCCAGCAGGCTGATATTTATATTTAAGGATGCGGCCAACCGTGGACAGTCGAGTGACCCAGAGCTCTTTACGCGTCTCTGCGTCCATCCCCGTAGAAACTTTAAATTCAACTCCCGATTTGATGTCGCGCACAAGGAAAGCGCCAAGAGTATCAGCGGGAACAAGGCCAGCTTTATGCGAAGATCGTTTAGTTCTTCCGAATGCATCTTTTTGAGCCTCGTTCTGGTTTGACATCAACTCTTCATAATCAAGCACTTCGGCTTCACTATCTTCGAATCGTTTGATTTTGAGTAGATATCCTTCGCGTTCAGTTGATCGACCCTCTTTATATGGAGACTCCATAGTGCGGATCATCACACCTTCGAAACCTTGATTAACCCAATTAGATTCAATTGCCATCAACTCTTCTAGAGTGTTAGCAACTATAGGCAATACCTTCTTACAGAAGGTTGGCAAAGCGAGAGCACCAAGATTAGTCATACGCTTATGATAAGGATGCGATAGACCTTCTTCGTTGACATAATCAAATGCCCAATACTCGAAGTTAGGTTCGCCTTCCTCACGCATCACTCCAGATTGAATCTGGTTGAAGGTTGCATCAGGAATCATAAGCTCGCCATCCAAACCATCTGGAAGAGTCTTCATCAAAGCTTGGATATGCTTGTTAGGAATCTCAATGAACTTACGAGATAACACTTGTCCATCCACCTTAAGACAACGAATGCCGTCGAGCTTAGGTGTACACAGGACTGGGAACTTGATCTTCTCTAGATCATTCGCTGTCTCAGCTAGCATAGGCTTTGCTATCATCTTGAGATCTCCTACTTTTAGCTTACGTACAGAGCGCCACGTTGGCGAACATACATTCCAGGTTCTTTGTGATAACAAACCATAGTAGGTTTATCTAACCGAATAACTGCTTCCACTCTTGCGATCGTTGTGGCTTGAGACTTAAACTCATATTGACGTGTAGTTTGCTCATCTGGAAGTTCTTCTCCATTAAGAGTGAACCACATTCTACCGTTACCGTATCCTTCGCTTGATATTCTCCAGACGCCTGGACGAAGAGCAAAGGCATCAATACGGTGACAATCTATTTTGAGTAGTTTACCGAGTACCTCAAAGAGACCCATTGGCGAAGCTTTTGACAAGAGCGTATATCTCCTTGGAATCTGGGCGATCTTTTGCTGGATCTACTCGATCTATATAGCTAATGATATCGCTTGGAGCCATCTTAGCTTCAGTTTTTAGGTTTGTGTATAGGTTGTAAGCAGCTTGCTGCGTACTATTCTTTCTGCGTATACGTTCGTCTTCGTGGAATCCCATGGTTAGTCCTTTAAGTATTGAATGGCTGCTTGCAGTGTTTCGATGTTCGCTTCTTAAACATTGTTGGGTAGTCGAAACTAAAAAGTGCTAGGACCTAGTGACCCTAGCACTCATCATGGAACTTAACCTTACTTATCTTCGCTGAGAGTTTTCTCAAGGTCACGTTCGAATGCCATTTCAAAGCTTACTGCTTCGCATTCTTCGCGGATCGTGCTGAACATCTCGTCTTTGAAAGCTGCATGGTCGGTGGTAGCGATTGCCTTCGTGATCTCGAGCTTTACAGTCTCTTGATTTGCAAAGGTTGGAGTTGCACAGAATGTATCGAATGCACTCTTCAAGCCGTCAGTCATAGGAATATTGAAGTGTTTCCAGAACTCAGCCGCTGAGCGTACGTCCTCTGGAGAGATAACGACTTCTTGCGATTTTTCTGCAGTTGCGGTTGCTTTGTTTGCTGTCATATAAATCTCCAAAATAAACGTAAGGTTTTGTAACAAATATTAGATTCGGATTACTTCTTCGAAGTTTTCTTAGCCGCTTTCTTTTTAGCGCCTTTTTTCTTGGCTGGTGTAGGCACAGCATTAGGATCTGTGAACGGATTAGGTTTCTTCTCAGGAACCAGGGAGAGTTTGAACATAGGTGCCACTTCAACGGTAGGTGTTCCAACTGCATCCACGATACCGAACTTCACAGCAGCTTCAGCATCAAGATAGAGCTCGCGACCATCATTGTCTTTGATTAGTTGTTTCAGATCTGCATATCCGTTGAGACCACAGTTCTTAGCAAGCCAACCCATCCACTTCTTGTTTAGACGTTCAATCTCTTTGGTATCAGTAACCATGTCCTGAACGTTGCCCATTGTTCCAGCTGATACTTCGTGTACCATTACTCGTGAGTGTTTGCCGATGAAGCGAAGATCACCATGAGATAGAAGCATAGCTCCACAGGACATAGCTTTGCCGTGACAAACTGTAATGATAGAGTTAGAGACAGAGTCCATAGCTTCAATCATTACCGCAAGAGCATCCACACTTCCACCGTAAGAATCGATGTAGACAGTGAGTGGACCTTCTTTATCAAACATAGCTTTCTGAGTAAGCCGACGACGGAAATCTTGGGCTGATTCTTCAGTAAACTCTGTAACCCAAATTTCTTCGCGTAGTTCTTCTAAATCTTTCATCTTGATCTCCTTTAGATAGATTCTACAGATTTTGCTTTTAAGAGTGAATGTTTATGACCGTAGCGATCTATATAGGAGATATCGTCAGCTGCAATAATGCATTGAACCGTATCGTCCTTAAGGGTATTTTGAAGGGCTGCTTCACATCCAACTTGAAGACCATCATTGATACCAATTACTAGTCCCGCAGTAAAGACTAGATAAGTAAACAAGCACAAGGCGACACTTAGTGCGATTCGTTTAAGCCACTTTTTCATCAATCCACTCCATTGCTTTAGCGATATCTGGGAAATGTTCAGAGAATACAGTTTTACATTCTTCTGCGATCTGTAGGTGCTCTAGTTGAGTACCAGGTTTAGTACGAAGTTGAATATAGTGAAGCCAGTTGCGTACGTTGCCACTCATGTAGATAGTAGTTTCCGTATTAAGTGGAAGAAGGAAGCGCGCTTGTTCTTTCGCAACTCCTCGAGCGATGGCTTCATCATATGCCATCTTGGATCTATTCCAGATTTCGTCTTGCTGTTCATCAAACCAATCCTTATCTTCTTGAGACATGTCATCAATACTGTTTTGACGATTCTTATTGTCTTGGCGACGAGCTGGATACTTCACCATGTTGCTAGCCAAAGCATAGCGCTGGCTAAACTCTTGGAAGGTGAAGGAACGGTGACGCAGTATTTGCGCCCCAATTGCCCTAGATGTCTTTATCTGTACTGTCATGCTTGCTGTCTCAAACACTGACCAATGTTCATGCTTAATACAATAAGCCAATAATTTTGTAGAATCACTTAACTGATTAGATGGATTGCTTACTTTAGCACAAAAGCCAACTATTTGCTCTGCATTAGCTGTACAAGTTACAAACTCTACTGATCTGTCGGTTTTAATAAGACTTTCCAAGCGTTCGATGACGTTATTCTCGATAACCATTCTATCCATTCCTCCAAAGACATATTACTTTTTGCAGTATTGCAGATTGTACAGCAGCTAACGCAGTTTTCTAACGAATAGCCTTTGTCATTATGAAGACGATCTATTCCATTGTAGATATATTTAAAGTGCTCAAAGGCTTCATTATCTCGCTCTTTGATATGTTGAGTGACCTGTTTTGGTTCTATATTGCAATAGAAACAATTGCCTTTAAATAAGGTTCTAATTTGCGCTTCATTCAAATCAAACGCCAGATCTCTAGTCTTAGCTCCTCTTTTATAGTCGCGAACTAAATGATTGAATCCATTTTCACCTGGTTCTTTTCTAAAGATGTCTTTAGCTATTTCTTTTTGTAAGCAGCCACATGATTTAGTAGCCCCTCTTTTTAGGCTTTCTTCTAGAATAATTTTAACAGTCCCACAATCACAAATACACTCCCATTTTGCCTTAAGTAATCGAGAGCTACGGCTTTGAATTAATTTAGTGATAGTTAGACGACCAAACTTTTGACCTAACATTTAATTACCTATCTGTTAAAATAAATTATACTTTTCTGTTTTACAGAGTTTATCTAAGTTAGCGCTCCTAACTATCCTAATATAATGGGTAAAATTAAATCTCCAAGAACGACTGAGTTGAACCGCTCAGATTGTATAAACCTTCTTTCCGTTCATGCACCATGAAAGGTTATTGAATGAGTCTCCTGACCCCTCGTGCTACCTATGCTCCTTTCGAATACGAACAAGCCTACAAATACTGGGAGCTGCAACAACAATCCCATTGGCTTCACACAGAAATCTCCATGGCCTCCGACATCAATGACTGGAAACTTAACCTCACAGAGAGTGAGCGTCAAGTGATTGGCCACATCCTCAAAGGCTTCACTCAGAGCGAAGTATTCATTCAGGAATACTGGTCGCAGATGGTGGCCAAATGGTTCAAGAAACCAGAGATCCAGATGATGTCCGCATGCTTTGCTAACATGGAGAGTGTACATGCTGTATCCTATGCGTACCTTAACCAAAGCCTTGGTCTTGAAGACTTTTCTGCTTTCCTTCACGAACCAACTGCTAAGGCCAAAATCGACAGACTTATGTCGACTAAGGGAAAAACTAAAGTCGAGATCGCACGATCGCTCGCTATCTTTTCTGCGTTCAACGAAGGGGTCAACCTCTTCTCATCATTCGCCGTTCTCTTAAACTTCTCTCGCTTCAACAAGATGAAGGGATTAGGTCAAATCATAGCCTTCTCTATTAAGGATGAGAGTCTACATAGTGAAGCTGGATGCTGGCTATTCCGCACTATGGTTGAAGAGTATCCAGAGATTTGGACAGATGATCTTAAAAAGGACATTTATGATGCTGCACGCCATACAGTTGAACTCGAAGACGCTTTTATTGACAAGGCATTCGAGTGTGGCGCAATCGATGGAATCACTCCTGAAGACCTTAAAGCGTTTATAAGACACAGGGCAAACACTAAGTTACAAGATCTGGGTTTAAAAACTAACTGGAAAAATGTAAACAAAGAAGCAATTGAAAGGATGTCTTGGTTTGATGTGCTCAGCGGTGGAGTTAGCCACTCAGATTTCTTTGCTTCAAGAGTTAGCGACTATGCAAAGGGAAATATGGATTTCTCTAAGATTTTTGAAGAGAGAACTTAATGGAGACGGTTAAAGAATTCAGTGTTCGCCAGCCAAATGGAAAACTTAAATATTTTATAGAATACGTATGTGTATGTAAGAAAATTTTTACAACCAGAAAAGACAGCGGTGCTAAAAGTTGCGGATGCATTAACTGGTCTACTAATGGAAAAAGAAGAAGAGGTAAACATCTAAACTCATTAGAAGACAGAACCAAAAAAGCAAAACTAGATGCATCAAAAATAGTATATAAGCATCGTTATAATGATGGTGATATAACTTATGAATTATTTATGACTATGTCTCAAAAGAATTGCTTTTATTGTGGGATTGAGCCTTCAAACAGAATGCATTTAGGTCATACAAACGAAGGACAGAAACGAATCTACCATAGAACTAATAAAGCCGGCGAAAGATATCGAGTAGATCATTGTTACTCGACTCTTCCAGAAGAAGCGGCCTTTATTTACAATGGTTTAGATAGAATAGATCAACGAAAACCACACGATATTAATAATGTGGTAACTTGCTGCAAAACGTGCAATTGGATGAAGCGAGACATGTCTCAAGAAGATTTTTTATCTCATAACAAAAGGATTACAGAGTGGACGCATTCGAGCAACAATTAATAGAACTAAAGAAAAACGGTGAAGCACCTGATTTTCTTACTGTCGAAGGTTTCAAAACCCTTCAAGGCGGATACTTATTGGTAGCTGAAACCCCTAAGCAGATGTATCGCCGTGTAGCTAAGGCAGCTGCCAGCTATTACTCTGATGCCGCAGGTTGGGAAGCTAAGTTCTTCGATGTAATGTGGAAGAACTGGTTGTGCCCAGCTTCTCCTGTGCTTAGTAATCTTGGTACTTCTCGTGGTCTTCCTATCAGCTGTAACTCTATTCATGTGGATGACAGCGTGACTTCTATCTTCAATAAAAATACAGAGCTTGCCATGCTCTCTAAAAATGGAGCAGGTGTTGGCATTTATCTTGGTGATATTAGGGGCCGTGGGGCACCAATTAAAGGAAACGGCAAGTCTGAAGGGATAATTCCATGGGCAAAAACATACGATGTGACAACAAGCGCGGTCAACCAAGGTTCTACTAGGCGGGGCGCTAGTGCGGTTTATCTACCTATTGATCACTTAGATATTGAAGAGTTTATTCAACTTCGTAAGCCAACTGGGGACATCAATAGGCGTTGTTTGAATTTAAACCATGGCGTTGTAATTCCAGATAAGTGGATGAAAGAAATGTTAGGAGGAGATGCCCAAAAACGTCAAACTTGGGTTGACATACTTTCTACTAGAGCTATGACTGGTGAGCCATACTTGATGTTTGGTGACAATGCTAACAACTCAAACCCTGCATGTTACAAAGACAAAGGGTTGTCGGTTAAGACCTCTAACATCTGTACTGAGATCTTCTTGCACACAGACAAAGATCACAGCTTTGTTTGTTGCCTGTCCTCTATGAACCTAGTGCGTTGGGAAGAGTGGAAAGACACAGATGCAGTGAATGTAGCTGTTCGCTTCCTTGACGCAGTCATTGAAGAGTACATCATTAAGTCTGAGCACATTCCAGAGCTCGCGCCTAGTCGTAACTCTGCTATCAAAGGTAGAGCAATCGGTATTGGTGTTCTTGGATGGCACACATTCTT
>Ga0075163_10002029_pt1 | contig 27238 bp, 24 predicted proteins | sample JI1023141ADNA_FD_71478 | JGI IMG/M metagenome (GOLD analysis project Ga0075163, IMG submission 71478) | Wastewater effluent complex algal communities from Wisconsin, to seasonally profile nutrient transformation and Carbon sequestration -... | ecosystem: Engineered > WWTP > Effluent > Algae...
CGTCTTGGAGCATCGCGACTCCTCCCCCCGGCGATCCGGCCCCGTGGCGTCCGCCTGCAACGACGCGGACCCTGTTGAGGGATCACGGAGACCCGGGCCGATCACGCCGTCGCCCACGGACCGTTCGTCTCCGCTACGACCGGCTGCGACCACGAGCCGAAGACGATCGCCGATGACCATCGCCGGGTCGCGCCGGCCCCTCAGCGCCCGGTGATGCGGACCGGCCGCTGCCCGACATCGGCGAGCGTGGTCCGCGTGAGGAAGCTCGTCATGAGCCGCCCCACCGGCCTCCACCGGGCGTGCGCCGCGCACGGGCGGCTGTCGCTGCACACCGACTTCCCGAGCAGGCACTGCCGGTAACGCCCCACATCCTCGAACGGTGCGACCACCGCCTCGAGCGTGATCTCGTCGGCCGGTCGCGCGAGCCGGAAGCCGCCGCTCCGCCCGCGTCGCGACTCGAGGATCCCGGCCACGGCGAGCTGGTGCAGCACCTTGGAGAGATAGTTGGCCGGGACGTCGAGCACGTCCGCGAGCTCGCGGGCGTGCATGGACCCCTCGGGCGGAAGGGCGGAGAGTCGCGCCGCGGCGCGAAGCGCGTACTCAGCGGACTGATTCAGCATCCGGCTCGACTCGCCTGGCGTGAGAGGGGACGCGCGTGCCGATCCCGCTCAGCGCGGCGATGCGGCCTGCACGACGATGGCGCCGTCCCGGTAGGTGACCAGCACCGCCGCGGCACGCTGGAAGCTAACCACGGTGTCGAGCTCGGCCCGCGGCGGGAGCGACTCGAGGACGCGCGCTCCGTGCTCGCGGCGCTCGCGCCGTTCCTCCTCGGTGCGCTCCTCGCGACGGACGAGTCGTACCCGCACCCGGTGCGTCCCTTCCCCGACCGGATGCCGCCGCAGCAGGTGCACGGGACGATCCTGCCGCATCCCCGACCCCTGGATGACGGAGCCTTCGAGCGTGTCGTCGTCCACGAGCACCGTCAGTGCGTAGGTCGCCGAGCGCCCCTCGCACTCCATGCGCTGTCGCATGTGCGCGGGCCGCTCGGCGAGCTCGGCGTCGGTGCGCTCGCGGCAGACCTCGAGGCGCTCCGGCCGCGCACTCCACGACAACCGGAGCTCGGCAGCCGCGTCCGGGTACCAACGGACCGGAACGCCCGACAGCGCGGCGAGCGCCGCGGCAGCGGCGAGCGTCACCGGCACCGAGAGCCAGCGGCGACGGCCACTCATGCGGGCACCTCGTCGCTCGCCGGTTCGCAGAGGTCGCGCAGGTCGATGTCGATCTCGGGTGTCGGCGGACCGAGCGCCGCGAGCGCGCGGCGGAACTCCGCGAGCTCGACCAGCACCTCGTCCTCGAGTCCGATCGCGGCGGTGACCATCCGCACGCGACGCCGGTCGACGCGCGGCTGCAACTCGGCCTCCCGCTCGTGATGGAGTCGCTGTTCGAGCCACTTCGGTCCCTCGCGGCCAACGCAGTCGCGTGGTGGACAGCCGGCGATGAGCACCCCCGGCGCCCCCTGCCGCACGAGGAGCTCGATCACGGAGGTGTGCAGGTTGCCGACGCACGTCACCTCATGGAGGCGCGCCCCCGCGGACGCGAGGCGGCCTCGCAGCGTCGCCGACGACTGGCCACAGCGGACCACCACGAGCCGGTCATCCACCGGGAGGCGCTGGAGCTCGGCGAGGAGCCCGTCGCGCAGCGCGGCGAGCTGGTCGCGTCCGGTGCGTCCCGGGGGGCCGACCCCCATCGGGGCGCACGAGGCGGCGCAGATGCCGCAACTCACGCACAGCGCGGGATCCACGCGTGCGACGAGCGTCGGCCGATCGTCGTCGCGCGCGACCATCTCGATCGCCTCCCATGGACAGTCCTGCGTGCACTGGTCGCAGCCGGTGCAGAGCCGCGGGTCGACGACGCTCGGGGTCCACGCACCCGCTCGCGCGCGGCGCGCGAACGCCGGCACCGACACCGCGAGCGCCGCGCCGACGGCCACGACGCCCCACACCAGCCATGGCGACGCCTGCTCGGCGAGCAGGAGCCACCAGGTCGTGGTGAGATCGATGGGCGTGGTGGCGGGGAGAGCGAGCGGATCGGCAGCGGGCCCGAGCGGTGCCGGCCAGAGGATCGCCAGCGCGAGGAGCACGAGGGTGACACGCCACCGCAGACCGCGGGGCGGCGCGAGCGCCGGACGCGCGACCTTCGAGACATGCAGCCAGAATCCCACGCCCATGGCGAGGGGCAGCGCGATGTGGACGAACAGGTTCAGGAAGAAGAAGGCCCCGGGGACGGGGCGGTCGCCGGCGAAGATGCGTCCGACCGGCTCGGAGAGCACGGGCAGCACGTCGAAGAGGCGTGCGCCGGCGACGGCGAGCCGGAGGCCGAAGCTGTCCCACGCCATCACGAAGCCGGTCCAGGTACAGGCGAGGCCGACGCCGAAGAGGAAGAGGCCGCTCAGCCAGGCCCGCGTGCGCGGCCCCCACTCGCGCGCCTGACCGAAGAGCCGCAACGCATGCAGGACAGTGGCGATGACGAAGAGGTCGGTGGCATAGCGATGCAGCGACCGCATCCAGCCGCCGAGCCAGGGATCGGCCGCGAGCCGCGCGACGGAGGCGGAGGGCGCGCCGATCCGGTAGACGAGCAGGAGGTAGAGCCCCGTCACGGTGAGCAGGACGAGCATCCAGGCCGCGAGCGCGCCGCTCTGGTGGAGCGGGTTGGCGCGCCAGCCGTACAGCCGATGCACGACGGCGTCGAGCGCGCGGACCGCGGCGCGCGCCGCGGCCTCGACGCGCCGCAGGGAGCGCGGGTCCGGCGGGCGGATGTCGGGACTCATCTTGCGCGTTATCTATCATATCGACATGATATTTGCAACGTACCGCCGTTCCTGCCGTCCCCCCACCGACCGAGGAGTATGCGCGCGATGGACCCCACTGACGCCCGCGGGCCCCATGAGCCCATCCCGCTGATGCAGCGGATGTTCGACAATGTCTGGCTGCTCCTCATCGCCGGCATCGTCGTGATGTTCGTCGTCTACACTGGCTGGGGCATGTGGGAGATCCTCACGATGCCGCAAGCCACGCTCCCGTGAGGATGCCATGCTGACCAAGGTCCACACGGGGCTCGACCCCGTTCCCGGCGTGTGGTGGAAGCCGGCGCACAAGGCGGAGAAGGTGTGGGTCGCCATCGCGTTCTTCTGGTGCATGGTGCTCTTCGCGATGATGCCGCTCTGGCACTGGAAGGGCGGGCAGAACCCGTCCGGCGTGCGCCGCAAGGTCGAACCCCGCGCGTTCTACGAGCGCACGGTCGCGTTCGCCGCGCAGTACAAGGTCGGCGAGGACCAGGGGATCCCCATCGTCGCGCCGCCGCCGGGGAGCGACATCTATCTCACCGCGCTCTCCTTCCAATGGTACCCCATCCTGCAGCTCGAGCAGGGCAAGGAGTACATGCTGCACCTGTCGTCGCTCGACGTGAACCACGGCTTCAGCCTGTATCCGCTGAACGTGAACTTCGCCGTATCGCCCGGCTACGACTACGGCCTGCGCGTGACGCCCACGGCCTCCGGTGACTTCCGCATCATCTGCAACGAGTTCTGCGGCATCGGGCACCACACCATGGTCGGCCGCGTGATCGTCGTGGATGCGGCCGGCGCGCCGGTCGCGGACAACGCGGCCTCCACCATCAAGCGGGGGGACGAACCGTGACCGCCCCCGCACTGGAGACCGGACTCTTCCGCACCTGCCCCGCCACCGGCCGGCGGATCCATTCCGGGGCCGAGGCGCTGATCAAGGCCAACGCCGTGGTCGCCGTGGTGGCGCTGCTCGTCGGTGCGATCGCCGCGCTGCTGCTGGTGCTCACGCGCTGGCAGGCCGTGCACCTCCTGCCCGCCACCTGGTACTACCGGCTGCTCGGCGTGCACGGCATGAACATGCTGATCTTCTTCATCATCTACTTCGAGATGGCGGTGCTCTGGTTCGCCGGCACCGTGCTGCTCAATGCGCGGCCGGCCGCACCGCGGTTCGGGTGGTTCAACTTCGGGCTGATGCTCCTCGGCACGCTCATGGTGGAGTGGGCGCAGTGGACCGGCCGCGCCGACGTGCTCTTCACGTCGTACGTGCCGCTCAAGGCGCATCCGATCTTCTACCTCGGCATCATCCTCTTCGCCGTCGGCGCCCTGCTGGTGACCGCGCAGTTCTTCGCGACGATCACCATCGCCAAGCGCGAGCGCACCTACGAAGGGTCCATGCCGCTCGTGGTGTACGGCGCGCTCACGGCGGCGATCATCGCCGTGATCACGCTGCTCCACGGCGCGCTCATCTACATCCCCACCTTCCTCTGGTCCATCGGGCTCATCAAGACGATCGACCCGCAGATCTACAAGATGATCTGGTGGGCGCTCGGCCATTCGTCGCAGCAGATCAACATGGCCGCGCAGGTCTCCATCTGGTACATGCTCGGCTCACTGACGGTCGGCGCGGTGGTGCTCAACGAGAAGGTCAGCCGCAGCGCCTTCGTGCTCTACGTGCTCTTCATCTCCATGGCCTCGGCGCACCACCTGCTCGTGGACCCGGGCTTCGGCTCGGCATGGAAGATCACCAACACCTCGTACTTCATGTACATGGCCGTGCTGGCCTCGATGATCCACGGCTTCACCATCCCCGCCGGCATGGAACTCGGGATGCGGCTCCGCGGCTACACGCAGGGGCTCTTCGGGTGGCTCCGGCGCGCACCCTGGGGCGACCCGGGCTTCAGCTCGCTGGTGTTGTCGGTGATCTTCTTCGGCTTCGTCGGCGGCATCACCGGCGTCACCATCGGCACCGAGCAGATCAACATCATCGCGCACAACACGCTGCGCGTGCCGGGGCACTTCCACGCCACCGTCGTGAGCGGCACGGCGATGGCCTTCATGGGTGCGACCTACTACCTCCTGCCGCTGATCTTCCGGCGGAAGGTCGCGTTCTGGGGATTCGCGAAGGTCCAGCCGTACCTCTTCTCCTTCGGCATCCTCTTCCTGTCCATGGGGATGACCTTCGCCGGCAGCTTCGGCGTGCCGCGGCGCCATTGGGACATCTCGTTCAGCGGCGCCCCGTTCAGCGTGGAGTTCAACCCGGCGGTGGACCTCGTGCTCGCGCTGATGGGGATCGGCGGCATCATGGCCGTCACCGCCGCACTGGGCTTCATCCTCATCGCCGTGAAGTCGGTCTTCTTCGGTGAGCCGCTCGGCGAGATCACGCGCGGCGTCGCCATGGTCGGCGTGCCGCAGGGACTCACGCATCCGCCCACGCACTCCGCCGACGTGGACACCCGGAACGCGGAGATGCACGCGCCGGCCCGCGGATGGATGGGCCCCACACCGGGGACGATCGTCCTCGTCGCCGTCTTCCTGCTCGCGTTCATCGCCTACTACTTCACCAATTGGAAGCTCCTCTCGTTCCTCTGGAAGGTCGGCTGACGACCACCGCGGGGCCACGGCCGTCATTGGCGGTCGTGGCACTCGCGGCGATCCTCACCATCAGCGCCGCCTGGTGGTGGCTCGCGCTGGCGCCGCTCGGAGACGACGCGCCGGCGTGGGTCGTGCTCACCCGCGAGGTCTGCTTCGGGGCCTCGCGCACCGGGCTGCCCCATGCCGGGGGCTGGCTCCTGCTCATCGGAGAGCCCATCGGCATGCTCGGGGTGCTCACCATCGTCTGGGGCGCGGAACTGCGCACCGGACTCGCCCGGCTCCACCGCGGCTTCGCTGGCCGCGCTGCGTCGACGGTCGTCGTGCTCCTGCTCGCGAGCGGGCTCCTCACCGCGGGTCGGCGCGTCGCTGGCGCGCGCGGACTCGCGGACGGCGAGCCGTTCGCGGTCACCGCCGCGCTGCCGGAGCGCGGACGCGCGCCGGCGGAGCCGCTCGCGCTGCGGGACCAGCTCGGCGGCGTGACTCGGCTCGACGACTACCTCGGTCGATGGGTGATGGTCACGTTCGCCTTCGGCCACTGCGAGGACATCTGCCCCGTGATCGTGCAGCAGGCCAAGCGCGCCCGCGCCGACGAGGGCGCGGATTCGGTCCCGCTGCTCGTCATCTCGCTCGATCCGTGGCGCGACGCACCCGAACGGCTCGGCGCGATCGCGACCGCGTGGGAGCTCGCCCCGCACGACCGCGCCCTCTCCGGCAGCGTGGACGAGGTGAACGCCGCACTCGATGCGTGGCGCATCGCGCGCCAGCGCGACCCGGACACCGGCATGATCGCGCATGGCAGCACCATCGTGCTCGTCGATCCGGGCGGACGCGAGGCGTGGCGCATCGAAGGGGCGCCGCAACGCGTGCGCGAGGCCCTCGCGATCGCGCAGCGCGAGCGCACCGCGCGCTGATCGCGCCGGTACCTCACTCCACCACCGCACACACGACATGTCCGCTCGCGCGTTGCCGCTCATCATCCAGGGAGGCATGGGTGTCGCCGTCTCCGACTGGCGCCTCGCCCATGCCGTCTCGTCCGCCGGGCAGCTCGGCGTCGTCTCGGGGACCGCGCTCGACACCGTGCTGGTGCGCCGGCTCCAGGATGGCGACGTCGGCGGCGCGATGCGCCGCGCCCTCGAGCATCTCCCCATGCCGGGCGTCGCCGCGGACCTCCTGCGTCGCTACTTCCGGCCGGAGGGCCGCGCGCCGGGCGAGCCGTATCGCGTCCTCCCCATGTACAAGCAGGCCGTGAGCGCGCTGCGCGAGCAGGTCACCGTCGCGGCGAACTTCGTCGAGGTCTTCCTCGCCAAGGAAGGGCACCAGGGCGTGGTCGGCATCAACCTGCTCACCAAGGTCCAGTTGCCGACGCTCGCCTCGCTCTACGGCGCGATGCTCGCCGGCGTGGATGTGGTGCTCATGGGCGCGGGCATCCCGCGCGAGATCCCGGGCGCGCTCGACGCCCTCGCGCAGGGCGCCGCCGCCACCATGCGCTTCGACGTCGAGGGACAGCCCGCCGACGAACCACTCTCCCTGCGCTTCGCTCCCGCCGACTTCCCCGGCGCGCCGCGCGCGCTCACGCGGCCCCGCTTCTTCGCCATCGTGTCGGCCCACTCGCTCGCCACCACGCTTGCGCGCAAGTCGAACGGCACGGTGGACGGCTTCGTCGTGGAAGGCGCGACCGCCGGTGGCCACAACGCGCCACCGCGCGGCGCACTTCGACTGAACGCGCGCGGAGAGCCCGTCTACGGTGACCGCGACACCGCCGACCTCGACGCCATGCGCGAGATCGGCAAGCCCTTCTGGCTCGCCGGCAGCGTGGGCTCCCCGCAGGCCCTGCGCAACGCCCGGCAGCTCGGGGCGGCGGGCATCCAGGTGGGCACCGCCTTCGCCTACGCCGACGAGTCGGGCTTCACGCCCGAGATCAAGCGCGCGGTGCTCGGCGACCTCGCCAACGGCGACGTCGGGATCTTCACCGACCCGCGAGCCTCGCCCACCGGCTTCCCGTTCAAGCTCGCCGAGACGCCGTCGCTCGCCCAAGCGCCGGCCGATCGCGGACGCCTCTGCGACCTCGGCTACCTCCGCACCGCGGCGCGCGGCCCCGACGGGCGCATCGTCCATCGCTGCGCGGCGGCGCCGGTGGAGCAGTACGTGAAAGCCGGCGGCACCGTCGAGCACACCCGCGGGCGCCGCTGTCTCTGCAACGGACTCGCGGCGGCCGTGGGCATGGCGCAGGTCCGCGAGGGATCGGGCGCGGAACTCCCGCTCGTGACCAGCGGTGACAGCCTGCTCGAACTCACCAGCGTCGCCAAGGGTCGCCGCTCGTACACGGCGCAGGACGTCCTCGACTACCTGCTCGCGGACCCCGAAGCGCCCAGCACCCGGTGCAACGCGAGCACCCCCGCACTCAACGCGAGCACGCCCGTGAACTGATGGGCCACGCCGAGGGCGATCGGCACCGCGAACAGCAGCGTGACGATGCCGAGCGTGACCTGCGCCAGCACGATCGCACCCATCAGTCGCACGGCGCGCGCCGCCTCGGCGCCGAGCACGGCGGCGCGGGCGCCGAGCGCGAGAAGCAGCGCGAGCAGACCCGTCCCGATCGCCAGTAGCCGATGATGGAATTGCGCCGCCGCCGGGTTCTCGAACGCGTCGCGCCACCAGGGCGCGAGTTGGCCGTAGCCCATCGGCACGAGCGACCCTCCCATCAGGGGGAAGGTGTTGTAGATGCGGCCCGCGCGGAGCCCGGCGACGAAGCCGCCGGAGAGCAGGGTCACGATGAGCAGCACCACCACCACTCCCATCGCCCACCGCCAGCGCGCCGACGGCCGTGCCTCGCGCGCGACGGGCCGCAGGTCGGCGAGCGTCCAGAGCGCCACCACGAGGATCGCGAGCGCGAGCGCGAGATGCGCGGTGAGCCGGTAGGCGCTCACCGACGTCCGCTCGGCGAGGCCGCTCTGCACCATGTACCAGCCGAGCGCGCCTTGCGCGAGCGTGAGCAGCGGCAGCACGGTGAGCCGCATGTGCAGCCGTTCCGGGATGCCACCGCGCGCGAGCAGCACGATGAACGGGATCGCGAACACGAGCCCCACGCTCCGGGCGAGGATCCGGTGGAACCACTCCCACCAGTAGATGAGCTTGAATCCCTCGAGCGTGATCCCCTTGTGGGTCGTCTCGGCCTGCGGGATCCGCTGGAAGGACTCGAAGGCCGTCGCCCACTCGGCCGCGGACAGCGGCGGCAGCACGCCGGAGACCGGCTTCCATTCGGTGATCGAGAGCCCGCTCTCGGTCAGTCGCGTGATGCCCCCCACCACGACGGCGAGGAAGACGGCCACGATGCAGGCCATCAGCCAGCGCTGCAGGGGGAGATAGTCGGGTGGCGTGGCGTGCGGTGCGGACGCGGTCACGGGCGTGGGGCGGAAGGGTCGCGGCGACTGGCGAGCGGCGCTTCGAAAGCTACCGCTTCCCCGCGAGGTGCTCGGCACGAGCGGTCGTCGCGGGACGCCGGGGAGTGCCATGCGCCTGGTGTCGGGGATTCGCCTCTAACATGCATGAAGGATGCATGATATAATCTGCGGCGGTGCGGCTCCACCCCCCTTCGTCACACGAGGTCCTGTGTCCGTCGTCCGGCTTCCCCTCGTCGCCGCACCGCCGCTGTGGCGCGCCGCCCAGTCGCTCGGCGTCGTGCTCACGCTGGTCCTGCTCGGCGCGTTCGTCCTGATGCCCGACGTGTCGCTGCACCTGCTCTGGGACATGGTCATCCCATTGCTCCCGGCGGTGTTCCTGGTGAATCCGATGATCTGGCGGAACGTGTGTCCGCTCGCGACCCTCAACGAGTTGGGCTCGCGCCGGAGTGCGGGACGGCTCCTCACACCTCCAGTGCTGACACTCATGTGGGCGGTGGGCATCGGGCTGCTCGTGCTGATGGTCCCCGCACGGCGGTTCCTGTTCAACGCGAACGGCGTGGCGATGACCGTGACGGTCTCCGCGGTGGCGGTGCTCGCGGTGGCGACCGGTCTCGTCGTGTCGCGGCGCGCGGGCTTCTGCAATTCGCTGTGTCCGGTGTTGCCGGTGGAGAAGCTCTATGGCCAGGCGCCGCTGCTCGACGTGGGGAGCGCCCGGTGCGTGGACTGCAATCGCTGCGTGTCGCTGGGCTGTCCTGACCTGGCGGGGCGGAAGAGCGCGGTGCAGAGCATCGCGGGCTGGCGGGGGCGGCACTGGATCCTCTCCCCGTTCGGCCTCTTCGCGAGCGCGTTCCCCGGATTCATCATCGGGTACTTCACGACGGTCGACGGCCCGCTGTCGCAGGCGCTCGCGACCTACGCGACCGTGGGGCAGTGGGTCGTCGGCAGCATCGTCGCCTCCGCGATCCTGCTCGGCCTGGTACGGGGGGCGCGCGCGCTCCTCGTGCTCGGCGGCGTGTCGGTCGGCACCTACTACTGGTTCGCCGCGCCGCGGTTGATCGACGCCTACGGCGGCACGGCGATGGCCGGGCAGGTGGTGCGCGCGCTCGTGCTCGCCGGCGTCGCCGCCTGGATGTGGCGTGGCTGGCGTCGGCTCCCCGCCTGACCGCGCGCACGGGCAGACGCCGAACGCGAGGGTCGGCTGCGTCACACACCGCATTCCCCCCGAGGAGGGTACCATGTCGGATTCCCGTTGGGTGCGTCAGGGTGTGCAGGTCGGTCTCATCGCGTTCGTCACCGTGGCGCTCTTCTACGCCGCCTTCGACGTGCTCGCGTCGCGCGGCGCGCTCTATTCGGTGAATCAGCTCGGCCGCGCCGTGTTCCGCGGCGTGCGCGACACGGGTGGCCTCGGATTGCCGACGCCGGTCGACGTCGGGGCGGTGGGCGCCTACACGGCGGTGCACCTCGCGCTCTCGCTGCTGATCGGCCTCGTCGTCCTGCGCATCGTGCATGGGTTCGTCACGGGGGCGCTGGGACGACCGTTGTTCGTCGCCATCATCGTGGGCGGCGGCGCGGCGACGGTGGCCGCGGTGGGTGCGCTCTCCATCCCCCTGCGCGAGGTGCTGCCTTGGTGGTCCATCGCCGTGGCGAACCTGCTCGCGGCCTGCACGGCCGGCGTGGCGGTGCTGCGCTGGCGCCCGGACCTGGTCAGCCGTCTGCGTGGGCGCGATCGTCGAGGCAGCGACGCACCGTCGCGAGGAGCGCATCACGCGTGAACGGCTTCTGCAGGAAGTGCGCGCTGTCCCGGGCGGACAGCGTCCGGCCGGCGATGTCCGGGCTGTAGCCGGTCATGAGCACCACCGGCAGCCCCGGCCGTGACGCCCGGGCGCGTTCGGCGACGTCGTGTCCGCTGATGCCGCCGGGCATCACGAGGTCGGTGAGGAGCAGCGCGATGGACGCCTCGATGCTCGGCCACAGCGCCATCGCCTCGACGCCACTCGCGGTCGCCAGCACGCGGTAGCCGTTGCGGGTGAGGATCGTCCGGGCGGCGGCCCGGACCGCGGGATCGTCCTCCACGAGGAGAATCGTCTCCGAACCACCGGGCGGCGCGAGCTCGTGGGCCGGGGCGACGGTGGTGGTGGCCTCCTCCGCGGGGCCCTCCTGCGCGGGGAGCGCGACCACGAAGGTCGAGCCGCGTCCCACCTCGCTCTCGACGTCGATCCATCCGCCGTGCTGCTGCACGATGCCGAAGACGGTGGCGAGACCGAGTCCGGTGCCCTGGCCGATCCCCTTGGTCGTGAAGAACGGCTCGAAGATGTGCGGGATCACGTCGGCGGCGATGCCCTCTCCCGTGTCACTGACCCGCAAGGCGACATGGACCCGCCCGGTCTCCACGGGATGACGACGCGACACCGGGTCGTCGATCGCCAGCCGTGCGGTCTCGATCCTCAGGTGTCCGCCCCGCGGCATCGCGTCACGCGCGTTGACGGCCAGGTTGAGCACGATCTGCTCCAGCATCCCGGCGTCGGCGCGCACCCGCAACGGGTCCGGATGCACCACCGCCTCGAGTCGCACGTCCGCGCCGATGATGCGCTGGAGCATGGTGACGACGTTCCGCACGGTCACGTTCAGGTCGAGGTCGCGGAGCTGTGTGACCTGCTTGCGGCTGAAGAGGAGCAGTTGCCGAGTCAGCCCGACCGCGTGCTCGACGGTCGAGGCGATCTGCTCGACGCCGTGCCGCACCGCTGGCGGCAGCCCGGCGACCGTCCGGATCTCGCCGGACTCCATCATGATGACCGCGAGCGCGTTGTTGAGGTCGTGCGCCACGCCGCCGGCGAGCCGGCCGATCGCCTCCATCCGCTGCGAGTGGTGCAGCTGCTCCTCCAACCCCCGGCTCGCCGTCACGTCACGGGAGTTCACGAGCACGACGGGCGCGCCGGCGGGCTCGATGACGCGACGGACGATGGACTCGATGGTCCGCCAGCGACCATCGGCGTGCCGAATGCGGTACTCCACGTTCGTCGGGCGGTCCGATCCGCCGCGGATTCGCTCCATGGTCCCGATCACCCGGTCGAGATCCTCGGGATGCACCCACTCGAGCGCCGAGCGACCGACCATCTCCTCCGGCCGGAACCCGAGGAGGCGCTCCACGCTCTGGCCCTGGAAGCGGATCGCGCCGTCGAGGTCCAGCACGGTGATGAGGTCGGACGCGTTCTCGATCAGGGCACGAAAATAGGCTTCGCGCGTGGCCAATGCATGCTGCGCCTGCCGGCGCTCGATGAGCGCCCCGATCCGGGCGGCGACGGCGGCGATGAGTTCGACTCGCGAGGATTCCTCTGCCGTCGGCTCGGCCACGAAGAACCCGAGCAACATCACCACCTCGCCGTGCGCAAGCACGGGGACCGCGAGTCCCGCGGTCAGGCCGGCCATGGCGGCGACGCGCATGCGGGGGAAGTGCGACGGCGACCGGAGGTCGGAGAGCCATTCCGGCCGCTTCGATCGCCAGACACGACCCGGCAGGCCCTCCCCCGGCGCGAAACGCGTCGCGCGGCTCGCCTCGCGGAACTCCCGCAGCGCCGGCGTCGCGCCATGCCAGACGGGATGGCAGTCCAGCATCGTGCCGTCGCCATTGGGAACCCAGATCTCGCCGATGGCCCAGCCGGTCGCGGCGCAGACCTCGTGCAGCACGAAGGCGAGCGCGTCATCCAGCGTCTCGGCCTCGCCGACGCCGAGCATGACCGCCTGCAGCAGGCGAGACTCCGCCTGCGCACGCGTGCGGGCGCCGATCTCGCGCTGGACCGCGATGAACCCGACGAACCGCCCCGAATCGTCACGGTACGGCGTGATCGTCTCCTCGATCGACAGCAGCCGTCCGTCCTTCGTCCGGTTCACCACCTCGCCGTGGACCCGCTCGCCGCCGAGCAGTGCGCCCCACACGTCGCGGTAGAACGCCGACGACTGGCGTCCACTCTTCAGGATACGGGGCGTGACCTTGCCGACCACATCCGCCGGGTCGTGGCCGTAGAGTGCGGTGAATCGCTCGTTGACGTGCGTGATCGTGCCGCCGAGGTCGGTGACGAAGACGACGTCACCCGCCGAGTTGACGGCGTTGGCGAGTTCCCGCAGCGACTCCTCCGCGCGGCGCCGGGCCGCGATGTCGATCCCGACGCCCACGAGGTGCGGCTCGCCCTCCAGCATCAACCGCTGTCCGGTCAGGAAGAACGGCGTGCGGACCCCATCCTTCGCGGTGAGGTGTGCTTCCGCGCTCGCCGTGCCGAGGGTGAAGACCGCGCCGATCCGCTGACGGATCAGCTCCTGCTCGTCGCCCGTGAAGAGGTCGGTCGCGTGCAGCAGGGCGAGCTCCGCCCCGCTGTAGCCGCTCACGTGCTCGAGTCTCGCGTTCCAGCGAACGAAGCGTCCCGCGGTGTCGATGAGGTAGTAGATGCCCGGCAGGCTCTCGATCGTCGCATCGGACAGGACCCCCTGATGTGCGTCGACCCGCGCGGCCCGCCGCCGTTCCCCCGCCACTTCCAGAGCATCCAGGGCATGGGAGATGTCGTCGGCGAGGAGATCGAGGAGGCCGAGCGGTCCGGGGCCCTCGACGAGGGAGGTGTCCGCGGATCCCACGGTCAGGACACCGACCACGTGGCCCCGACAGCGGAAGGGGACGACGGCGACCGCGCGCACGACCGCCCGCACGGCGGCGCTCTCGATCGGCTGGCGTCGCGGCAGCAGGCGCACCTGGTCGGCCGGGTCGGTCGTCACGACCGCGCGTCCGCCGGATACCGCCCGCGCCATGGCGTCATGTCCATGCGGCGCGACGCTGAACGGTGTGGACGGGAGCTCACCGAGGGACTCGCCGTGCGACGCAACGGCGGTGACGGTCCGCGCCGCCTCGCCCAGCAGGCCGACCCACGCCACGGAGAATCCGCCCTGCTCCACCGCCCCGCGGCAGACCCCGGTCCAGAGTGCATCGCACGTCTCGACCCGTGCGATGCACCGGTTCACCTGGCCCAGCATCGCGTGAAGGCGCGCCAAGGAGCCGAGGCCTGCCACCGCCTCACGGTCGCTGGCACCACGCGAATCGGTCACGGATCGTCCGTTGAGGGGGCGTACGCTCCCCGTCACGATATGCCCGGCGGTGCCGCCTCGCCAGCGCTCACGAGCGCCGCACGATCGTGGCGAGCAGACAGAATCGGTCGGCGGTCGCGCGCATGCCGTGCGGCTCGCCCGGCGCGAGCGTGACCACGTGCCCAGGTCCTGCCTCCACCAGCTCCTCACCCACGCTGATGGTACCTCGGCCGCTCAAGACGGTGATCAGGACCGTCGCCTCGCTCGTATGCGGGGCCACCGATTGCCCTGGCTCGAGACGAAAGACCACGAGCCGTAGCCCCGGTGCATCATGAACCGTCGCGGTCGCCGGCCGCGCCGGATGCGCCGGCACGGCCGCAAGTGCGGCGGCATGGGCGTCGAACGCCTTCATCGCCCCGCTCCGATCGCCCGCGTGAGGGCGTCGAGCAACGCCGCCTCGTCCGCCTCGTCCGCGGCGGCCGCCTCGTGCACGCTCCGGTGCGCCCCGCAGCAACTGTCGATGCCGAAGGCATTGAACACCGCCATGGTCTCGGGATGGCGGGCCATCAGTTCGTCGACGGTCATGGCACGCGGATCGGTAGGCTGCAGGGACGACATGAGTGCGCCTGGGTTTGTTTGTCACGGAAATTGCCTTGATTATCGTCCACACGCAAGCCAACTTGAACGCGTAGCCGGTCGCCGCACCCTAGCCCAGACCTCATGCGTCCATCCGCACCGATCCAGCCGAGCCATCGCGCCCTGGTCGACGCCCTCAAGCGGCGCGGCGGCGCGACGGTTCCGGAGCTGGCCCGCGAACTGTCCCTGAGCGTGGAGACCGTGCGCGAGCACCTGCGGACACTCGAGTCGCGCGCGCTCGTCGCGCGGAGCGGGACGCGGCGACGGGGCCCCGGACGGCCCGAGATCCGCTTCACGCTGACGGCGGACGCGGAGGCACTCTTCCCTCGCCGGGAGGGCGAGGTGCTGCGCGCCCTCGCCGGTTTTCTGGCCGCACGCGGACAGCAGCCGTTGCTGCGCGCCTTCTATGAAGAGTATCTGGCGGAAGTGCGAGCGTCGGCGATGGCCCGCGTGGCTCACCTCGAGGGCGGGGCGCGCCTCGAGGAGGTGGCGCGGGTCTTCGCCGACCTCGGGTTCATGCCGGTGTTGGAGATGGGTGGCGACGCGCCGCGGCTTCGCCTCTGCCACTGTCCGATTCGTGCGTTGGTCGAGGTGACACAGGTGCCCTGTCGCGCCGAGTCGGGGCTGCTGCAGGAACTCCTCGGCGAGGAGCCCGCCCGGGTGAGCTTCATCCCGTCGGGCGACGCGGCCTGCGCGTACGTCATGGAGGCCACGCGATGAGGGTGGTCGGCGCGCGGTCGGCGACGGCTGTCGCACTCCCGGTCGCGCATCTCGGGGCGGCGCAACTGTTCCTGCTGCTCGGCGCGATCGGCCTGGTGGACGTGGCGCCCATGCTCGCGGCGGGGATGCACGCGGCCGCGCCGGTGGTCGCCGTGACGCATCTGTTCACGCTCGGGTGGATCAGCACGTCCATCCTGGGGGCGCTCTACCAGTTCCTCCCGGTCGCGCTCGGACAGCCGATCGCGTGGCGCACGGTGGCGTGGGCGGGGGGGGCGATCCATGTGGTGGGGCTCCTGCTCCTCGTCGCGGGTCTCGTGCGCGCCGGGCCCGGAGTGGCCGCGGCCGGAGGCATCGCGCTCGGCGTCTCGCTCGGCGCCTTCGTGGTCAATCTGGGCGCCACGCTGCGGCGATCCTCGACGCGGGACCTCACCTGGTGGGCGCTCGCGGGCGCCGCGACGTTCCTCGGCATCACGATCGTCCTCGGCGTAGCGCTCGCGTCCGACCTGCGGTGGGGCATCCTGGGTATCGCGCATGCCCTCGCCGTGGCGACGCACCTGACCGTCGCACTCTCGGGCTGGGTATCGCTGGTGGTGATCGGCGTCTCGCAGCGCCTCCTGCCGATGTTCCTGCTGAGCCATGGGGCGCGCGGGTCGCTGGGTCGCTGGGCCGCGGCGTCCGTGGGCACCGGTGCCGGGGTACTCGCGCTGGGTCATCATGCCGATGTCGTTCGCCGGTGGCTGGCTCCCGCGCTCCTCGGTGCCGGGACGTTGAGCTTCGTGCTGCAGGCGCGCGCGTACTACGTGCGGCGGTCCCGCCGCCACCTCGATCCGGGGCTGTGGCTCGCGGCCGTGGCGCTCGGTCTCCTCGCGCTCGCGGCCGCGGTCGGCGTGCTCTCCCGCATCTCGTCTCCGGCCCCACGTCTCGCGAGCTTCGCCACCACGGCGGCGATCCTGGCGTTCGCGCTGTACGTGGGGGCCTTCCAATACAAGATCGTGCCGTTCCTGGTGTGGCACCGCCACTTCGGTCCGCTCGCGGGCCGGCAGCCGCTGCCGCGGGTGGCCGACCTTTATCGTGCCGACATCGCGATGGTGGCCACCTGGTCGCTCGTGATCGGTACCGCGGGCCTCCTCGCCGGTGTCGGGACCGCGACGACCCACCTCGCCACCGCCGGTGCCGGCGCGTTCGCGCTCGGCGCAGTGGCGATGGTGGCCCAGATATTCGCCATCGCCCGGAGGCGGCCATGACCGACGACCTGCCGCTGGCGGTGCGCCTGATCGCCCCGGCGCGGATCGTGACCGCCGATGTGCGGGACGAGCTGCGCCGCGGAGAGGAGCCGTTCGCCCGCATCATGGCGGCGCGCGCCGCGGTGCCGGACGGTGGCGCGCTGCTGGTGCGCGCGATCTTCGAACCGGCGCCGCTGTATCGCGTGATGGAGCGGCACGGGTTCGCGCACCACAGCGAAGCCCTCGCGCCCGATGACTGGCGCATCTGGTTCCATCCGCCGCTCGTCGTGCTCGACGTGCGGGAGATGGAGCCGCCCGAGCCGATGGCCCACACGCTCGCCGCACTCGAGACGCTGCCGCCCAACGGGACCTTGCTGCAGGTGAACGCGCGGGTCCCCCATCTCCTGCTCCCGCATCTCGCGGAGCGGGGCTTCACGCACGAGCTCCGGGAGCCATCGCCGGGGCTCGTGCATCTCCTGATCCGTCGCGTCGCGACGGCCTGACCTCGACATCCGGAGCATCGCCATGGCGACCCCGACCCTGCTGGACGTGCGCGTCATCCCGCCGCGCGAGAAGCACGCCACCATCTTCCGCACGTTCGACGCGCTCGCGCCGGGCGAGTCGTTCACGCTGGTGAACGACCACGACCCGGTGCCGCTGCGTTACCAGTTCGAGGCGGAACGCGCTGGGGCGTTCGAGTGGGAATACCTCGCGCAGGGGCCCGAGGAGTGGCGCGTGACGATCTCGCGGCGCTGAACGCCCCTGCCGGGCGGCAGAGGCGGACAGTCGCGTCCGTGTCTCGCGGACGCGACTGTCAGGCATCCTCCGGCGCGGCGGTCGGGGCTTGCCTGCTCTCCGGCCGCGGGGGCGCTCCCTAGATTGCGGCCACCCCCGCAGTCCCGGTCGCCCTCCATCCCCCCCATCGAGCCCGAGCATGCATCGTCCGTCCTCTGCCCCTGTCGTGTGGCTTCGTACGCCGGCGGTCGCCCTCGCGCTGGGCCTGCTGGTCGTCTCGGCTTGCACACCGGCCGATCCCGCCATGCGTGATCCCCTCGCGGACCGGCCGAGTGGTGCGATGCCCGTGGAGACGCTGCAGGTGGCGTACGCACCGGCGGTACCCGCCCCGATCACGCGGCGCAGTCCGGCGAGGATCGTGGTCAATCTCGAGACGCGTGAAGTGAAGAAGCGGCTCGCCGACGGGGTGGAGTACACGTTCTGGACGTTCGGTGGCTCGGTCCCGGGGCCGATGCTCCGTGTCCGCTCGGGTGATGAGGTGGAGTTCCACCTGAACAACCACCCGTCGAGCAAGATGCCGCACAACATCGACCTGCATGCGGTGACCGGCCCCGGCGGCGGGGCGGCGGCCTCGCTGACGGCGCCCGGGCACTCGTCGCAGTTCACGTTCGCGGCGCTCAATCCGGGCCTCTACGTCTATCACTGCGCGACCGCCCCCGTGGGCATGCACATCGCCAACGGGATGTACGGCCTCATCCTCGTGGAACCGAAGGAGGGCCTCACGCCCGTCGATCGCGAGTTCTACGTGATGCAGAGCGAGTTCTACACCGCGGGCCGCCACGGCGCCTCGGGCATCCAGCCGTTCGACATGGAGAAGGCGTTGCACGAGGACCCCGAGTACGTGGTGTTCAACGGCTCGGTCGGCGCACTGGCGGGCGAGAACGCGTTGCAGGCGAAGGTGGGCGAGACCGTCCGCATGTTCGTGGGCAACGGTGGGCCGAACCTCGTATCGAGCTTCCACGTGATCGGCGAGATCTTCGACCGCGTCCACACCGAGGGCGGCTCGCTCGCGAACCAGCGCGACGTGCAGACCACGCTGGTCCCCGCGGGCGGATCGGCGATCGTCGACATGCGGCTCGACGTGCCCGGGACGTACATCCTGGTCGACCACTCGATCTTCCGCGCCTTCAACAAGGGCGCGCTCGGCATGCTGCGGGTCGACGGCGATGCGAACGCGGTCGTCTACTCCGGCAAGCAGAACGACGTGGTGTATCTGCCCGAAGGCGGTGCGGTGCAGGCGATGCCGCGCGTGGCGGCCGCGGCGACCGAGCGCGAGCTGCCTCGCGCGGAACTCCTGGCGCGCGGCCAGCAGGTCTACGCGGCCAACTGCGCGGCGTGCCACCAGTTGGGTGGCGAGGGGACGGCGGGGGCCTTCCCGCCGCTGGCGCGGAGCGACTACCTCATGGCCGACAAGGATCGCGCGATCGGGGTCGTCCTGCACGGACTCTCGGGCGAGGTCACGGTGAACGGACAGAAGTTCAACGGCGTGATGCCGAGTCTGGGCCTGTCCGACACGGACATCGCGGCGGTCCTCTCGTACGTGCGCACCAACTTCGGGAATCGGGCGTCGGACCTCGTGAGCCTGCGAGACGTGTCGCGCGTGCGCGCGGCCGGCAGCGGCGGGCACTGACCGATGCGACCCATCGCCCGCGGCGTCCCCCGTGCGATGGCGTCCGTGGTGACCCGTGGAGTGATCGTCGGGATGTGGATGGTCGGCCTGCTGGGCGGAGGCGTGGGTGACGCCTCCGCCCAGTCGGCGTCCGCCCCCCGCTACCGCCCGGTGGCGTCGGGGCACGTGCGCCCCTTCTATCTCGCGGGCGTCGCGGACACCGGAGTGCGAGTGCCGGGCTTCCTGCTCGCCGAGCGCGCCGTGAGCAACGCGGACTTCCTCCGATTCGTCAAGGCGAATCCAGGCTGGCGGCGATCGCGGGTGCCGCGCATCGCGGCCGATCCGACCTACCTGCGGCACTGGGAGAGCGACACGGTGCTCGGGGCCACCGCGGCGCCATCGGCCCCTGTGGTGCACGTGTCGTGGTTCGCGGCCCAGGCGTACGCACAGTGGAGTAGCGCGCGCCTGCCATCGACCGCGGAGTGGGAGTTGGCGGCGAGCCGGTTCGTTCGGAGCGTTGGGCCGACGCCGGAACGGTTGCAGACGTTCCTGATCGGGTCGTATGCGCAGGCGGGGACCGAGGCGGGGACCGAGGCGAGGCCCTCGCCGTCCCCAGCGAGCGACGAGGGCATAGCGGGATTGCATGGCGGCCCGTGGGAATGGGTCGATGACTTCAACTCGGTGGTCACCAGCGGTGAGTCCCGCGGGGATGGCACGCCGGACGACGGGCTCTTCTGCGCCGGTGGCGCGGCCCTCGCCGCGGATCCCGGCAACTTCGCCGCGTTCATGCGCTACGCGGTACGCGGATCACTTCGCGGGTCGTACGCACTCGGTACTCTCGGGTTCCGGTTGGCGCGGGACCCCTCTCCTCCTTCCGGACGCCCCGACCGATGATCTCGATCCGCATCCCCCTCCGCCATGGTGCAGCGGCGCTCACGTTCGGCCTGCTCGTCCCGCTCCTGCCGTTCGCCGCATGTCGAGCGCAGGGAGCGGAGGCGGTCCCGGCGAGCGGCCTTTCGGAGCGCTCGCTGTATCGCGTGACCGGGCGCTGGACGAATCACGACGGACGGGCGTTGGATCTGGCGGAGCTCCGGGGCGAGCCGGTGGTGCTGGCGATGGTCTACACCTCGTGCACCATGACCTGCCCCCTCATCACGAGCGAGATGCTCGCGGTGCAGCGCGCGTTGCCCGCCGACCTGCGGGGGCGCGTGCGCTTCGTGCTCGCGTCATTCGACCCGGCGCGCGACTCCCTGGCGGCACTCAGGCAACATGCGGAGAAGATGGCGCTGGACGACCGCTGGCTGGTGCTCCGCGCGGCTCCGGCCGATGTACGACAGCTCGCGGTCCTGCTCGGGGTGAGCTATCGGCAGCTCCCGAGCGGTGACTTCGACCACTCAAACATCATCTCGGTCCTCGACCCTCAGGGCGTCGTCTCGTTCCAGTCCCCGCGCATCCCGGCGGATCGGGACGCGCTGGTCAAGGCCGTGACCGCGGCCGCGCGCGCCTCGCACCGACCGCGGCGATGACGCGGATCGGGTCCGACCGCCTACCATCGCCCCGTCCGCGCCAGCGCCCACACGTCGGGGTGTTCGCCGCGCTGCTCGCGTGTGCGATGCCGACCGTCGTCGTCGCGCAGGAACGTCCCGCCGCGCCCAGACCAGCGTTCGAGAACCTGCGGTATCGCGAGGATTGGTCGTCCAAGCCATCCGGGGACGCGTGGGACGCGCTCAAGCATGTCGATCTCGACGCCGCGGGGCGTCACTGGATCTCCTTTGGCGGACATCTCCGGGTCCGCGGCGAGTCGGTGCGCAACTTCCTTGGCGGTGGACCAGGCACGCGCCGCGATGCGTTCCTGGTCGGGCGCGCGCATCTCCATGCCGACCTGCATGTCGGCTCCCATGTGCGGGGGTTCGTCGAGGGCCGCGTGGCGGACGTGGCGGGCCGGGAGCTGCCCGGAGGGGCGCGAGCGATCGACCGCGACCGATGGGATCTCGGCAACGCCTTCCTCGAGGCGCGCGGGTCGGCGCAAGGGATGCTGGTGATCGCGCGCGTCGGCCGTCAGGAACTCCAGTTGGGCCGTGAACGCATCCTCTCACCACTCGACTGGGCGAACGTGCGGCGCATCTTCGAGGGCGCGTCCGCGGAGGTCCGTCGCGGGTCCGTCGCCGTCACCGCCTTCGCGGTGCACCCGCTCCAGATACTCCCGGAGGCGCGCGATGTCGCGCTTGACGTCGTGTCGCTCCTGGGAAGCGAGGTGTCGTGGCGTGCGCCGACGAGCGGGCGTGTGCTCGAAGCGGCCCTGCTCGTGCGATCCACCGACGCGGTCGGCGCGGTGGCCGGCGCCGAGCGATCGACGCTCGCCGCCCGACTCCTGACCCCGGTCGGGCGGCGGGAGCTGGTGCTCGAAGTGGAGGGCGGCGTGCAACGCGCGAGCGGCACCGGACGCGCGACCTTCGCGACGATGCTCGCGACCGACCTGACGTTGTCACCGAGGTGGCGCGGCGCCCCGGCGATCACACTCGGCATCGACCGCGCGAGCGGGACCCCCGCTGGCGCGCCCGCGCAGAGCGAGACCTGGGACCAGTTGTACCCGCTCGCCCACGCCTACGCCGGGTTCGCGGACATGCTCGGCCGTCGGAACCTGTTGGAGGAACGCCTCGTGGTGCAGTTCTCGCCGCGCCCGCCCGTGCGTGCACGCGTGGCGTTCCACGCGTTCCAACGCGTGTCCGATGCCGACGCCGCCTATGATGTCGCCGGCGCGGTGTTCCGGAGTGCGCTCCCGGGAAGCGCGCGCGACGTGGGGAAAGAGGTCGACCTCTCGATACAGTGGCGGCTCAGCCGCCACCTGCGCGCCGACGGCGGCATCGCGCGAGTCTCCGCCGGTCGGTTCCTGCGCGAGACGGGGAGCGCCCTGCCGTACACCTGGGGCTTCGCGTCACTCGTCGCCACCTTCTGACATCAGGGTGCTGCGGGCCCCCGCGCCGGCTGACCGCGCCTCACTCCGGCACCCGCAGGATCTTCCCCATGAACAGGATCGTCCCGGAGAACCGTTCGCGGATCACCAGCAGGAACGGCTCATTCACCGTGAAGCTCGGCGGCAAGCTCGTGACCTCGACCCCAACCGAGGTCACCGCCGCGGCCTCGGTCCCCGCCTCGTTCACCTCGACGAACGTCTTGTGCTTCACCGCGCTGATGAACGGCCCCGGCTGGTTCGGCTCGAAGAGGTTCCGGAAGTCGGCCGCGCCGTCCACGAACGCGATCCCCATCCCGAGCGCGGCGAGGTCGTCGTTGAGCGACCGCTCGTACTCCAGCGTGAACTTCGGCACCACCAGGTCCATGGTCCGCCGCTGCAGCGAGGCCATCCACCCGGACCAGCGCTGCGGGGTGAGCGAATCGATCAGGTCGTGGATGTCGCCGGTCGCGCCCGGCAGCACGAGGTCCACCACGAACGCCTCGTTGCCATAGCGCAGCTCGGCGATGTTCACCTCGGCGCTCTGGAGCACGTCGAACGCGGTCTTGTTGCGCATCATCGGCACCTGCTGCGGGTTGCCGAACGCCGGCATGAAGGCCCCGGGTGACGTCTTCCGAGGATCGAACGCGTCGACCCACTTCGCCTTGAAGTAGACGGCGTTCATGAGGAACATCACCGTCTCGGGATCGATCGCGTCCACGATTTGCGGGATGCGGCCGTTGGTCGCGCTGCTCGCCCAGCGGTTCATCGTGTCGGGCGCCGTCGGCAACCCGAAGTCGAGCGCCTGCACACGCGCATCGAAGCTCGCGAGGAGCGCGTCGCGGAAGTCGGCGTCGGCGGAGAGGCCCGTGCGATACCAGACGGCGTTGGCGATGCGCATCTCGGTGGTGCGGTCGATCCCCAGCAACAGGTCGATCAGCCCGCGATAGCCGGCGTTGAGGTCGGCGAGCGGCATCCCCTCGAAGCCGAGCGCGGCGCGCATCGAGTCGAGCGTCGCGTTCGCCGCGCCGTTCAGCGTCATGCCGAGCGCCATCGAGACGCTCAACGGCGAGATGAAGACGTTCGAATCCCGCGCGGCGGCGCTGCGACGCATCAGGTCGAAGGCGAAGCGGTTGGACCGCTGCACGACCTCGCCTTCGGCGACGGTCAATGCGCGCGGCAGTCCGGTGATGGGCGCCGGCGGTCCGGACGGCTCCGCGGCGCAGGCCATCGTTCCCATCGTGATCATCGTCAGCAGCAGGGTGTTCCGCATGATGCGCTCCGTCGAGGTCCGTGCGTTCCTACCCGACCGTTCGTCCCACCGTCACTCCTCCACGCGGATCCGCACCTCGGTCACCGAACCCGACGCGGCGACGGCGCGGATCAGGTGCGCGCCGGGGCGGAGCCGCCAACGCGAGGCGTCGTGTGGTACCCCGTCCACGAACCAGCGCACCGCCCCCGTCGCGCCTTCCGCGCGGAGCGCCACCGTCGCGTAGTCCGCGGGCACGCCCGGCGGCATCCTGTATAAGTCACCGTCGGCCGGCGAGACGATCTGGAAGCCGCGCACCGAAGCCACGCGCTCCATCGCGCGAGCGGACTCGCGCGCGCCGCGCGACTCCGCGCCCGGGTCGATGCGATCCCGTTCCTCCACGAACTCGGGATCGACCGACGCGAGCTGGAACCCGTTTCCCGCCTGCGAGACCCACGCGCCATACTCGTCGGGCAGCCGCACGCGGCCGCCGCGCACCCAGGTGTCGCGCACCGTGGGCGTCGTGCCCGCGACGAACCACTCGCGCACGCCCGGGCACTCGCGCGTGGCGAGCAGGCCCGACACCCGACACACCGACTCCGGGACGAGCCCTTCGGTCTCCGGCGACGGCAGTGCGGCGGGCGCGTACCGCGCCGCGGTGACGATCGCCGCGCGATGCAGCAGCGGCCCCGCGCCGGTCACGCCGCTCACGCCTTCCATGGGACGGCCGCTCACGTCGCCGGCCCACACCGCGACGGTGAAGCCCCCGGTCACCGCGACCGCCCAGTTGTCGGTGAAGTGCCGGCTGGTGCCGGTCTTCACCGCCGCGGGGAACGGGAAGTCGAAGGGCGTGACGACGCCGAACCCGGGGACGCGCGCGGCCGGATCGGCGAGGACGTCGAGCACGAGCGTGGCGGCGGCACGCGAGACGATGCGACGACCGTCACCGGGCGCGGCGGTCTCGTCGAGCCGCCAGTGCCACCCGGCGTAGCGACCGCCGTTGGCGAGCGCACGATAGCCGTTCGCGACCTCCATCAACGTCACGTCGCCGTTGCCGAGCGCGAGCCCGAGACCGTAGTGGTCGGCGGTGCGGCGGAGCGACGCGAAGCCGGCGAGGTGCAAGGTGTGCAGCAACGCGCCCGTCCCCACCTGCTGCGCGAGCAGCACCGCGGGCACGTTGTACGAACTCGCGAGCGCCTCGCGCGCGCGCACGGGACCGCGGAAGCGACGGTCGTAGTTGCGCGGCTCGTAGGGTCCGCTCACGGTGGAGAACTGCGTCGGAACGTCGGGCAGCACGGTCGCCGCAGTCACGCCGCGATCGAAGGCGAGCGCATAGAGGAACGGCTTGAGCGCCGAGCCGGGCTGGCGCGCGGAGACGACCATGTCGGTCTGCCCGCTGCGCGGTTCCCAGAAGTCGGGCGACCCGACCCACGCGAGGACGCCGCCGGTCGCGTTGTCGAGCACGACGATCGCCGCCTGCCGAACGCCGCGGTCACCGAGCAGCGCGACGGCCTGGCGCGCCTCGGCCTCGAGCTCGGCTTGCAGTCCGGCGTCGATGGTGGTGCGGAGCGTGACGTCACTCGCGGACCGCTCGGCGTCGGCCCGCGCCTCCTGCAGCACCCGCGTGGTGAAGTGCGGCGCGAGGAACGGGTCGCGCGAGCGGCGCGTGAGCGCGGGTTCGTCGTCGGCGCGGCGGGCGACGTCGTCACGGATCGCCCCGGTGCGCACCATCCGCGCGAGCGCGACGCGGCGCCGCGCCATCGCGCGGCGTGGCGACGTCACCGGGTTGTCGCGCGAGGGCGCGTGCGCGAGGCCCGCCAGCATCGCCGCCTCGCCCACGCTCAGTTCATTCGCGTCGGCTCCCATATAGAACGCCGACGCCGCCGCGACACCGGCGGTGTTCTGGCCGAGGTGCACGCGATTGAGGTACTGCTCGAGGATCTCCTGCTTGGAGAGGTGCCGCTCGAGCCGGAGCGCCCACGCGGCCTCCGTGACCTTGCTGCGCCAGCCGCGCGCGCCGGGATCGAGGAGTCGCGCGAGCTGCATCGTGATGGTCGACGCGCCCGAGACGATGGTCCCCGCGCGCCAGTTGTCGCGCGCCGCGCGCCCCACCGCGCGCGGGTCCACGCCGTGATGGTCCCAGAACCGACGGTCCTCCACGGCAATGAAGGCGACGATCAGATCCGGATCGATCCGGTCGATCGGCATCCAGCGCCCGCGCGTGCCGTCCTCGGCGCGCGTGGAGCGCAGCAGCACGCCATGCCGGTCGAGGATCCGCACGCCGGGGTCCGGCGGCGGATCGAGGAGTCCGGGCGGCAGCGGCCGCAGGACCCACGTGCCGAGCGCCACCGCGCCGACGGTCGCCGCCGCACCGGCAGCGACGACCGCCGCGCGCAGCGCGCGCAGGACCCGCACGACGCGAGGACTCACGGCGACCGGGGCGTGACGGTGAAGCTCCCGCCATCGCTCCGGCCGTTCACGCCGGGATCGTACATCTCCTCGGCGCGGGCCGGCGGACGGATGAACGTCCCCGGCGTCGTCGCGCGCGCGACGTAGCTGATGTCCCACGTCCCCTTCCAGAGCCACGACGCCGACCAGACGACGCGATCATCGCGGATCTCGCGGAAGTCCCAGGGCGACCACCAGCCACCCTCCCAGCGGCCGTAGCCGAGCCCGCCCTCATCGTCGCCCTCTTCGCCACCCTCCGCGTCGGGATCGCGCGGCGCGGGCCGGCCGGCGGCCGGTCCTCCGCCCACCACGCTCGACGTGCGCAGGCTCAGGTCCACGGCCTCGAGTCCGGCGGGCAGCGCATCGTCCACCACGACGAAGCGCCGTTCCACCGGCACCGTGATGCGCAGCCGCACGCGCACGAGCTCGCCTTCGGCGACCGACGTGACAGGCTTCGCATCGCCGTAGCGCTCGTACCACCGCTCGACGCGGATCCCCGCGTCCGCGGGGCGCACCGGCGGCTTGGAGGGCATCTCGGTGACCGTCACATGGAAGAACGACGGCAACGCCGCCGTCCCTTCGGCGCGGAGCGTGAGGCGCAGCGCACGCGTCTCGTCGCGCACCGGACCGAGCAGCGAAGCGATGGCGAGCGTCGTGTCGCCGCGCGCGGTCACCGTGCGGAGCACCTGTCGCGTGCCACTGCGCACGACGAGCGGGCGCGGCGCGCTCGACGCGGCCTTCGCGTCGAACATCGCGATCGCGCGGACCGCGGCCGCCTGGTCCTGCGTGTTCTGCCAGTAGCGCCCGCGCGGCGTGACCGCGAGCCGTTCCACGAGCGGTCCGACGAGCGCATGCCCCGGATCCACCGCGAGCGTCGCGGTGAGCAGCCGCGCCGTCTCACGCGTGGAGGAATGGAAGTACCACTTGGTGGTGTCGGCCGGGAGCACCGCGGTGCGGCCATCGACGCGGACCTCCGCCCAGACGAGCGCCAGCAGGCTGCGCGCCTCGGCGGTCGCCCCGCGGCGCGCGAGCACCTCGGCGAGCCGGATGCGGTCCTCGCGCAGCATGAAGGGCGCGTTGCGCAGCAGTTCGTTCTCCGCCGGACGGTCCGCCTGTCCGGCGCGACTCAGGAAGTCCACGGCCGCGACCTGGTCGGCGAGCCGCGTCGAGCGGCGGTCGTACCACCACTGCAACGGCCCGCGATCCTTCGGCTCCTCGCGCAGCGCGCCGCGCACGTACTCGGAGAGGCGCGCGAGCGCCGCCGAATCGACGGGGACGCCGAGCTCCTTCGCCTCGATGATCACGTTCGCCGCGTACGCGGTGAGCCACGGCGTCGTCCAATCGCCCGAGCTCCAGTAGCCGATGCCGCCGTCGGCGCGTTGGCGCCCGAGGAGCACCCCGATCCCGCGCGCGACCTCGCGTCGCGCGATCGCCGCTTCGGCCGGCGTCAGCGCGCCGCGCGCCTGCAACAGCGCGAGGAGCGGCGTGACGCGGCTCGAGACCTGCTCGGTGCATTCGTACTCGTAGACCCGCAGCGAGGTGCGGATGCCGCGCACGAGGGTCATCGGCGTGTTGCCGAGGCTGATGGTCACGCGCGACCGGGCCGGATCGATGTCCGCCGGCAGGTCGAAGACCACGGAGGCGGTGTCGCGCAGCGTCCCGGAGATGACATGCCGCCGCTCGAACGCGTCGGGCTTCACGGGAAT
>Ga0075163_10002030_pt1 | contig 27238 bp, 36 predicted proteins | sample JI1023141ADNA_FD_71478 | JGI IMG/M metagenome (GOLD analysis project Ga0075163, IMG submission 71478) | Wastewater effluent complex algal communities from Wisconsin, to seasonally profile nutrient transformation and Carbon sequestration -... | ecosystem: Engineered > WWTP > Effluent > Algae...
AGCGATGACCCAAAAGATCAGGATCAAGCTGCGGTCGTACGATCACAACCTCGTCGACAAGAGCGCCGAGAAGATCGTAAAGACGGTGAAGAGCACGGGCGCTGTCGTCAGTGGTCCCATTCCACTGCCGACGCACAAGCGCATGTTCACAGTGCTCCGCTCGCCGCACGTCAACAAGAAGGCGCGCGAGCAGTTCCAACTGTGCAGTTACAAACGCATGATGGACATCTACAGCTCGTCCTCCAAGACGATCGATGCCCTGATGAAGCTGGAACTCCCCAGCGGCGTGGACGTGGAGATCAAGGTCTGACCCTATAGCACCAGACAGCCATGAGCGGACTAATAGGAAAGAAGATCGGCATGACCAGCCTGTTCGATACGGACGGTAGCTTGGTAGCATGCACAGTGATCGAGGCCACACCCAATGTGGTGAGCCATGTGAAGACCATGGAGAAGGACGGCTACACGGCCATCCAGCTCTCCGCCATCGAGCGTCGTGTGAAGAGCACGCCGAACGCGGCCATCGGTCACTACAAGAAAGCAAACACGACGCCGAAAGTGAAGGCGCACGAGTTCAAGGAGTTCGAGACCGAACTGGCATTGGGTTCCACGGTGGGCGTCGACCTCTTCGAGGAAGGCAGCTTCGTTACCGTGACCGCCAACAGCAAGGGCAAGGGCTTCCAAGGCGTAGTGAAGCGTCACGGCTTCAGTGGTGTAGGTGAGGCTACGCACGGTCAGCATGACCGGAGCCGCGCTCCTGGATCGTTGGGCGGTAGCTCTTACCCCAGCCGCGTGTTCAAAGGCCTGCGTATGGCCGGCCGCACGGGTGGCAACAAAGTGACCACCGAGAATTTGAAGGTGGTGAAGATCGACGCAAGCAAGAACCTGCTGTTGCTCAAGGGTACCGTTCCAGGTGCCAAGGGTAGCATCGTGATCATCTGGAAGTAAGATGGAACTGGATATCCACACCAAGGACGGTAAGTCCACGGGCAAGAAGGCCAAGCTCAACGACGCGGTGTTCGCGATCGAGCCGAACGACCACGCCATCTGGCTGGACGTGAAGCAGCACCTCGCCAACAAGCGTCAAGGCACGTCCAAGACCTTGGAGAAGAGCGAAGTGAGCGGCAGCACCAAGAAGTTGCACCGCCAGAAGGGCACCGGTGGATCCCGTAAGGGTTCCATCAAGAGCCCGCTCTTCAAAGGAGGTGCTCGCGTGTTCGGCCCCAAGCCCCGCGACTACCACTTCAAACTGAACAAGAAGGTGAAGGACCTGGCCCGCCGCAGCGCCCTCACCTACAAAGCGAAGGACGGTTCGTTGAAAGTGATCGACGCCGTTACGTTGACCGCACCGAAGACGAGCGAGTTCGCCGCCATGCTGAAGGCCTTCCAACTGAACGCCCGCAAGAGCGTCCTGGTGGTGCCGAGCAAGGATGACAACATCGTGCTGAGCGCGCGCAACCTCCAGAACACACGTGTCGTGGTGGCCAGCGAGCTGAACACCTATGACATCATGAACGCCAACGGCCTGCTGATCCTGAAAGACGCGATCGCCCCGCTGGAAACCATCCTTACCAAGTAAGCCATGAGCCAGATCATCATCCGACCCATCGTCACTGAAAAGATGACGGCCCAAGGCGAGAAGGAAGGCCGTTACGGTTTCATGGTCGCCAAGACCAGCAACAAGGTGGAGATCAAGACCGCCGTGGAGAAGGAGTACAACGTCACCGTGACGGGCGTACGCACCATGATCTGCCGTGGCAAGGACCGCACCCGTTATACCAAAAGCCTCATCCTGAAAGGCCGCACGCAGAGCTACAAGAAAGCGATCGTGACGGTGAAGAAGGGCGAAGCCATCGATCTCTACACAAGCATCTGACCCGGTAGCAACACGAGCCATGGGCATACGTAAACTCAATCCGGTCACCCCCGGCACCCGTCACAAGGTGATCACGGACTTCGAAGGCATCACCACGCGTGTGCCGGAGAAATCCTTGACCAGCGGTACCAACAAGAGCGGTGGTCGTAACCACCAAGGCAAGATGACCATGCGCTACATCGGCGGTGGTCACAAACAGAGCTATCGCGAGATCGATCTGAAGCGTGACAAACATGGCATCCCTGCCGTTGTGAAGACGATCGAGTACGATCCGAACCGCACCGCACGCATCGCCCTGCTGTTCTACGCCGATGGTGAGAAGCGCTACATGCTGGCACCGAACGGTCTGAAAGTAGGCCAGGAAGTGTTGAGCGGTCGCAGCGGTGTGGCCCCTGAAGTGGGCAACACGCTCCCGTTGAGCGAGATCCCGTTGGGTACCGTGGTACACAACATCGAATTGCAGCCCGGGAAAGGTGGATCCATCGCGCGCAGCGCCGGCACCTTCGCTCAACTGAGCGCCCGTGAAGGCAAGTACGCAACACTGAAAATGCCGAGCGGTGAATTGCGCATGGTACTGGTAGCCTGCTTGGCCACCGTGGGTACCGTGGGCAACAGCGAACACATGCTGCAGAAGAGCGGCAAAGCAGGCCGTAGCCGTTGGCAGGGTCGTCGTCCCCGCACCCGTGCGGTGGCCATGAACCCGGTCGATCACCCGATGGGTGGTGGTGAGGGTCGCGCGTCGGGTGGTCACCCACGCAGCCGCAAAGGCCTGTTGGCGAAGGGTAAGAAGACCCGTCGTCCGAAGAATCCGTCAAACAAGTTCATCCTGGAACGTGTCAACGCCCGCAAAGGCGCCTGAACTCAATAGATCATGAGCCGTTCACTCAAGAAACCACCGTTCATCCACTACAAGCTTTCCAAGCGTGTAGGTGACGCTCAAGCGTCGGGCAAGAAGAACGTGATCAAGACCTGGTCCCGCGCCAGCACCATCGCACCGGAGTTCGTCGGTTTGACGATCGCCGTTCACAATGGCAACAAGTTCATCCCGGTCTACGTGACCGAGAACATGGTAGGCCACAAGTTGGGCGAGTTCGCACCGACCCGTACCTACCGCGGCCACTCCGGTAACAAGAAGAACTAAGGAGCACCATGGGAGCCCGTAAGAAACTATCCGCGGATAAGCGCAAAGAGGCCATGAAGACCGTGGCCGTCGCACACCTCCGCAATGTGCCCACCAGCCCGCGCCGCATGCGCCAGGTGGCCGACCTGATCCGTGGTGTGGAAGTGGAAAAAGCGTTGGGTATCCTGCGCTTCAGCACCCGCCACAGCAGCCGCGATCTGGAGAAGCTCCTGTTGAGCGCCATGTCCAACTGGCAGGCCAAGAACGAAGGCCAGAAGGCCGACGAAGCAGGTCTGGTGGTGAAGAGTGTGCAGGTGAACGAAGCCCGTGGCCTGAAGCGCATGCTTCCTGCCCCACAAGGCCGCGCGTACCGCATGAAAAAGCGCAGCAACCACGTGAGCCTCATCGTTGATACCGCCAACCAAGCCTAAGCCGAGATAACCTACCATGGGACAGAAAGTACATCCGATCGGTTACCGCCTAGGCTTCGTGAAGGGCTGGGACAGCAACTGGTACGGCGGCAACAAATACGCCGACAAACTGGTCGAGGACGAGCAGATCCGCCAGTACCTGATGGCGCGCCTGAAGAAGGCCAGCGTTTCCAAGATCGTTATTGAGCGCACCTTGAAATTGGTGACGGTCACTATCAATACAGCACGCCCCGGTGTCATCATCGGCAAGGGTGGTGCAGAAGTGGACAAGTTGCGCGAGGAGCTCAAGAAGCTCACCGGCAAGGACGTCCAGATCAACATCTTCGAGATCAAGCGCCCTGAACTGGATGCCCGTTTGGTGGCCGATAGCATTGCGCGCCAGCTCGAAGGTCGCATCAGCTTCCGCCGTGCCATGAAGATGGCCGTGGCCAGCACGATGCGCATGGGTGCCGAAGGCATCAAGCTGCAGGTGTCCGGTCGTTTGAATGGTGCTGAGATCGCCCGCACGGAGAAGTACCGTGATGGCCGTGTGCCATTGCATACACTTCGCGCTGACATCGATTTCGCCATCACCGAGGCGCACACCAAAATGGGTCGCATCGGGGTGAAGTGCTGGATCATGCGTGGAGAGATCTACGGCAAGAAGGACTTGAGCCCGAACCAAGGCCAGGCGAAAGGTGGCCCGGCCGGCCCACGTATGGGAGGTGGTCCTGGTGACCGTCCTGACCGTCGTGGCGGTGGAGATCGTCGTGGTGGCCCGGGTGGTGATCGTGGAGGTGACCGTCGCGGAGGCGCTGGTGGCTTCGATCGCCGCGGTCCTGGAGCGGGTGGAGGAGGAGATCGTCGTGGCCCGGCCGCTGGTGGTCGTGGTGGAAACAATCGTAACAGCTAATAGCCATGTTGCAACCGAAGCGCAGCAAGCGCCGCAATATGCACAAGGGCCGTATGAAGGGCGAAGCCCAACGCGGTCACCGTGTCGCACTGGGATCCTTCGGCCTCAAGGCCATGGAAAGCGTATGGCTCACCGGTCGTCAGATCGAAGCCGCTCGCGTAGCCCTTACCCGCTTCATGAAGCGTGAAGGTCAAGTGTGGATCAAAGTGTTCCCGGATAAACCAGTGACCAGCAAACCTGCAGAGGTGCGTATGGGTAAGGGGAAGGGTTCATTGGACCATTGGGTGGCCGTGTGCCACGCAGGTCGCATCATTTTCGAAGTGGATGGTGTTCCAACAGCGACCGCAAAGGAGGCCCTGCGCCTGGCCGCACAGAAACTGCCGATCCCGACCAAGTTCGTCGTCCGTGAGGATTACGACGGCCAATAAGAGAGCGTCATGAAGAAGAAAGGAACCGAATTGAAGGATCTCACGGTGGTGGAGTTGAACGACAAGCTCCAAGCGGAGCGTTCGTCCCTCACCAAGCTGCGCTTCGCGCATACCGTGAGCCCGATCGAAAGCCCGGTGCAACTGCGCACCAAGCGCAAGGAGGTTGCACGCATCCTCACCGAGTTGCGCAAGCGTGAACTCGTTAATACGACCAAGAAATGAGCACCACCCCGACCACCGTGGAGCGGAACCTCCGCAAGGAGCGTATCGGCATCGTCACCAGCGATAAGATGGACAAGAGCATCGTGGTGACAGTTGAGCGCCGGGTGATGCACCCGAAGTACGGAAAGTTCGTGAAGCGTTCCAGCACCTTCATGGCACACGACGAGAATGGTGACGCCAACATCGGCGACACGGTCCGCATCAGTGAAACGCGCCCGATCAGCAAGTTGAAACGCTGGCGTGTGGTGGAGATCGTTGAACGCGCCAAGTAATCCTACAGAGCGATGATCCAACAGGAATCCCGGCTGAACGTGGCCGACAACAGTGGCGCCAAAGAGGTGCTTTGCATCCGCGTGCTCGGTGGCACGGCCCGGCGTTATGCCCGCATCGGCGACACCATCGTGGTGACCATCAAGGCGGCACTTCCCAACGGTGGAGCCAAGAAGGGTACCGTACACAAAGCAGTGGTGGTGCGTACGAAGAAGGAGACCCGTCGCAAGGACGGTAGCTACATCCGGTTCGATGACAATGCCGTGGTACTGCTCGATGCTGCCGGTGAAATGAAAGGCACCCGCATCTTCGGTCCAGTGGCCAAGGAGCTGCGCGAGAAGAAGTTCATGAAGATCATCTCACTGGCCCCCGAAGTACTCTAGGACCAGGATAAAGCAAGGGTCGTGCGTGCATGGCCCCAACAGATGCAGAAGAAGACACACATAAAGAAGGGCGACCTGGTGAAGGTGCTCGCTGGAGAGGACCGGTCCAAACAGGGCCGCGTACTCGAGGTGGACCGCGTGAAGATGCGCGCCATCATCGAGGGCCTCAACATCAACAAGAAGCACAGCAAGCCTACCACGGCAAAGCCACAGGGTGGCATCGTGGAGAAGGAAGGCCCCATCCATCTGAGCAACCTCATGCTCATTGATGCCAAGACCGGCACCCCCGGACGCGTCGGTCGCAAGGCCAACAAGGAAGGTGTGCTGGAGCGCTTCGTGAAGACCAAGAAAAAGGCAGCCAAGTAATCAGGTCATGAGCTACGTACCCCGGCTTCGCGCCAAATACCAAACAGAGGTGGCCCCCAAGCTCCAGAAGGAGTTCGGCTACACCAGCTCCATGCAGGTGCCCCGCATCACCAAGATCAACCTCAACCAAGGTCTTGGAAGTGCCGTTGGCGACAAGAAGATCGTTGAGAACGCTCTCGTGGAGATGACCAGCATCGCGGGCCAGAAGGCCGTGCCAACGGTCTCCCGCAAGGACATCAGCAACTTCAAACTGCGCAAAGGCATGCCCATCGGTGCTCGCGTAACATTGCGCGGTGACAAGATGTACGAGTTCCTCGATCGTTTGATCGCCGTGAGCCTGCCCCGTACCCGCGATTTCCGTGGTGTGCCGGCGAAGGGCTTTGATGGTCGCGGCAACTTCACCATGGGTGTGAAGGAGCAGATCATCTTCCCGGAGATCGACATCGACAAGGTGACCAAGTTGCAGGGTATGGACATCACGTTCGTGACCACTGCCAATACGGATGCTGAGGCGAAAGCCCTGCTCACCGCCTTCGGATTCCCATTCTCGGACAAGGAAAAGAAATAACGATCAGATCGTACGACCATGGCCAAGGAATCGATGAAAGCCCGCGAGCGCAAGCGCGCTCAAATGGTGGAGAAGTATGCCGCCAAGCGTGCCAAGCTGAAAGCTGCCGGTGATTGGGAGGGCTTGCAAAAGCTCCCTGCGAACAGCAGCAAGGTGCGCATGCACAACCGGTGCCAACTCACTGGCCGCCCACGCGGCTACATGCGCCTCTTCGGTATCTCACGTAACGTTTTCCGCCTGATGGCGCTGGAGGGCAAGATCCCCGGTGTAACCAAAGGCAGCTGGTAAGAACGCAGGGCGCTGCATGCATCGCCCAAACAAGAAAAGACCATGACGACCGACCCGATCGCCGATTACTTGACCCGCTTGCGCAACGCCATCCAGGCGCGCAAGAAGGTCGTGGAGGTGCCCGCGAGCAACCTGAAGAAGGACATCACGCGGATCCTTTATGACAAGGGCTACATCCTGTCTTGGAAAGCCGAGGACGATGGCAAGCAGGGCATGATCAAGATCGCCCTGAAATACAATGTGCAGACGCGCAAGAGCGCGATCCAGGAGCTCACCCGCGTGAGTTCCCCAGGTCTGCGCAAGTACGCCCATGCAGGGGATCTTCCCCGCGTGCTCAACGGCCTCGGCGTGGCCATCATCTCCACCAGCAAAGGTGTGGTCACCGACAAGGAGGCCCGCACGCTGAACGTGGGTGGTGAAGTATTGTGCTACGTGAGCTAAGCGAAGAAGAAGATGTCACGCATAGGAAAAGCACCGATCGAAGTACCCAAAGGGGTGCAGATCACGATCAGCGACAAGAACCTGGTGACCGTGAAAGGTCCCAAGGGCACCTTGGAGCAGGCCGTCGATCCCGATATCACCTTGAAACAGGAGGGTACGGAGATCACGTTGTCCCGCCCCAGCGATGCCAAACCGCACCGCTCGAAACACGGTCTTTACCGCGCACTCCTCGCCAACATGGTGAAGGGTGTGGCGGAAGGTTTCGTGATCGAGCAGGAGTTGGTGGGTGTGGGTTACCGCGCCACAACCAAGGGTCAGCAACTGAACCTTGCGCTCGGTTTCTCGCACACGGTGACCATCGACCTCCCACCGCAGATCAAGGTCGCGGCGGCACAGGAAAAAGGAAAGAACCCGATCATCCGTCTGGAATCGGCGGATAAGCAACTCATCGGCCAGGTGGCCGCCAAGCTGCGCAGCCTGCGCAAACCGGAGCCATACAAAGGCAAGGGTGTGCGTTTCGTGGGCGAGCTGGTGCGTCGCAAAGCAGGTAAAGCAGCCGGTAAATAAGCACGACCATGGCATTCGACAGGATCAACCGCCGACTGAAGATCAAGCAACGCGTTCGCAAGAACGTGCACGGCACGCCCGAGCGTCCGCGTCTCTCGGTCTATCGCAGCAACACGGGCATGTACGCCCAGATCATCGACGACGAAGCCGGCCGCACGCTGGTGAGCGCATCGTCCTTGAAGGACAAGAAAGCTTCGGGCATCCCGAAGATCGAACAGGCCAAGATCGTTGGCCAGGCCATCGCCGAGAAAGCCAAGGCGGCCGGTATCGAACTGGTGGTGTTCGACCGCAGCGGATACCTCTACCATGGTCGGGTGAAAGCCTTGGCCGACGCAGCCCGCGAAGCAGGCCTCAATTTCTGATCACACCGAACACATGTCTGAGACGAACAACAGTAAGGTCAAGAGCAGCGATCTCGAGCTGAAGGATAAGCTCGTAGCGTTGAACCGCGTGACCAAGGTGACCAAGGGTGGTCGCACATTCACCTTCGCCGCCATCGTGGTGGTGGGGAACGAGAACGGTGTTGTGGGCCATGGCCTGGGCAAAGCGAAGGAGGTGCAGGAGGCGATCGCCAAAGGCATTGATGACGCGAAGAAGAACCTGGTGAAAGTGCCCGTGTTGAAAGGCACCATCCCGCACTCGCAGGAAGGAAAGTTCGCCGGCGCACAGGTCTTCCTGAAGCCAGCGGCGCACGGTACCGGTGTTATCGCCGGTGGTGCCATGCGTGCCGTGTTGGAGAGCGTGGGTATCACCGACGTGCTTGCCAAGAGCAAGGGCAGCAGCAACCCACACAACGTGGTGAAGGCCACGATCGAAGCCCTTCAAAGCCTGCGTGATGCCAATACGGTATCGATGCAGCGGGGCATCAAATTGGAACGCGTATTCAACGGATAAACCGATCCGTCGAGCGATCGACGGACCCGAACATGAGCAAGTTGACCATCACCCAGACGCGCAGCCAGATCAAGTGCCCAAAGCGTCAGAAGGACACCCTGAAGGCCCTCGGCCTCGGACGCATCGGCAAATTCGTCGTTGTGGACGGCACACCGCAAGTACGCGGCATGGTGGAGAAAGTGCATCACCTGGTGAACGTGGTAGAGGCCTGAACCTTTTAGAAGAGTACGATCATGGACTTGAGCAAACTGAAGCCCGCTGAAGGGGCTACGAAGAAGGAGAAACGGATCGGTCGCGGCCAAGGCAGCGGTCGTGGCGGCACCTCCACCAAAGGCCACAAGGGCCAGAAGGCGCAGGCCGGGTACAACCACAAGCGTGGTTTCGAAGGCGGTCAAACGACCCTCACCCGTCGCTTGCCCAAGTTCGGCTTCACCAACCCGACCCGCTTGGAGTTCAAGGGCATCAATCTGGATGCGCTCCAGACCTTGGCCGAGAAGAAGAACCTGAAGACCCTCAGCCCGGAGGTGCTTTACGCCAACGGATTGATCGCGAAGAACGACAAGCTTAAAGTGCTGGGTCGTGGCGAGATCAAGAGTGCGCTGGACATCACCGCGCATGCTTTCAGTGCAACGGCCAAGGCCGCCATTGAAGCCAAAGGAGGCAAGGCTGAAACGATCGTCACGTCAGTTGAGAAGAAGGCATGAAGAACCTGATCGACACGATCAAGAACATCTGGCGCATCGAGGAGCTGCGGAACCGCATCCTCATCACGCTGGGTCTGCTGCTGGTGTACCGCATCGGTAGCTTCATCGTGCTGCCCGGTGTGGACAGCGCACGGTTGGCGGCGTCCGGTGCATCCGGTGGTGGTGGCATCGTGGAGATCCTTTCGATCTTCACCGGTGGGGCCTTCACCCGTGCGTCGATTTTCGCCTTGGGCATCATGCCCTACATCTCAGCGTCCATCATCATGCAGTTGGCCGGTATCGCCGTGCCTGCCGTACAGAAGATGCAACGCGAGGAGAGCGGTCGCCGGAAGATCAATCAGTGGACCCGTTACCTCACCATCCTGATCTGCGTATTCCAAGCGCCGAGTTACATCTACGCCACGATCGATGAGGCGGCCCGTCCGGACGGTCAGTTCTGGCTGTTCACCAGCATCGTCATCCTCACCTGTTCCACCTTGTTCGTCATGTGGCTCGGTGAGCGCATCACGGAACGCGGCTTGGGCAACGGTATCTCCTTGATCATCATGATCGGTATTCTCGCGCAATTGCCACAGGCTTTTGCGCAAGAGGTCGTGGGCCGTATGGGTCCTGGTGGTGGTGGTCTTGTGTTGCTGCTTGTCGAAGTGGTGATGTGGGTGCTGATCATCGCTGGCTGTATCCTGCTGGTGCAGGGAACGCGGCGCATCCCGGTGCAGTTCGCCAAGCGTGTGCAAGGCAACAAGCAGTACGGCGGTGTACGCAACTACATCCCGTTGAAAGTGAACGCGGCCGGTGTCATGCCGATCATCTTCGCACAGGCCATCGTGCTGGTCCCGACCTTTATTTCACAAGCACCGTTCTTGAGCGAGGGTGTGCGGACCTGGCTTGCGACCACCTTCGGTAGCCAGGGCTTCGCCTACAATTTCACCTTGTTCCTGATGGTGGTGTTATTCACCTATTTCTACACGGCCATCACTGTGAACCCGAACCAGCTCGCTGACGATATGAAGCGCAATGGTGGGTTCATCCCCGGTGTGAAGCCCGGTAAGAGCACGGCGGGTCACATCGACGAACTATTGTCGCGCATCACCTTGCCAGGCGCCATTTTTCTCGGCTTGGTGGCGATCCTCCCGGCCTTTGCGGGCATGATGGGGATCAAGCAGGGCTTCGCACAGTTCTTCGGGGGTACATCGTTGTTGATCATGGTGGGCGTGTTGTTGGACACGCTTCAGCAGATCGAAAGTCATTTGTTGATGAGGCATTATGACGGCTTGATGAAATCAGGTCGCATCAAAGGGAGATCGAGCGGAGCGGCGTACGGCATGGCTGGATAGATCATGGGTAAAGCCGTGATCATCTTGAGCGATGACGAAGTCGCATTGGTGAAGGAGAGTTCTTTGCTTGTTGGTAGGACCTTGGCCGAAGTGGCACGCCACATCGCGCCCGGCGTTACCACCGGAAAGCTCGACGCGATAGCGGAAGAGTTCATCCGGGACCACGGCGCTGTACCGGGCTTCAAAGGCCTGTACGGATGCCCGTCCACACTGCTGATCAGCGTGGATGAACAAGTGGTACACGGACTGCCCGGAGATCGGGCCTTGCGTGAAGGCAACGTGGCGAGCGTGGATTGCGGTGTGTTGATGAACGGCTTTTACGGCGATAGCGCTTACACCTTCTGTGTGGGTGAGGTAGCCCCGGCAACGCGGAAATTGTTGCAGGTGACACAGGAGTGCTTGGCGCTCGGTATCGCAGCAGCGGTGGACAACAACCGGACAGGCGACATCGGCTTCGCGATCCAGCAGCATGCTGAATCCAACGGATACGGTGTGGTGCGGGAACTGGTGGGGCACGGCGTAGGCCGCAAGCTGCACGAGGCGCCCGAAGTGCCCAATTACGGGAAGCGTGGTCACGGTGTGCGGTTGCACTCCGGGATGGCGCTGGCGATCGAACCCATGATCAACATGGGAACGAAGGAAGTGAAGCAATTGAACGACGGTTGGACCGTCGTCTCCCGCGATGGAAAGCCCAGCGCGCACTTCGAGCACACCGTGGTTGTTCGAGCCGGTAAAGCAGAGGTCCTCTCAACGTTCCAATACATCGAGGATGTGTTGGTGCAGAAAGGTGAATTCGTAAAGGCGTGACGTCACGCCTTCTGAAATGAACATAACGTCGATCTCCGTATCGACACTGGATTTAGGAAAGGAAGGAATGAGCAAGACAGGGACCATAGAGCAGGACGGCGTCATCAAAGAGGCGCTGAGCAATGCCATGTTCCGTGTGGAGCTGGAGAATGGTCACGTGATCGTCGCACACATCTCGGGTAAAATGCGGATGCACTACATCCGTATCCTGCCCGGTGACAAGGTGAAAGTGGAGATGAGCCCGTACGACCTGAGCAAAGGACGCATCACCTTCCGATACAAGAGCTAAGACACGATACCCAGGAAACCATGAAGGTCAGGGCCTCCCTCAAACCACGCTCCGCGGACTGCAAGATCGTCCGCCGCAAAGGGCGTTTGTACATCATCAACAAGAAGAACCCGAAGTTCAAGCAGCGTCAGGGCTGATAAACGCACGAGCATGGCACGTATAGCAGGTATCGACCTACCCAAGAACAAGCGCGGCTGCATCGGCCTCACTTACATCTACGGCATCGGACGCAGCACGGCCCTCTCCATCCTGGAGCAGGCCGAAGTGGATCCGGACACGACCGTTGAGGAGTGGACCGATGACGAGCAAGCGCGGATCCGCCAATACATCAACGACACCATCAAGGTGGAGGGGGCATTGCGCAGCGAGGTGCAGTTGAGCATCAAGCGCCTGATGGACATCGGCAGCTACCGTGGTCAACGTCACCGCGCAGGATTGCCGGTGCGTGGACAGCGGACGCGCACCAACAGCCGCACCCGGAAGGGCAAGCGGAAGACGGTGGCCAACAAGAAGAAGGTGACGAAATAATTGACGTACGGGCCGATGGTCATCGGTCCCAACTCAACGAGATATGGCAAAGCAAGAAGGCAAGGGCGGCGCCGCCGCCGGTAAGAAGAAGAAGAAGAACGTGGTGGTGGAAGCCTACGGTCAGGCCCACATCCAGGCTACGTTCAACAACCTGATCATCAGCCTCACCAACAACAAGGGTGAAGTGATCAGCTGGTCCTCCTCCGGCAAGAACGGTTTCCGCGGGTCCAAGAAGAACACACCGTATGCCGGTCAGCTCAGCGCTGAGGAGGCAGCACGCGAGGCGCACGAGCTGGGTCTTCGCAAGGTGAAGGTCTTCGTGAAAGGCCCGGGAGGCGGACGCGAAAGCGCCATCCGCGCACTGCACAACAGCGGTGTCGAGGTCACCGAGATCGTCGATATCACACCAATGCCCCACAACGGCTGCCGTCCACCGAAAAAGCGCCGCGTTTAATAAACCGTAGGAGCGCGTGGACGCGCGTTCCGTTGTTGGTGCGGAAGCACCCAAAAGAAAAGAAGAATGGCACGTTATACAGGACCCAAGACCCGGATCGCCCGCAAGTTCAAGGAGGCGATCTTCGGCCCGGACAAGTGGATGGAGCGCAAGCCCCATGCCCCCGGACAACACGGCCCCAATGCTCGCCGCCGGAAGAAGGAGAGCGAATACAGCTCCCAGCTCCAAGAGAAGCAGAAAGCCAAATACACGTATGGCATCCTCGAGCGCCAGTTCGAGAAGATGTTCCACACGGCAGCCAGCAAGAAGGGCATCACCGGTGAGGTGTTGTTGCAGCTTTGCGAAGCCCGCTTGGATAATACGGTGTACCGTTTGGGCATCGCCCCTACGCGTCGTGCAGCCCGCCAATTGGTGAGCCACGGACACATCACGGTGGACCAAGGAGTGGTCACCGTATCGAGTTACACCCTGCGTGCTGGTCAGGTCATCTCTGTGCGTGAGCGCAGCCGTTCGTTGGAAACCATCGCCAATAGTGTATCGGTGAGCAGCCGTCGCTTTGATTGGCTGGATTGGAACCCGACCCAGATGGCAGGCAAGTTCATCACCATGCCGGAGCGTGCACAGATCCCCGAGAACATCCGCGAGCAACTGATCGTGGAATTGTACTCGAAGTAAGGTGTAACGGTCGCGCGCTGCCGGTTGTCAGGCAGCGGGACCGCAACGAAGGAGGAGAGCGAAGGACAACGGATCACGAACAACGAATCAACGAACCACAACATGCCCATTCTCGAATTCCAGCGGCCAGACAAGGTCACGATGATCGAATCCGACGACAAGCGCGGCTCCTTCGAGTTCCGTCCCTTGGAACCCGGTTACGGTATCACCATCGGCAACGCCCTGCGTCGCATCCTGCTCTCCTCCCTGGAGGGCCATGCCATCACCAACGTCCGTATCGACGGTGTGGACCATGAGTTCAGCACGATCAAGGGTGTGATCGAGGACATGACCGAGATCGTCCTCAACCTGAAGCAGGTACGCTTCCGTCGCCAGTTGGATGATGTGAGCACCGAGAAGGTCTCCTTCACCGTGACCGGCAAGGACAGCTTCACCGCCGGCGACATCGGCAAGCATACCACCGGTTTCCAAGTGCTGAACCCTGAATTGGTGATCGCGCACATGGAGAGCAACGTGAAGTTGCATGTGGAACTGACCGTTGGCAAAGGCCGTGGTTACGTGCCCGCAGACGAGAACAAGATCGAAGGTGCCCCGATCGGTACCATCGCGATCGATGCCATCTTCACGCCGATCAAGAACGTGAAGTACAACGTGGAGAATACCCGCGTTGAAGAGAAGACCGATTACGAGAAGCTCACCATCGAGGTGGTTTCCGACGGAAGCATCACGCCGAAGAACGCTTTGCAGGAAGCTGCCAAGATCCTCATCCACCACTTCATGTTGTTCAGCGACGAGCGCATCAGCCTCGACGTGGAAGAGCGTGTGGAGACGGAAGAGTTCGACGAGACCAGCCTCCACATGCGCCAGTTGCTAAAGACCAAGTTGGTCGACATGGACCTGAGCGTGCGCGCGCTGAACTGCTTGAAGGCAGCGGACATCGAGACCCTCGGTGACCTGGTGTCCTTCAACAAGAACGACCTCTTGAAGTTCCGCAACTTCGGGAAGAAGAGCCTGACCGAATTGGAGGACCTGGTGGAGAACAAGGGCCTGAGCTTCGGGATGAACGTGAGCAAGTACAAACTGGACAAAGAGTGATGGTGTGGGTGATGCATGCATCGCCCGGTCCAACACGATCAAGAGGATAGAGTCATGAGACACGGAAATAAGAACAACGCCCTCGGCCGTAAGAAGGCCCACCGCGATGCGCTGCTGAGCAATATGGCGATCTCCTTGATCGAGCATAAGCGGATCGAGACCACCTTGGCCAAGGCAAGAGCCCTGCGCATCTACGTGGAGCCCTTGATCACCAAGAGCAAGGAGGATACCACGCACAGCCGCCGCACAGTGTTCAGCCTGCTGCAGAACAAGGATGCCACAGCAGCCCTGTTCCGCGACGTGGCACCGAAAGTGGCCACCCGTCCGGGAGGCTATGTACGGATCATCAAGTTGGGCAACCGCTTGGGCGATGCAGCCGAGATGGCCATGATCGAGCTGGTGGACTTCAATACGACGTACACCAAAGAGAAATCCACCGGTGCTGCGAAGAAGACCCGCCGTACCCGCCGTACTCCCGCCAAGGCCGCCGCCGCAAAAGGTGAGGCCAAAGCAGAAGGTGGTGAGGACAGCGCAGTTGGGTGATCGAACTACGTATCGCAGAAGGGGCCATCTCGAAAGGGACGGCCCCTTCTTCATTTTCCGGAATGCGGTGAAGGAGGGTGATCATCGCACACATCACCCATGGACCGCCATGGATCTACTGAGGACTATCGCGTCACTTCAAACCACCGTGGTCACTCTGGTCCCATCCAATGATGTGCCCTTCACCACAACAGCGGAGGCGAGCACAATGACCAAGGGTAGGATCGGCACCATGAACCGCCCGCTCCATTCATCATGCGTAAGTCCGATCAGTAAGGCGTTCATCAACAGAATGGCGAAGAACAATGGCAGCAAGCTGTTCCTGCGATGTTTCCAAATTCCCAGGATCGCCAGCGGATAGAGCAGGTAGAACGTTCCGTTGACGAGGTTGTGAAAGGTTGAGAAGTGTGTGCGTGTAAGTGTGAAGAACGAGGTCATGCGACGGCCGATGAGCGCAAGCCATTCAACGAAGGAGAGGTTCTTCAGCAAGAACAACTGGGCATCGAGAATGCTCGTTCCAACGAAAGTGGGGTCGGGTAACACGTCATCCGGAACACCGGCGAGCACTTGACCCGAAACGATCGGTCCGAGCTGCGCAGGCCTGATGCCGGGTATGGAAAGGGCAAGAACGAGCAGCACCATGCACCCGGACCAGAAAAGCCACTGGTTTCCTTTGGTCACTTTCCAAAGCAGCGCTGGTCCAACGAAGATCAGCCCAACGGGTCTGGCGAGGACGGTGATCACACCAAGGAGAAGAACGAACGCATCGGGTTTCCTTGAACGCGTGATCCGTTCCAGGAACAGGATGGACACGCAGGTGAAAAAGGCTTCCGTATAAAGGGCCAGTGTCCACGATTGTATGAAGGGACAAAGAAGGAAGAGCGCCATCGCAAGATCGCCGCACGGCAATTTCTCTGCAAGTCGGATCGCCAGCTTCCTTAGTGCAAGAGCTGCGAGCACCATGAGCACGATCTGCACAAGTACCGCTCCGGCAGGGATCCCGAGTGCTACGAAGGGGAGTAGGAACAACACATAGGCGGAGTACTTCAGGTAGTTGCCGAACAGGTCATGGAAGTCGCCTTGCAGGACTTGATGGGCGCAGCCGACATATTTCGCTGCCTCCTTGTCCATCAAGACCCCTTGGCTGGAAATGATGACAATGAGCAAGAGCGAATAGCACACAAGGATCACCCATTGAGTGATGGACCTGGTGGGCCAACTTCCAAAAATGTGCAACTGGGCGATGACCAAAAGTAGGGTGGGGTTATCAACACCTGTGGACGATCAGCGGCATTCGGTTCTCGTACCCCGGATATCTTTGCGCACCCAAACCACAGCCCCGCCGCATGCTTGTAAGCCAGCGCCCTGAGGCCCTTCTCCTGCTCGCCGATGGGACCTTGTTCCGGGGTCGGGCGATAGGTGCCACGGGGGTCACCATGGGCGAGATCTGCTTCAATACCGGTATGACCGGTTACGAGGAGATCTTCACGGACCCCAGCTATACCGGCCAGATCATGGTGATGGCGACCCCGCATGTCGGCAACTATGGTGTGAAGGCGGAAGAGGTGGAGGGTCCCGCGATCAGCATTGCTGGTCTTGTGGTGAAGAAATACAGTGAGGTCTGGAGCCGCACCGGTGGTGACGGGCCGCTGGAAGTGAGGTTGGGTGGCGTTGTGGGCATCAGCGACATCGACACCCGAAAATTGGTGCGCCACATCCGCGATAATGGTGCGCAGAACGCACTGATCAGCTCCACGATCATGGATATGGAGGTGTTGAAATTGACGCTGGCTGCGGCACCCAGCATGGCCGGTCTGGAACTTTCGAGCCGTGTTTCCACACCGCAGGCCTATGAAGTGGGGCCTGGGGACGGTGCGTTTCGGGTGGCCATGGTCGACTTCGGCGCGAAGCGGAATATCGAACGGTGCCTCATCGAACGGGACTGTCGTATCAAGGTGTTTCCATTGGATACACCCTTATCGGAAATGCTTGATTGGAGACCGGATGGCATCATGCTCAGCAACGGTCCGGGGGATCCCGGGGCCATGCCCAAGAGTGTTGCCCTCGTGAAGTCCATTGTGCAAAGCGGTTTGCCGGTCTTCGGCATTTGCCTGGGCCATCAACTGATCGCGGAGAGCCTGGGCATGGCCACCGAAAAGATGCACCACGGCCATCGCGGCATCAATCATCCGGTCAAGGACCTGGTCACAGGGCGTGATGAAGTGACCTCGCAGAACCACGGATTCGTGGTGCGCTGGAGCGATGCCGAGAAGCATCCGTCCGTGGAGATCACCCACATCCATTTGAACGATGGCAGCTTGGCCGGTTTCCGGTTGAAGGACCGCCCGGTCTTTTGCGTACAGTACCATCCGGAGGCCGGTCCGGGCCCCAATGACAGCCGATACCTCTTCGACCGTTTCGTGGAGAACATGCGGAGCGCGGTTCGCGTAGAACGCCACCATCCACAGAACGCCTAACGCTACCAGTCCATGAGCTTGATCGCCAAGATCCAGTCCCGCGAGATCCTCGATTCACGGGGCAATCCCACCATTGAAGTGGATGTCTGGACGGATACGGGCCACATGGGGCGCGCAGCGGTCCCCAGTGGTGCCAGTACCGGGGCGCACGAAGCGGCCGAACTGCGCGATGGCGACAAGAAACGCTATTTGGGCAAGGGTGTTTTGAAGGCCGTGGAGAACGTGAACAACACGCTCAACACCGAACTCAATGGGGCTTTGATCACCGATCAAGCGATGATCGACAGGGTGCTGATCGGCCTGGACGGCACCAAGAACAAATCGAACCTGGGGGCCAATGCGATCCTCGGCGTAAGCCTTGCCGTTGCAAAAGCCGCCGCCAGCGAAGCGAACCTACCGCTGTACCGCTACGTGGGCGGGGTGAATGCGAACACACTTCCTGTACCGCTCATGAACATCTTGAACGGCGGGGCGCATGCCGATAACAAGGTGGACGTGCAGGAGTTCATGATCATGCCGGTCGGAGCAAAGCACTTCGCGGATGGTTTGCGCATGGGTGCCGAGATCTTCCACCAGCTGAAGACCGTACTGAAGAAGAAAGGCCTCAGCACCAATGTGGGTGATGAAGGCGGTTTCGCTCCTGATCTGGCGAGCAATGAGGATGCGTTGAAGCTGGTGATGCAGGCGATCGAGCAAGCGGGCTACAAGCCCGGAGAGGACATCGTGCTTGCACTGGATTGCGCCAGCACGGAGTTCTACGATGCCAAGAAGAAGCGCTACACGCTCGAAAGCACCGGCGACAGCCTTACCAGCAAGGAGATGGTGGCCATGTGGGCCGATTGGGCGAAACGCTACCCCATCGTGAGCATCGAGGACGGCATGAGCGAGGATGATTGGGACGGCTGGAAACTGTTGACCGAGACCATAGGCGGCAAAGTCCAGTTGGTGGGCGACGATCTGTTCGTGACCAACACGAAGCGCTTGAGCGAAGGCATCGAAAAGAACATTGCCAACAGCATCCTCGTGAAGGTGAACCAGATCGGAACGCTCACGGAAACGATCGAAGCCGTGGACATGGCGCACCGCGCTGGGTACACCAGCATCATGAGCCACCGCAGCGGAGAGACCGAGGACAACACCATCGCCGATCTGGCCGTGGCGTTGAACTGCGGCATGATCAAGACCGGTAGCGCATCACGCAGCGATAGGATCTCGAAGTACAATCAGTTGTTGCGCATCGAGGAACAACTGGGTTCGGCGGCGCGGTATCCGGGGCGTAGCTTGCGTTACGTAGGCTAAGCAGAGTTGTCAGCCTATTCGTTCGTGGTTATCAGGCGCTGTGCGTGGCGTGCTGGTCAGTAGTTGTCCGGCAACTACGAACGGACAACCAACTCCATCTTTTCACTGGCTCAACGTGATATACTGATCGAGCAGAACCTGCTCCAGTGCTTTTCCATTGAGCAATTGCTCGCTGTCCTCGCTCGCGGATCGTGATGCGTCACGCCGTTGCAGAAGGAGACCGGAGAGGTTGTCGTAGACCTGAGCCTGCGTTGCATCGGCTATGCCGAAGCCATCATCGAAGGTCCAGAAGGCGAAGTGAGGTCGGCCTGGGTCGAAGAGGTCCTTGCTCCATATGAAGCGCTCGTGAGCCAACTCCAATTGTTCCAACAGCGTGGCCGCGAGGTCCACATGGCAGCCGAATGTGTCGTTCTGTTTTCCGCGGAGGTCGTTCCGCAAGGCACCTCCCGTAAATAGCAGTGGAATGCGATGTCGCTCCGCTGCGAAATTCCCGCGGTTGTGGGGCAGGAAGTGTCCATGGTCCGCAACGACGATGAAGAGCGTGCTATTATACCAAGGTTGTTTCCTGCTGGCGTCGAGAAAAGCCGCCAACGTGCGGTCGGTATAGTGGACACTGTTGCGGTATTGCTGCGGTTGGTCCTTTCCGGGAAATCCTTCGTCCACGGGTACGTCGAACGGCTCATGGCTCGTACTGGTCATCACCGTATGGAAGAATGGTGGCGTTGCATTCTTCGCATCGCTCAAGTGGAAATTGAACAGCTCCTCGTCGTACGCACCCCATCGTGTTCGCTGATCGATCGGGAAGGAATTCTCGTCATGCACCTTGGCGAAGCCCATTGCCTCCAAGTAGGCGCGCGTGTTGGCGAAGGCAACATCACCAGCGTAGTAATAGGTGGATCGGTATCCGGCCGAGTCCAGCACGTTCACGAAGCTGGGTAGCCGGTCGAATTTGCCGTATTGGCGGATGATCGTCGTCTTCGGTTGTGAGGGGAAACTGCTGATGGTCGCGCACAATCCCTGCTCGGTGCGGAATCCTGTGGAATAGAAATTGGTGAAGAGCAAGCCGTCCTTGGCGAGCCGGTCGAAGCCCGGCGTAACACCACTATCGCCGCCGAGGACGCCAACGACATCAGCGGTCCAGCTCTCTAGGAGGATCAGCACGATGTTCGGCCGGTCAGTGGTCAAGATCTTTTGCGAGACCTCACCCCCTTTCGCATGCAGCATTGCGAAACGGCCATCAGCATCCTCCTTTGACATGAAGGCATACGGATTGGTACTGATCTCAGGCGGCTCGGCCAGCAGTACGATCACGTTCCATGTGCCGTTCAACGCGCCGAGGTTGAGGATCGGATGGGCCGAGTGATAAGACCAACTGCGGTCGATCGGGAAGGGCTGGAAACCACCTCGCATGCCGATCAACAGCAACGTGGGCACCAGTACCGGCGCGGTCCATTTGGCCCAAGACTTCTCTACGCGGAAAGAACGTAGATGGTCGATCCGGAACAGGACGAGCAGGGCGATCGCGACTTCCGCGAAGAAGATGACGAGCAACTGTGCAACAGGAGCCCCTGTGGCGCCATGCATCGCTTCCTCCGGATACACGAGATAGGAAAGTGCCTTGTGGTTCACCTTGGTGCCCCACGCCCCGAAGAGGCCGATATCGGCCACATGGATGAAGCTGCTGATCACCACCATTGCTACCAGGAAAATGCGGATCCCGATGCGCAGTGCGCGGACTTCCTTGAACATCAATATCAAACCGCACAGGGCTACAGGAAGGGTTAGATAACAGGCCGTTGCAAGGTCCATCGGCAGGGCGCGCCGGAAGCTATAGGCGATGGCCTTCGTCGTGATCCCGCTTAGTCGAGCGGTATCGAAGTAGACGAACGCCGTCTGCTGCAGCAGGAACAGGCCCATCCAGAAGAGGACCAGGACGAAGAGATAATGAAGCAATGCACCCATGTAGCGGAAAGGGGCCGCGAACTTAGTGTCTACAGGATATTCCGGCCCCCGGTCCTGCGCGATCCTCTATTGCACGATCAGGGTGGTGATGAATGTCCGTGCTTTTCCGCTGCGATCGAAGAACAAGTTGTACGACCCCTGCGCAAGGCTCTCCGTTGAGATCCGGGTGGATCGACCGGTCACTGGAACAGAAAGAGCAGCACGACCAGTGCTATCCAAAACCAGGAGCGATCCACGCAGCCCATCGTGGTCCACAAGCACCATTGCATGGTCCTTTGCCGGGTTCGGTTGTATGGACCAGTGGTTCGTATCTCCCGTCGCTTCTTCCGATCCCACCGGACTGGTCCGCCAAGCCAGTGCATACTCGCCCATCAGCAAACTGTCCAGTTCCATGCTTCCGAACCCATCGGTCGCATTGCCGAAGGAGCTTACGTCGGTTGCCCATTTCACCCACGGCGAACCAGGGCCTGGACGGTAAAGCATGACCAAGCTATCCTCCCGGAACGCGACCCCCAGTGTATCGTGCATCAATCCATCATCCGTACTGCCGATCGTATTGCGTCCATCGAAGGTCACACGTCCTGTGAAACGGGAAGCATCGGTCCAATTCCCGGTGATCCGCCAATACCGGTCCGGTGAGATCACATAGGCAAAGGGTTCTTCATAGGTGCCTTCGTCCGTAGCGACCCAGTATTGTTCCATGCGCACAACAACGGGGTCGTTCGCGGTCGAGTTGATCTCGAAATTGGCCAGATCAGAGGCAATGGTCCCCGTTGAGATCGTGTCGGTGACCCCGGTCGTGGCCAAGGAGATCCGATCGTCATCGTTCAACCAAACAAAGCCGGGTTCGAAGGGTACGGTAAATCCAAGATCGGTGCTTGCTCCTCCTAGGAGCAAGGTATCCCTGAAGACGTTGTTGGGGTCGGTGCCGATGATGGCGATGGTGACGGGTACGTTGTGATAGAGGCTTGCCGGGCCGCGCAGTTTCTGACCAATGGAGAGGCTTACGATCCAGCCATCCTCTCCGACCGAGAAGGCTTGCTCATCGATCTCGAATGCGGCCCACCCCGGTTGCTCGATCCAATCGGCGAAGAAATCCGTGAGGTCGATCCCCGTTGTTGCGGACAAATGGTCCCGGAGCATGACGGAATTCACAGGTTGGAAAGCGTAGGTCGTCAAGAAGCTGGTGAGTCCTTCGCTGAACGCCGCATCGCCCAAATAGCTGCGCAGGGTGTGGACCACATCAGCTCCCTTGTTGTAGGTGTGTTCACCATAGGTGTCGGATTGCGGCATGTTGCCAAGGGTCAACCAACCATTGTCCATTCTATGGGCGCGGTGGACCATGACACGGTGATTGGACCGGACAGTGCTCAAATAACGTGGTCGACCATGGACGTGCTCCAGGAAGAGATAGCTCAAGTATTCCGCAAAACCCTCGTTGATGTACATCTCTTCCGCACGATCACAGGTCACCAGATCACCGAACCAATGATGGGCCAGTTCGTGCGCCATGGTGGTCTCATACTGCACTGTTCCGTCAATGAGCGATCGGGCGTAGTGGATACTGGTCGCATGTTCCATGGAGCCGATCGGGGTGAGCACGTATCCCACCCTTTCCCATCGGTAGGGTCCGAATAGGTCCTCGAAATGATCGAATGCATCCTGTAGGTGGATGAACGAGTTCTTCATCGCCGTTGTGTCGCTGGCAGCAGCGATCAACTCGACCGGTGTTTCCGTACCGCTCACGTTCGGGAAGGTGTCGCGCACCACGCTAAAGTTGGCCGCCGCCACGGAGGGCAGGTAGGCCGGCATGGTTGCACTGATGCTCCAATGACTTACGATCGTGTCCCCACCCAGCTGGATGCTTTCCAGAAGGAGTCCATTGCACCAGGCCTTCTTGCCACCGGCCGTCTTGATCAGGAATTCATACGTGCTTCGTTCAGTGAAATTGTCCAGGCAAGGGAACCACGCACGTCCATAGGAGTGTGGAACGCTCTGGAACCCGACACCCAAGTTGTAGATCAGGGAAGGGGCAGTGTAGAATCCGCCGAACCCGCTGGCATCCGTCGGTGGATCTCCGCCGTAGAAAATAGAAATGGCAACCGTGTCCTCCGTCCCGATGACCGTGGATAGGGCAATATCGAGAAGCTCGTTGGTCTGTGTGAATTCCAGAAGACCATCCGGACCAAGGACCGAATCCACGACAAGTGCAGCAAGGTCCAGCTGTAGATCGTCCAAGCCTTCCGACCTAGGCACCGCTTGAATATCACAGGAGCCCTTGATGAGGTTTCCCAAGGTCAGGTCGAGGGTTATCCGCTGATGCAGGATATCGAATGGCGCTAGTTCGCGACTGTCGCTTTTGATCACTCCCGAGCCGTGGCCGCGCTTGGTGGCCAGACAATCCGATTGGCAGAAGGAAGGAAGCCCAAGACAAATGAGAACCAGGATAGACAGGACACCCGAGGTGTAACGGCCCGGAGAAAAATACGGCATGACCAAATGTAGGTAGCTCCGAGGGGTGTGAGTGGAGGGGGACGTGCAGGTATCGGGATCCCTAACTTTGTACCTCGCTGTTGGGATCCCAACGATCTTTGATCAGCACCCCATGAAGCCGAGCACCGAGTTGCACGATCTGATCCGATCGCTGTCGAAATCAGAGAAGCGCTTTTTCAAGTTGCACTCCTCGTTACAGTCGGGGGACAAGAACTACCTCAGGATCTTCGATGCGATCGACAAGCAAAAGGTGTACGATGAGGAGGCGTTGAAGAAGTTCTTCGCCAAAGAGGTGTTCATCAAGCACCTCCCTTCGGAAAAGAACCATCTGTACAAGCTCATCCTCAAGGCCCTTCGGGCCTTCCATTCGGAGAGTTCGGTCAGCGGTGTACTTAAGCAGGAGATCAAGAACATCGAGATCCTCTACCAGAAGGCGTTGTATGTGGAATGCAACAAGTTGTTGCACCGGGCCAAGAAGATCGCAAAGGACAATGAACGGTTCTACTACTGGTTCGAATTGTTGAACTGGGAGAAGATGTTGCTGGAGGAAGCCTATGAATCAGGCGAGTTCACCAAGGACCTCGATGCGCTGATCGAGGAGGAGCGTGATGTGATCGAGAAGTTGCGCAACCTGGCCGCCTACCACATCCTGTACAGCAAGATCAACTACGTTTTCCGCAGCGGAGGTTACGTGCGTACGGACGAAGAGCACGCCATGGTGGAGGAGATCAGCGAACATCCCTTGATCAAGGGAAAGAATACAGCCTTATCGCGGCGTGCCGCCACCATTTGCTTCTACACACAGGGGTTCTGCCAATGGGCGAAGCGCGATTGGCGCACGAGCTTGGAGAAGTTCCAGCGCGTCAAGCAGATACTCGATGACAATCCGCAGATCAAGGCGGATCTTCCATCGCGCTATATCAAGGCACTTCACTACATCATCAACGCACAGATCGAACTGGTGGACCTGCGCAGCGCAAGGTCCAACATCAAGTACATGCGCGAGCTACCGGATTCCCCGGGTTTCATGGGCCAGAACATCGAAGCCCAGGTCTTTGTCGCGAGCTTCCTGAGCGAACTGAGGTTGTTGGATCGTTCCGGTGACCATCTGAAGGCGATGGCCCTCTCGGACACCATTCTTGCAGGTATGGAGCGGCTCGGTGATCGCCTGCACAAGGAGCATGAGCTCGAGTTCTACTACACCTTGGCCTGCGTGCATTTCGGCGGTGGGGAGATGAACAAGGCCTTGTTCTGGCTGAACAAGGTGCTGAACGACAATGAGCCGACCTTGCGTCAGGATATTTTCACCTACGCCCGGCTCTTCAACCTGGTGATCCACTATGAGCTTGGCAACTTCGACCTGCTCGAGTACATCGTCCGGTCCACACAGCGTTTCCTCAGTAAACGGCACCGTGCCGATCAAATGGAAACGATCCTGATGGACCACATCAAGAAGCTGGCTCGAGCAACGGAACCGTCGGCCAAACGCGACCTTTTCAAGACGATGCACGCACAACTGAAGCCGTTGCTGGAGGACCCCAACGAAAGCTTGGTGTTGAAGTACTTCGATCTTTCCGCCTGGGTAACCTCACATGTGGAGGGCATCCCGTTCAGCGAGGTGGTGCGGCGTACGATACCGGAAGGGCGTTAGATACCTTGGTCAAGGTGCCGAGGACATCGAGGCCAGGCCTGCGATCCCGGTCACTTTGAATTCCGTCCGGCGATTGTCCTGGTGCTCCTCTTCGGTACACTTCACGCCGTTGCTGCACTTGTTCACAAGAACTTCCTCGCCATAGCCTTTTGCGTTGATCCGGTCCGGGTTCACACCGCGTTGGATCAGGTAGTTGACCGCCGCGTTGGCCCGTGCATCGGAGAGAACGAGGTTGTATAGATCACCTCCGCGGCTGTCCGTATGTGAGCCCAGCTCGAAGGTCATGGTCGGATTGTCCATGAACAGGCGGGCGAGCTTGTCCAATTCGGCCGTCGCATCCAAGCGGATATCGTACTTGTCGTAATCGTAGTAGATGTTGTTGATGGCGATCGCTTCACCGATCCGAAGAGCGTTCATGTGAAGATCAGCATGCAGGGTGTCACTGCGCGTAAGCCCTTTCGTGCTCACATCGATCGTGCTGGTAAGCAGGTCCTTTCCTGAAGCGCGGACATTGTAATCGCTGTTGGCGTTCAGCTTGAATTCGAACCTGCCATCCGGGCCGGTGAGCATGGAGTTGTCCTCGCCGGTGCCGATATCCAACAACGTCACCTCGGTGTTCGGGAGGAAATGATCCTCCTCATCCATGACGATGCCCTCCAGGTAGAACATGGGTTCGTAGAGGCTGAAGGCATAGACCTGGTCAACTCCATCGCGATCGCTGCTGAGGTAGCCTGCTTTCGATGTGCTATCCAGAACGAAGAAGAAGTCATCCTTCGGTGTATTGATCGGCGCATTCATATTCACAGGTTCGGACCACTTGCCATCCTGCTGGTGTGTTTCGAAGATGTCCAATCCGCCCATGTTGTTGTGCGCCGTGCTGGAGAAGTGCAGGGCGTTGCCGTTCACGGTCGGGAACAGTTCGTTGCCAGCCGAGTTCACGGTCGGGCCCAGGTTGGTGGGCTCCGACCAACCGCTGCCGATGTCCTTGCATTGCCAGATATCCGAACCACCGAAGCCACCGGGACGGTCGCTGGCGAAATAGAGCGTTAGCCCGTCGGTGGTCAGGGCTGGATGTCCGGTGGACCAAGCATCCCCGTTGTAGGCGAATGCGCGCATGTCTCCCCATTTGCCAGTGCTGTCCAGTGTTGAGCGGAACAGCATCAAATGGCTCGTATTGCGTTCGTCCTTCTGCAACTTGCGCTGCACATAGTTGCTTCGGGTGAAGTAGAGCGTACGTCCGTTCGGCCCAAGGGCAGCGGGTCCTTCATGGTAAGGGCCGTTGATGGTTCCCGGCACCTCTTCGGCCTTCAACCAGGTCACTTCTGTTTTGGATTCGCAGTAGTACAGGTCCAGGAATGAATGTTCGTTCCACGGGCTTGCCTTGCGTTCGGTCAGGTCGCGTTCACCTGCCACCAGAAGACCCTTTTTGTACGGTACGCCACCGAAGGCCGAAACAATGCCGGGTAGGTTCAGGCGGTTGACGAAGAAGCGACCGCTGTCCGCGTAGAACGACTTGTAGCCTTGGGTTGATTCATAGAGGTCCATCGCCCGGCGGTTCTCGGGTGTTTGTTCAAGGACGCGCATGAACATCGCTGCCGCCTGCTCTTGCTGGCCGAGTGCCATCAACACTTCTCCATAGGCCAACGCGGTATCGCCGGTGATCTTCGTGCCGGCATCCATCTTCGCATAGTGCACATTTGCTTCTTGCATGGCGTTGTGCCGACGGAAGGCATCGGCCAGACGGGCCCTTGCCTTGCGGTCCTCGCCATGGGCAAGGATACGTTGGTACAAACGTTCTGCCTTCGGGTATTGCATCAGGTCGTACGCTTCATCGGCACGTTGCATACGCACAGAGGAGCAGGCCGACAACAGGACCATGGCGGAGAGAACGGCGAGGAGAGGACAGCGCTTCATGGTCATCAGAAGTAGCGTGGGGTCTTGATCCGGATGGGGTCCTTGCCGAAGTCCATACCGAGCATCACTTCGTGGCTACCGTTGTTGTAGTTCCTCAGCTTCGAGGTCGTCATGTCATAGGCGTAGCCGATGCGGAGTAGTGGGCTTATCTGGTATTCCAGCATACCCACGATGGCATCGCCTGTGCGATAGCCTGCTCCCACCCAGATCCGCTCCCGGTAGAGGACGTTGCAATTCACATCGGCTTCCACGGGTGCGGCCGGGGTA